>Ga0255769_10000545_pt1 | contig 44889 bp, 38 predicted proteins | sample 041ome_9_FD_179637 | JGI IMG/M metagenome (GOLD analysis project Ga0255769, IMG submission 179637) | Coastal salt marsh microbial communities from the Groves Creek Marsh, Skidaway Island, Georgia - 041413US metaG (version 2) | ecosystem: Environmental > Aquatic > Marine > Intertidal zone > Salt...
GGTCGTCCTCGGTCATCATCATCATCATCATCATCATCATCATCATCATCATCGTGATCATCATCTATATCGTCTGCCCGACGCCCGAACGGGCAGACGTTGTTGCGTTTTGCTGTAGCTCGCGAGCAAGGCTCTTCCTCAGAGTCTCGAGCATTCAAAAATCCGACGTGTCGCGCGTCGCATCACGCGCCTGCAACGCGCGTCGCTTGCGCTTCCTGATTGTCTTCATGATTTCCTCAAAGTCGTCCGACTCGACGATCTTATCCGGTAATTTGCACAACAAAAAAGACTCGATCGAGACCAAAAAGCCCAACTCATCGTCCGCGGCGTCGCCGTCGTCGCGAGGCCGCTTTCGCGTCGCGCTCGTCCCCGCGATCGCCGTCGCCATCGCGGTGCCCAGATTGCCGCCACGCGCGCCCGGGACGCGCGTCGTCGGCGTCACCGCGCCCGGGGTGACGAGCTCTGGCGTGTCGATCGTCACATGCGAATGTCTTCGCGGTGTTCGCGCGCTCCGTTTCGACATCGCGCACGTGACGACTCCGTGCACGCGGCGCGCAATGCCGTGACGCGGCGTCACTTCATCCAAGGCGATTTTTACGCGCCAAAAAGTGCGTCGCTCGACACCCTCGCGCATCACTTCACACCCACCAACTATGCGCACATCCGTGACCACGCACGCGCGATACATCGCGGGTTCGCGCACGTCGTCGACGCAGCGCACATCCACGTCATCGTTCGCGTCGCCATCGGCATCGACATCGACGCGCCGCGCCGCGCGAACCGCACCACTGAAGTCGCGCAGCCGCCACCAGGCCGTCGCAGTTTTTGCCCCGACGCATCGCTCGCACGTCGTCGCGCGCGCGAAAAAGGGGTACGAGAACGCCAAAGATGCCGAAGAGGATTTATTGTTCTGGAATGAGGAAGATTTAGACGACGAGGACGACGACGGAGGTTTCGTTTCCTCATTCACAGATGACGACGAAGAAGACTACGACGATGAGGACGATGAGGACGACGAATGGTTCTTCGTGCCAGACGGTGCCAACGTCCGCACACAGAGTGAGGATTTATTTAACATAGATGATGAAGATGGTCACGGCGGGTACGTTATGGATTACGTGAAGATGGCGAATACTCGAGGTGGGGGCGGCGACGCGAGCGGGACGGTGAACACGTCGTCGAGGTCGCCAAAGAAACGCGTCGGAGCTTCAGCGGCAGAAGTCGCAGCCAAGGCTGCACCGAAGCGCGTGACTGGCGAGACGAGTGAAATCGCGTCCAAAAATGAATCGAAAATGTCGCAGGATGATATTGAGCGCATGGTGGCCATGGGCGTGCCGCGCGAGTTGTTGTTTCAGATTGAAGAGGAAAAGAAGGAGGTGGACGCATTTAACAAGCAAAAGGAGTATGAAGCGACGAGGAAAACGCATAAGCGTTTGACTATAGTCGCGGGGAAGTTTGGTAAACGTAAGGTGTTGTCGCCGAGTGGATTAGATACGCGACCGATGATGGCGATGGTGCGCGGGGCGACGTTTGACATGATGCTCAACTTTTTGGGTTCGCGGAGCAATGTGCAATTCCCACCGAATTCGCGCTGGCTCGACCTATTTTGTGGTACCGGTGCGATTGGCATCGAAGGCATCTCGCGTGGTGTCGAAGAAGCGCACTTTGTCGAGATGGACCCTTGGGTGACGAACAATGTGACGAATAAAAACCTTGCGTCGCTCGGCTTGACCAAGCAGACGACGGTGCACACAGCGAGCGTACAAGCTTTCTTAACCCAACACCACAAATCCGCGCGAGCAGTCGGTGGGGCGTTCGATTTCATCTCGTTTTGCCCCCCGTACGAAAAGGTTTCCTATCCCGAGCTCTTACTCCAGCTCGATCAAAGCGCGTTGGTCAAGGATTCCACCATTCTCATCGTCGAATACGCCAAAGGCCAAGCCGACGACATCCTCCCAGAGATTGGTACACGCCTCCGGCGCGTACGCGATCGTCGCTACGGTCGGACCTTTGTCGCCATCTACGTCTGTGACGGTCGAAATCTCGATGACGAATACGAAGACGGTCCTGAAGTCGCCACAAAGTTTAATAAAGCCGTGTTCAAGCACCGTGACTGAGCGTAGCGCCACTGTAATTACAATTTTCAACGTTTATCTTTACATCGCACAGCGATCGCCGAATCGGTGCGCGTGCGTATTCACGCGGTACTCTCCACGCGCGTCTCGCGCCCGCACTTGGCAATCTTTTCCCGCACGTCCTCCGCGCTCAAGCCCGCGCCTCGAATGATTACCGTCTTGGCATCCAAACGCACGTCGACGTCGGTAACGCCGTCAATCTTCGCGGCGAGCCTGCGCACAGCGCCCGCGCACCCTTCACACATCATGTCCACGTGGAGCGACACCGCGGTCGACATCGCGGCGCGCGGTCGGCGACGAATGACGTCGAAGTTGTGCAGATGATGAAAAAACGTGTTCAAACAACGTGAGCACATCACACGGCGACGCGGTTTGCCACGCGCGCTGGTGAGGCTGTCGACGTCCGCGACGCGCGTGCACGAGACGTCGTATCACGCGCGCGCAGCGACGCGGTGGCGACGCGCGCGTGTGAGTGCGTGCGCGCGGGAAACCAGCGCGGCACTGGATAACTGTCTCTCTCGGCTGACGCTTTTTTGACGAGCGACCGCGCGCGATTGACGTCGTCGACGCGATGGCGAGCGCGGCGATGCGAAAGGTATGCGAGTACTTTATCGCGTCGTCGGTTGGACGCGTGTTTAAGAACGCGGATGGCTCGGCGTTGGATGTGAATGTTGAGATGAGACGCGGCGAAGCGCGCGTGACAAACGCGACGTTGGACGCGGAGGCGGTGATGGCGTATGTACCGGCGAACGCGGGCGTGACGCTGGTGTCCGGTTTAGTTGGCGTGATTCGCGCGCGCATTCCATGGAGTGCCATGGGGCGCGAGGCGGTGGTGATGGAAATTGAGGACGCTGAGCTCGTGGTACGACTGGCTCCAAGCGACATCGGCGGCATTTTTGACGACTATGATGACGAGGAGAAGGATGCTGAAGGAGCCGAGCGTTCAAAAGTCGCTGCGACTATGACTAAGGCGTTAGATGTGCTGTGCCGCGGGTTAAAGGCGCGCGTGCGAGGAATGTCTGTGGTGCTGCAAGACACATCTGGGGCCGCGAAATTTATTCTTCGCGTCGATGAGGTCGATTACACGCACGGCGCGGGCGCGACGTTCGGCGGAATTTCAATGCGCCGGGTAAGCACTGGGTATGGCTGCTCTGTGACCGAATCCATCGTTGTCGACGCACGCGCTAGAGTTCGATATTCAAAAGATTCCTCGGCGCATCGCGTCGATGTCGAATTCGACACGTTTGAAGCCGTTGCCACGGTGCACACCTTGAGTAGCCTGGCGGACATTGTCCGTGCATACGGGTCTGTGGCGGTAGAACGATTACATGGATCGACGAGCTCGCGACCGAAACGTTCGTTCATCAACGATGTACTGTTACACGAGAAGACCTCGATGGATGCCAGCGCGTACCACGACGCCACAAGCGATGACATGGGGGAGAGCGTGTACGAGGATTCAGACGAAGCGTTCTTCGACGCCGAAGACGCACTGCGAGAGCTAACAAAGTCAATAGAAATAGAACCGGAATCGCCCTCGAGGCGAATGAGCGTTTACGTATCGTGTCCGGCGTGCACGCTGAGCGCTCCATTTGATGACGTACGATGTACGCTACGCGCGACTGCCATTGAAATCAGTGCGTCAGACGCGCTCGAGATAAGTTGGAAGATGCTGGAAGGTGTGTTTGCCGTCGACGGTGATAACGAAATTGCGGTGATTGTAGATGGATTGGATGACCAAACGCGGTGTTGTGTTGCTGTACATGATGATCAAGCATCGGTCATGTTGGGTCAGATTTCAGCAAGACTGAATGGAATTGAATACATGAATGCGCGAGGCGGCGAGTCTAGCATGGTAGAGGGAAGTATATATTGGCTCCAAGACTCCACGCATCCGCTAGATGGTTCTCTTCCGAGACGGTGCTCTACATACGTATGCAGTGTGGACGCTGATGACGACACTGGTGCCAATCTTCGTGAACATCTCGCGAACGACGCTTCATTATGCGTAAAGTTACGTGTACCGAGAGCACATGTGACGATGAGTGCAGACGTTTTGGATATCGCATCGTTCATGGTGGAATCGATGTACGAACTTCCAGAACATCATCCGCTTGCGCTGCGAATCGCGACGCCTGATTCAGTGCTAAATCCTTTCGTTTTGGCGCTCAGCATCGATCGACTCTGCATGCAGCTTGATCCGCCGTCCGATGTAAATGAATTGTACAATACGGCGCATGCTGAGATTTCGTCGTCAGGTGAAGAGATACAATGGACTTTCGACAAAGTGGCGTGTTTCGCCGCAACGGGAATTTCTGGCGCGGTCGGCGCTGATTTTGTTTGGGCGCAGTGCACATCGTCGCAGCTCAGAGTGAACGATACGGAAATTCTAGTCATGGACAATAGTAGACTTGCTGATGTTCCAGTGGGTGCAACGGTTGCGTTTGCCCGCGCTCTTGGTGAAACGACGTGCGTGAATGTGTGCATCGCAGGCGTGGCTGTTTCGGTTGGCGAATGCGAATCACTCATTCAACGATTGAATACGTTCATTCCCGCGCGCGAAGACGGCGTGAACGTAGATTCTGGACGTTTCAAATTTGTTTTGCGTCTATTCAACCCATCATTGGTGCATAAATCGAACGGCTCGTTCGCAATAATCCGTAGTGATTTTTTGCGCGTTTCGCTCGCGCCAGCCCCTGAAGACGCTAGAGATGCGTTAACGACGCCGCGCTCTGAGGTCATCACAGGCGAGATCACGGGCTACATTGCACCTACACGCGCTACTGACACGGGTGATATCCATTCATTATGCGCGTACCCGTTCACGACGCAGAGTCTCCGCGCAGAGAATTTTGCACGCATGTTCACAGCCAGTATGTTGACGCTCAATACGGTGACGTCAGCCACGCGTACGGTTATTGCTTCCTTAAGACTGAAATCATGTCGAAGCGAACTGCACAAAGATACAATTCGCGCCGCGCAGCGAATGCTGACATCCGATGTGGCCGCTTTCGACGACTCAACGAGCGTAAAGAATGGGGACGAGAATGAATACGTCTTCGTGTCGCCGGTGAAAAAGCCAAAGTCCATTGACGCTTCTAAGCGAGGCGCGCTCGGCGCGGACGTGACTGCAGATGATATCGAAAACGCCACTCAAGATCACGACATGTTCCCGAAACGTCCGTTGCGAGGGGCGCCGCTGACGTCAGGGATGTCGCTGAGGCATCGATTGCCGTTGCTGAAACGTGACTCAAGTGTTCCGATAGGCCCGAACGTTATTGATAATTTCTTCTACCGCGCGAACCGACGGGTACGCAAGCGTAGACCAGCGCCGTTATTCGCTTCCGGTAGCGTCACGGCCGTTCGTCAGCGCTCGTCTAGGCACATGGTAAGCCGAGTGGATGACGCCGCGATGCCGACGGTTTTGCACTCTCGATTCGCGGGCGAGTTTCCGAGCATCGTTTCCATTCGCGCGCCGGCGCCCGTGGCTGTGCTCGATCCAACACAGACTCCTGATAAATCTCGGACGCGATATCTCCCTCTTCCACAAGACGTCGCTGTGCCATTGAACACTGTGCACATTGACGTCGAATCTCTAAACGTTCGCGTCTTGCCTGGTTTGTTCTGGTCAGAAACATCACCCGTGACGCCCGGACACGCCGATTCAGTTGCAACCGATGCCTTTGGAACATCAACAGGCTTAGAACTTTCAGCGAAGACGACGACCACGAGAATCGACACTTTTGCAGCGAACAGCGGTGTCACGGCACACCGTCTCGCGTGCTCTGTGAAAGACATCACCTGCGTAGATATAACGCCCGGCGCGACGTGGCCATTCGTCTTGCAGTACGATGCCATGTTTGGTGAACGGGCCTCACAAAGTGACACGTTCACGTTTGACATTACGGCCGTGCGCCCAGACGCGGACGCGTCAAGCGATGTTGAGTATGTGGTCAAGGTGTCGATGTTGCCCATGCACGTCAAGCTCGATCAGCGAGTATTGCGACTTCTCCTGGGCGTGTTTCGCGACTCCACAGAGCTATCACGAGTTGTGATTGCGCCCCGAGACAACACCGGCGACGCGTCTGACGCGATGTACTTTCAAAAGATCCAAGTCGACCAGCTCTCGCTTCGGTTTGACTACTGCGGCCGACACGTCGACATCGACGCCTTGCGTTCGGGTAACCTCCTTGAAGCGCTCAATTTGATTCCATGGGATGGCTTACGGCTCGACATACAGCCCGTACGTATCAGTGGCATCCTTGGCACCGGTGTGGCCATCGAACGCGTCGCACGAGCGTGGCTTGATGATGTGTCGAGTACGCAAGCTCATAAATTCCTGACGAGCGTCAAACCAATCAAATCAGCGGCGAACATTGGTAGGAACGCCATGAAAGTGATTTCGAAACCGCTCGAGTTTCGAAATAGGCGTGGCGGGGCCGTAGGTGGTCTCGCTATCGGCGTCGCGTCTTTGATCAAGGCGGTGTCGCTCGAGGCGATGGAACTGGGCGCGTTTGCTGCCGGGCAATCTGCGGCGTTGCTCGCCGCCGCGGAATACATGATGCAAGTCGACGTCGACGCCGATGTCAATGCCGAGGAGCAACCTGAATCATTCGCGTTGCCACTGCGCGACGATGGGCCGGAACCAACTACCGTGCTCGAAGGCTTGTCTCTCGCATCCAAGGATGTCTGGCGAGGCGCTCGGCGCGCCGCGAAAGCTGTCATCGTCAACCCGTACCGCGAATACGCCACCGGATCGGCATCCAAGTCTACCGCCGCTATGCACGCCATCAAGGCTGCACCATTTGCCACAATCGCCGGCGCCAAGGGCGTCACCAAAGCCATCGATCACGCGCTCACGGGGGCGAAAAACGCCCTTCGAGAGCCCTCTCGATATCCGGCGCCGACGACATCTGGCGCCGACGACTTCTAGTGCCATCCAGCGACCTGCACCGCACGGTGAGCACTCACACTCGCACGTAAACAGATTCAAATAGCGCTGTACGAACATGATTTGTATTGTCATCATTCATTATTATTGTTTATCACAGCGCGACGGCGCGATCACATTTACACGGACGCACTCGGCTTGGTCGGGAGAGGTTAAAAAACCACAAGGTTATCCACACAAACCTTACTCTTCCGCGCCTCGCCGCGCGCAACCGCCGCGCTCGCCCAGCGTTACGCACGCGCACACAATGTTCGCGAGCACGCTCACGCCTGCGACGGTGCGTCCGACGGCGCCGACGACGCGAACATCGGTGCGGACGACGTCATCGACCCGCGTCATCGCAACGCCCGCACCTCGCACGTCTACGACGTCGCGCGGGCGCGCGAGCGCGGTTGCGCCTCTCGCAGCGCTCGCCAAGCAGCCGCCTGCGTCGAACGATGGGGTCTGGGACCCGCTCGGTCTCGCCCGTCGCGGAGGTGGGGTGCTCGAGAACGAGGGCGAGGATTGGTTTGCAAAGACTTTCGCGGCGAACGCTCGAACGCCGACGACGCGGGCGATGGGCACGCGCTCGTCCCCTGGCGACGGTGGGAACATGGGTGATTTTTTCTCTGGGAAACTTCCGGGGAAAATCGCGACGGTGTTTGCGTTGCTCGTGGTGTCGCGCGTGGGGACTTATATTCCGATCAGCGGCGTCGACCGGGCGGCGTTTGCGGAATCGCTCGCGGGCGGTGGCGGCATGATGGGATACGTCGACACGCTCACGGGTGGAAGTATTTCCAAGCTTGGGATATTTTCTCTCGGGATTGTTCCGTACATCAACTCGAGCATTATCTTTCAGTTGCTCGGGAGCGTGTTTCCAGAGTTCAAAAAGTTGCAAAAGGAGGAGGGCGAGTCGGGACGACGACAGTTTCAACAGTATCAAAGGTGCGTTTAGTATTCTTTTGTGTGCGATGTGTATTGTACGAATAGCAGTGATGTGACCTTTAGGTCTCGTTCGATTGAGCTTTGACGCGCTACGGCGCGGCGACGGCGTGAAACAAATACGGAAACTGAGCTATTCACGATGGCGAGCGCTCGCCTACGCTCGCGCACGCGACGAGACGGGGAGACTGACTATTTGGATTTCCCTTCGATCGATGATTAGATATGGTGCACTTGGGTTCGCCATCGTCCAAGCCGTCGGGCAGTGCTTGTACGTGCGCCCGTTTGTTGAGGATTTCACGCCGATGTGGTTGTTTGAGCAAAGTTGCGTGCTCACCGCGGGGGCGATGATTTTAATGTACATTGGGGAAGTTTTGAACGAACTCAAGCTTGGAAACGGGACGTCACTTTTGATTTTCACAAACATCGTCAGCGCGTTGCCGTCTTCAATCGGCCAAACAGTGTCTTTGGCTACCGAAAAGGGCGACGCTACCGTTCTTCCTGTATTCTTTGGCGCCTTCGCGCTCACCACTCTGGGCATTGTGTACGTGCAAGAAGCTGAACGTAAGATTCCGATGCAATATAGCACTCGATTCAACGCCGGTGGTCTAGCGAAATCGTCCTACTTGCCGTTCAAGGTGAACAGCGCTGGGGTCATGCCGATTATTTTCGCATCCTCTTTGCTCGCTTTGCCGGCGACGTTGACTCGGTTCACCGACAACGGCGCAGTCATGGGCGTGGCCAAGTTCCTCAGCCCTGGTGGCGGTGCTGGGTATGTCCCGGTGAACGTGGCGATGATTTGCTTCTTCAACTACTTTTACACTTTCCTGCAATTAGAACCAAAGGATGTCGCGGACCAGTTGAAGCGTCAAGGTGCATCCATTCCAGGCGTTCGCCCGGGCGCGGCGACGCGCGACTACATCACCCGCTGCTTAGAACGCTTGTCGTTGCTCGGCAGCGTTTTCTTGGGTCTCCTCGCCTTGACCCCGGGAGCGGTTGAGAACATCACTGGCTTGACCACGTTCCGTGGTTTTGCCGGTACGTCGCTTCTCATTCTCGTCGGTGTAGCCACGGATTCAGCGCGGAAGATTCGCTCTGAGCTCGTGATGCAGTCGTACGACACGTCCATCGATGACTTTTACTCTTCGAAGCCGAAGAAATAATGGCGTTGATAGGAGAGAGGAGACACGCACTGTAGTAGCTTAGCAACAAGACAACAATGTTTTAATTAAAATGAACAATGAAACTATTATGTTTATCGGCCGCGTCCTCCGAAACTATTATGTTTATCGGCCGCGTCCTCCGAAACGCCCACCGCCGCCACGTCCTCCAAAACGCCCTCCGCCACCTCGCCCGCCTCGGCCTCCTGACGATCCGTAGCCGCCTCGCCCGCCTGGCGAGCCATAGCCGCCACCTCGACCACCGAAGCGTCCTCCCATATTGCCACCGCGCCCACCGCCGCGGCCACTTCCACCACCTCCACCGCCCATATCCGGGCGTTGAGACAACGTCGGCAACTCTTCGCACGCTTCAATAGTAATGCCCGTCTTACCCGCCGACGCCTCTTCGGATTGGGCGGTAAATTTGTCCACGAGCTCGGATGGCACGTCGAACACCGCAGACATGTTATCTTCACTCAAAGTCAATCGGCGAAGTTGCAAGTCGCTTTCGTCCATGCGCTGACGCAAAAAGTTCCAGACATACGTCGGCGTTCTAATTTGCACGTCGCCCGCCTTGAATATCATCGTCGTCTGTCCGGAATGCGAGGTGAGAAGCGAACGTTGACGCAATTCGCCATGTCCGGCAAGCTTTGCGATTGCCATCGCGAGCACTTCCACGGGATCCCGGCCTTCTTCGCTGTCACTATCCTCGCCTTCGAGCAAGTCCCGGGCGACATCCATGAAGAGCTTCGCCGCGCCCTTGTGCACTTTGCGGATTTGCTCACCTGCTATCTTACCCGCCGCCTTGGCCATCTCGGCCGGCTGCGGAGGACCGATGCGGATGAATTTGAATCCACCCTTGCGTTCGATGTTTGGCACAGCCCACTCCGAACGTGGAGTACAGAGCGTTACGGAGATTCCTGTGGCTCCCGCGCGCCCGGTTCGTCCCGAACGGTGAATGTACGTCTCCGCATCCTTTGGTGGTTCGCACTGAATCACGAGCTCGACGCCGGAAATGTCCAAACCGCGAGCCGCGACATCAGTGGCAACTAATACTTGGAATTTGTTCTCGCGGAACAAGCTCAAGACGACTTCGCGCTGGCTTTGATTCACGTCGCCGTGCAAAGCCTTGGCACCCTTTGGAATTTCCTTTTGCAAATTGTCGCACAATTCACCGCAGTCGCGCTTTGTGTCGCAAAACACGATAGTGCGACCGCCACCTGGAGCCTTTGATCGAATAACATCGCACACCAGATCGACTCTGTCGCTCCATTGACACGGTAACAACATGTGCTGTACGGCGCCGCTCGCCTTTTGCTTTTCGTCTCCGACCAAATCAACCGTGGCGTAATCAGACTTTAAGAACCTCTTGGCGATATCCTTCACCCACGACGGCAGCGTCGCGGAGAACAACAACGTCTGTACATCACCAGAACTCTTCAAAATCAATTCCACGTCGTCAACGAACCCCATATTCAACATTTCATCCGCCTCGTCGAGCACGCGAAATTGCAAATTATCCATCACCAACGTCTTGCGCTCCAAATGATCCTTCATTCGTCCCGGAGTTCCAATGACAATATCCACCCCACCGCGCAACCCCATCTCTTGTTCGCGATATGGCGCCCCACCGTACACGCACAGCGCCTTAAATCCAAACGCACGCCCGATCCATTCAAAATCCGCGTACACTTGCTTGGCCAACTCCCGCGTCGGCGCCAACACCACGCACATCGGCCGCCGTCCTTGCACCCGTCGCCCATTCGCTGGCATCGGCGACACGCGGTTCATCTTTTCAATTATCGGTAATACAAACGCCAACGTCTTCCCACATCCCGTTCGCGCCCGTCCGACGACATCCTTACCGCCGAGCGCGATTTCCAGCGTCTCGGCTTGAATCTTAAACAACGCATCGAACCCTTTCGCGCGCAGCGTCGACTTGATGGCGTCACTCAGCGCGAAATTATCCAGCGCCAGTGGATTCGGCGCGTCATCTTCCATCGCCTGCGCCTCCTCGCCGTCGTCGTCCGATCGCGCGGGCGTCACGGAGGCGTCTCGCGCGTCGTGCGCCGCCACCGCCGCCGCCGCCGCGGTCTCGCGGCTGCGCTTTTTCGTGGATGACTTGCCGACCGCGGGCTCGGGCTTGAGCTTAGCATCCTTCTTGTCCTTCTTGTCTTTTTTAGGTTTGGGATCCTTGTCTTTTTTGCTCCCCATGGCGTCGGCGTCGGTGTGTGCGGCGACGGGGCGCGATGTGTGGCGCTTTTTCGTGTGGGATTTTTTGGGACACTTTTTTGGACGAGACGGCGCGCGTGGGTGTGAAGTGTGGTAGTTACGTATTATACTTGTACAGATAGAATACATGTTCGCGCGTAAGTAAGTTTTTGATGCTGCGCTCGAGGGCGATGGCGATTACGGCGATGCGAGAACGAAGGCGTCCGCGCGGAGCGTCGGGACGACGTGAAACGTGGGAAATTCCACGACAACCTTACCACGCAACGCCTGCGCGAGCGTTTGATGGAGCGAGACCGCGTGCCAGCGTTTGGCGTTCGCCGGGGTGTCGAATTGTTCGAGGAGCGCGACGTACGTCGACGCACTCGCGTTGTCGGCGTTCTCACCGTCGTTTGTGGTTTTGTCTTCGTCCGCATCCGTAGGCTTGAACGTCGCGACGGTTGCTTTGTCCTCCGTCTCAATCGTCAGCGCCTTGACGTGTGCGGCGTAGACATCCGCGAGCGTGACGTTCTCGCTCACTTTATCATCCACACGCACGACGCGCGCGTCACCGACGTGGAACGCCCACTCGCACCGCCAAAACAACTCGTCCCGCTTGCGATGATGCGTCGTCGTGTTCAACCGCCGGCGCGCCATGCCGTTCGCCATGAATCGCACCTCCACCCCACGCTCGGCGCATTTCGCCCCGAGCGCATCCAACGCGCGTCGCGCGTGATGCGCATCGTTCCCACGACCTCGTCCGCGTCCGCCGCGTCCGCCGCGTCCGCCGCGCCCGCCGCCGTTCTCTCGCGCGCCTTCGCCGCCGTCGACGCTAGTCTCCCCAAACGTCGGTTTCCACCGCTTCGCCCGCTCGCCCGTCGCCCCAGCGTCTTCTAAAAACCTATAATCTCTCACGACATCACCGTCGGTAAAGTCGCGAATGTCTATGAACCCCACGCGCGCGCGTTTTCCGTCGCATTCGTGCGCCGCCTTGTGCCGGTTGACGCACGCCAAGCTACACGATTTCCTCGCGCACGCCGGACACGTGTACTTGGCCGCCACCGCCCCGCACGCGTCGCACGCGCTCGATGCCGCGCGAACGCCCTCGCATCGCGCGTCGCACGCGCGTGCGTCGTCACGCGCCGCCATGGTGGCGAGCGGTTGAATGGCGCCTCCACATCGCGTCGCTTGGCATCGATTCATCGCATGAACGCCGACGACGGCTCGCTCATCGCCGTCATCGCGGACGAGGACACGGTGACGGGGTTCTTACTCGCGGGCGTCGGACACGTGGACGAGCGTCAGCGGTCGAATTACGTCATCGTGAGCGATAAAACGAGCGAGGGTGAGATCGCCGAGGCGTTCAAGGATTTCACGACGAGAGAGGACATCGCCGTGGTGCTCATCACGCAGGTGGTACGTCGCGTTGGGTGGGAGATATCTGTGCGCGCGCGCGTGTGTTTGATGGCGTTGTGTGCGCGCGTTCGAGTTGGTCGCGAGGAAAGCGAAGACTGACCCTGGAGCTCGCGCGTCGACGTCGCAGGTCGCGGACCGCGTGCGGTACTTGCTCGACGCGCACACGGCGGCGATTCCGAGCGTGTTGGAGATTCCGGATAAGGAGAACCCGTATGATCCTTCAAAAGATAGTGTGCTGTCGCGCGTGCAGCATTTGTTAGGTGGCGAGAGTTGAGTGGTGAAGGCAGGCGAACGGTTGCGCGGGCGGGCAACCGAGACGTCGACATCGAGTAGCAGAGTGAGGATTGCGCGCGAGTGTATGCGGCGTGCGTGTACGTGTACTAAGAATTAGAATGAAATTGACGCATTAATATTGCACAGTCGTGCGTCACCTCGTGCTAGAACGATTGATGACGCGTGGACTCTCCTAAAATCCCTAAACGCCCGCGCGAGCGCGGCGCGCTTACGCCTTGATGACGACTTCCTTCTCAGCAATGCGCTCGTACACTTCGCGCACCTTGAGGCCAACCATGGTTTGGAAGAAACCAGTACCGTTGTTGGAGCCCGGACCGTTTTGGTACTTGAGCATTTGCTGGGTGATTTCACCGTAGAACTTGGTCGACGTGTTGGACAAGTGGGACTCGACGTAGATGAGCTCTTCGAGCTTGTCGAACTGGCCATCCATTTCGAGAACGGTGACTTCCTTGCCGTAGAAGGTGTCCGGGCCGTAGAAGAACTTGATGCCCGGGTAAGAGCACGTCAACTTGCGGCCGCACGGGATCCAGGAGATGGTGGAGCCTTCGTCGAACAAGTACGGGGCGTCAAAGTTTTGCACGCCCTCCTTCATGATCATGCGCACGCGCAAAATCTTACCCTCGTTGTCATCCGGGATGAGTTGCGTAGGGAGGACTTGGATGATAACATCGGCAAACTCCTTTTGCGGGTCAACAAACGCATCGAAATCCGGCTTACGGGCTTCAATGGATGCCTTGATGGACTCGAGAGAGTGACCGCGTTCAGCCATGTCGCGTTGAATCTTCCACGCGAACTTCACGTCGTCGGAGATGTCCAAGTAAATCTTGAAGTCGAACATTTCGCGAACGCGAGCGTCGGCGAACGGGTGAAGACCTTCAAGGATGAGCACTTCCGGGGATTCAATGCGCTCAGCCGGATCGAACACACCGGTGACGTGGTTGTAAATCGGCTTATCCACAGACTTGCCCTCCTTGAGCGCCTTGACTTGGTCGTACATCAAGTCTGCACGGAACACGAAAGGGACGTCAGGTTAGTATCGCGTGGACATTTTCAACACACAGCGCATCGCGCCAGACGTCACGCGACGATGATATGCATACACACACAACACACGACGATGGTTCTATCCACACTACGCTCGCCGCACGTGGACATCGACCCCCGACTCGACGTCTCCGCGCGCGCTTATCCACGCCCTCTTATCCACAACGCGATCCGCGCCGCGAACTCATCGTCCCGATTGCATCGTCGTCTCACGCATCGTCACACCTACCAAAGTTTTGCTCCTTCAAGTTAAGCGCAGTCAACCCAGATTCCTTGCGTCCTTGACGATCATTCAAGTGATAATCGTCGAGGCACAACACCGTGGTGGTGTCCGAAATCAACGTGTTCGAGTCCGGGTTGCCACCCTCGGGCGGCGTCGCCTTGCCTCCGAACAAGCTCGTCATGCGGCGCATGAACGTGGACTTGCCGCATCCAGAATCCGCGGCGAGACCGATGACGACCGGACCTTCGCGCGCGCACGTCGTCTTGACGTTCGCGCGAACGGCGGTGCGCGTCGATGCGCTGCGCGCGGCGATGCGCGTGGACAACGCGCGGCGTTGGCTCAAGTGCGTGGACGTGGCGGACACGGCGGACATCGTGGTCGTCGTGGATGCGTGACGTGCGGGGTGAGGGTGTATAAAAATACGATGGACGTGTGGCGATCGAGATCGATCGTCGCGGTGTGTCGCGCGCGACGCGGCGCGGCGTCGCGAGGGGCGTATCGCCCGATCGGGGGATCGCGATCGCGATCGGGCGTGTTGGGGTCATCGGATGTCCGAACCCTCTGCGGCGGGCGGGGGAGGGGGGTATTTCGCCAATCACGACCAGGGCATCGACTCGAACGAAGCCTCTCGAGTGGTCGGGGTTCGCGGGTGGCGACGGTCGCGGGCGGCGGGTGGCGGGTGGCGTGCGCGTGTGCGCAAACAGTACGGCGCAGTACACGGGTGGCCACGCGCGCGCGAGGCGCGTCCCGGCGGGATGGGCGACGATGGGTGGATGGGCGGGCGTCGCGCGCGGGCGCGCGCGGATAAGTATTACAAGATTTTTAAAGAGGGCGTGCATACGACACGATAGCGCGCGTCGCTGCGACCTAGATGCTGCGTGTTGCGCTAATTTAGATTTATGACGTGGATTGTGCGTGCGTGCGAGCGTGTGGCGCGGATTGAGTCGTTCACGCGCCGACGTCGGCGAAGAACGCCTTCATGGCGTCGGAGCTCGCCGTCGGACAATCGTCGTGCGGGCAGTGACCACCGAGCACGGGGACGTACTTGGCGTTGGGTTTGATTTCCAAAATGCGCTGCGCCTTGGTTGGGGTCATCCACGGGTCTTTCTCGCCCCACAAGAGCATGAGCGGGCCTGTCCAGTCCCGGAGCAAGTCGCTCGGTTTAATTTTCGTTCTCGAGCCGGCGAGGGAGAGTTGATAGAACGTTCCGATCGCACCAGGGTCTTGCGCGGCGAGATCGATGGATTTGACCAAATCGTCGTCGACGTCGAACTCGTACACCTGTTGTAAGATGGTTTTGATGCGCACCTTGGTAAAGTAGAAGATGCCCGTCGCCGTGACGCGACCAAACGCTTCACGCAGCTTATCCATGATGGTATCGCCACCCTGGTCCTCAGCGTTACCCACAGCCTGTTGCGCCAACGTTTTCTTCTCAGGCCCAGGTGCGGCGTCGGGCTCGAAATTACCCGCGCTGTTGACCAAGATTAAGCCTTTACACGAGTCAGGCGCGGTGCTCGCGGCGTACAACGCCGCCAACGCGCCAATTGAATTCCCAGCGATAAACGTCTTATCCTCCGCAGTCGCCCCGGCGACTTCGCGCGAAAAGTCAATCACTTGTTGCCCCCACAACTCCATGGAATATTCTTCCTCAACTTTCGGAGACCAACCATAGCCTAACATGCATAACGCGTACACGCGATATCCCGCGCGCGCCAACGCGGGAATAGTGTACCTCCAATGATACGAATGCGCCCCAAATCCGTGCACCAAAGTCACAATCGGCCCATCGTTATTTTCGCCAGCAGAAATATAGTTACATTCATACCCTCGCCACGTCCATCGCTTCCAACCTTCAACCTGAAGCTTGACGCGTTCGGCGCCGCTCTCATCCATCTCGAGCTGCAAACCTTCAAAGTTAATCACCTCCGCCGGCGAACGCACCGCCGACGCCTCGCGCGCGATACAATCACCCCGTCGCGCGCGCACACACCACCCTCCACCGTCTCTCCCGCGAGCATCGCCCGCTAACACCCCACGACACGCCGACGAGCTATATTTAGCACCCACGCTCGCCATCGCGCGCGCGCGCCCCGCCCCGCGTCCTCGCGCCGCCGCCGCCGCCGCCGTCGACGCCGTCGACGACGCGCACGGCGTCAACGCATGCACCATCGCGTGTTCGCCGCCTCGAGCGATCGCGTGCGACCGAATGCGCGCGTCCAAGTGTCGGTTCTCAGCGCGCGGTGGTGACGTGGGCGCCTCATTGGTGACTCGCGAACACACGAGCTCCAACGCGATTGTGCGCCGCGCGTGTCGCCGTACGGTGGTCAGTCGTCGCACGAACGCGCACACGAGAGTCATGTCTTCATCGTTCGCGCCCGTGGCGCGCACCAGCGCGTTTGCGCGCGGATGCGCGTCGTTAAAGGCGTCGTCGTCGTCGCGCGTCAAGGCGAAAACCTGTGCCCACGTGGCATCCGTGCGCCGCGGTGCGGTGCGCACGCGCGCGGGTTTGGTGCAAAAGATGAACGCGGAGGAGCTCGAGATCGCAATGGCGAATCGTGATCGACCGATGGTGATTGATTTCTACGCCACGTGGTGCGGGCCGTGCGTGTTGATGTCGGCGGAGTTGGAAAAGGTGCAAGCGCAGCTCGGGGACAAGGTGCTGTGCGTGAAGGTGGATACGGATGAGGAGACGGATTTGGCGACGCAGTTACAGATTCAAGGATTGCCTACGTTGGTATTCGTTTCTCCGGATATGTCCAAGCCGGCGTTGCGCACGGAAGGGATGTTGCCCGCGGAGACGGTGGTGAGCGTCATCGAGAATGAATTGTCGTGAGCTCGACGCTCGCATGAAATGCTCGAACGCGGCGGCAGCGGCAGCGGCAGCGGCAACGGCAGCGGCGACGATTGGAGCACATATCGGCAAGAGATACTTCGTTAGGCGATAATGCAATACTACTTAAAGTTCACAGTTTTTACTACACGCGGCTGTGCGCAATAAAATCGAACGTGGACACCCACGCACGAGTAGAGATATTCATAACATAAAGCACTATGCATGTCATATGTGTGACGTATGCGTTACCATCCGTAGCGCTTTCTATTCGTCGCTCGCGTAGCGTTTGCCTTGAACCCAGCCTCTAAAATTTGTTTTTCATTCGCCTTGGCTTCGTGTAACAACGACGTGATTTGATGCTTGTTTCTCGCCGTCGAGCTCGCGCGCGTGGCTTGGACGTGCTGGAACATGCCATCCGTCTCAAGCACGGGCGCAGTCTTACCATGACCGGGACGCTTGCGCAAATCAGCCGCGCTGAGCGTGGTTATCTTGATTTCTCGCCCGTGGCGTTCGTACTCTGCCTTCGCCGCCGCCGCGAGCGCTTGGTCAACGAACGAGCCTTGAGCCGCGCCTTCATTCGCAGGCATGGTAGCACCATCGCCGTTTTCATCATCATCATACGCATCCGCATCGTACGCGTACGCTGCGTTTGGATTGACGTATTCGCCGTCGTCGCCGACGGCGTACATAGCCGCGGCGTGCGGTCCCGCCTCTTCCTCTTCCTCCTCTTCTTGGTCGTCGTACTCGTTCGCCTCGGCGTTGACGCGCGATCCAAACCCACCAGTACCTAAATCAAGCATCGCTCCGCCTCCCCCGAGCGCACCGGCGCCGAGCGCACCTCCGCCCCCGAGCGCGGCGCGCTTTGGCTTGGGCAACGCCGACGTCAAGCTCGCCCCTGAACCGCCAGCTGTCTGCGCCGTTTTCCGTCGCTTGGATGCCATGATGGCATCGCTATCGCTATCGCTATCGTCGTCCAATGCACGCGCGAGCGCGGGCGCGGGAATGGTCACCACGCGTCGCGCCGCTGGTGGGAGCTTTGAGAAGGTTACGTCTGACGCCCGCGCCGCCGGCGCCTTTGACGGCATAGATGGTGGCGCGCGCGACGCCGCAGGTTCGGGTGCAGGTACAGTGTCCGCGCCCGGGCCATCGTCATCGCTAGAGGACCCGTAGGCGTCGAGACCGAGCATGGTTGCGCGCGCGACAAAAAGTGAGGCACCGCGTTCGTTGCCGTTGCGGCTGTAGCATCTTTAATGAACAAATTCTACTAGTCTAGTCACGCGCGCGCACCGTATGCCGTTACTCGCAAGTCACGCTGGACACCATCCCGAACGACGATCTCGAACAGCTCTTCACTTCTAATAATTCAATGTCAAAGACTTCCCACTGCTTGGCGCTGAAAAACGTCGCCGGTCCCGTGGGCGGCCCGAGCTCTGGAGGCACAATTATTCGTCGTCTCCCACCCGGTTGCATATCCTTCAACCCGAGCTCAAACCCAGGAATCATACCATTAATCCCAAGCCGCGTGGACGCCGGTGCACCGCGTCTGTACGTGCTATCAATCGTCCCACCGTTTTCGTTGTAAGCCACGTAGTTGAACGTGCACTCTTGGTTATCGCTCGGCTTCGGCCCCGTACCGATCTCATAGTCCTTTACGATGAGCCCATCATCGCGCACGGTGTAATCGTTACCATGAATCACGCGCACATCGTACCCTTCGCGAATGAACGCCGGGAAATCAGCCGGAGCATTGTTGTACGTCTTGATGCGCGTGTTATTCAACAACTGCTTCGTGTCCACCGCCGTGGAGCTTTCCGTGACGCGCGGCGCGGGTGCTTGCGGCGTATACGTCGGCTCCGGCACCGCCTCGGGCGCCACGACGTCATCAATCACCGGAACGACGTCGTCGTCGACAGACGCGGGCGGCGCCGGCGTCGGTTCCGCGGGAGCCGCGACGTCCGGCGTCGAAGCCTTCAACTTATCCAATACTCGCCCGCCATCGTTGCGCGCGAACGGGTCATCGTCGAACGCCGACGCGAGCGAGGCGCGTGGCGCACCCATGGCGAGCGTCACGGACGCCCCGAGCGCGCCGAGCGCGTGGCGGCGCGACGCGAGCGGCGCGCGACACGTCTTCAGGGCTTCACCGGCATCGATGGCAACGTCATCAATCGCTTCAAAGGTGTCGTTCGTGCCCGCGCCCGCGCGCGATGCGACGCGATGCGACGCGGTGCGCATGCGGACGGGCGCAGGTGCCGTGGTGGGGCGTGCCGTCGTCGTCATTGCCGTCGACATCATGATGTTGATGATCAATGAACGATGTTGACGCGAGCGCTGGAGTGGCGCAACGCCAGAGCGAGCCGCTGCGGTCATGGACGCCGGTGCCGCCGCCGCGCCCGCGGCGAGCGAGCGCGAGCGCGCCATTCTCCGCGCGCTTCCGCGCGCGTTCGCGTCGTCGTCGCCCGCGGTCGTCGCCGCGCTCGTGGAGGATGTGTTTATCGATGGCGACTACGAGGCTACGGAAGGTCACGAGGAAGAATGCGACGAAGGCGCGCGCGGGCTGGGCGCGCGCGTGGATTGGCGCGCGTTTGCGAATGCTTTAGCTTCGTCGTCGTCGTCTGTGCGTGAGCACGCGGCGATTGAGCGCGCGGTGGCGCGTGGACGCGCTCGAGCGCTTCGCGCGGCGTACGCCGACGTTCCGCAACCGTCTTGGGCTCCAGGCGTCGATGAGCGTGCGTTCGCCACGCTTGGGGATGATTTAGTGACGTGCGAGAAGTGTTTTCGCCCGGTGATGACGGATGCGTTGGAGGCGCACGCGCGATGGCGGTGTGATGGGGGCGTCGCGCGACGCGGTCGGGACGTATCGACAAGCTGCGGAAAGAAGAGACCTTGGACAGCGACGAAGACGACGACGTCGAATGGTGATCACGTGAAGAGCAAAGTCACGAACGCCGCGCCCGCGGGTGCGGGGAGCTTGAAGATGCAGAAACTGTCCAAAAAGAAGACGCAGCACCAGACGGAAAGCGTTCGGGCGCCGCCGACGCCACTCGCCTCGCGCGTCGATGTACGCGCTGCACGCCGTGCGAACGATGCACTCGTATTTGAAATCATGTACAACGCCCCGCTTCCGTCATCGACGGCGTGTGGTGGCGCTGCGAAGGCGCCGACGGCGAAGCAAAAGGTCCCAAAGACGGCGTCGTAACCGTAAATCGAGCGCACGCTCGATGTATCGGAAGAGAGCCGTGTATCGCAACATGCGTGACGCGATACGCACATAGAATGCATTGACAAATAGCACCACATGTAAATTATGATAGTCGAAATCGTAGGATGTGAACGTATCATCGTCATTGTCGTCTCGAGCCGTGCCGGTACAAAGCCGAGCCGAGCGTCAACTGTCGGGCCTCATACCGAGCCGAGCGATATGTCTACGCGACTACTGTCCATGCGCCGCCGAGCGTTCGCGCTCATCGCCCTCGCGTGTTTCGTATTCGTCACCATCCTCTCCGCCGGCGTCGTTGCCGACCGCAAGAGCGACGACGGGTTCGATGTGATTCACGATGATGACTTGCGCGAACCCGAACTAGAGTCAGAGCCCGCACCCGAGTTCTTCTTTATTTACCTCATGCGCGATCCCGAGAGAACGGATGCGAAAGCGAAAGAAATTAGCTCGGCTTGGACGACGATGATGCGCTCGGCGGGTCAAGGGGCGGAGCTCTTTGCGATCGACGCGACGATGTTCGCGTGTCGCGCCGCGAGAAAGTACGTCAACGAGTATGTAGAGTTCTTCCTAGACCAGCCCGAGACGCATTACGTCGATATTAACGGTCAGAAGATTTATAGAAAGGGTACGGAGGATGCACCGCAAGCGGCGACGTCGGCGAAGAAGGATGCAGAACTGAAGAATAAACGCATAGACGCCAAGCTCAAACAGCGCAAGGCGAAAAAAGCCGCAAAATTGAAAAAGAAACGCGCAAAGACGGGAGAGTTGTAATAAAGAATATCATAATATGTACACATGGATCAGCTACTTGAACAATCCTGCGATGAGCGGGTTCGTGAAGAGCCCGTGCGGATCGATCATTTTGCGCGCGACGTTGAACTCCTTCACCGGGAAGTGTTGGTGGATTTTCTCCCGCTGCTTTTTCAGACGCTCTGGATCGGTTTCGAGCTCGATCTTCGCCCAGTGCGTGCGGAGTTCGTATTTATCCCCGAGTTCATCGAACTCTTTCGCACCGTACGCCTTGAATGCATTCGTAATCGCGTCACGTTCGGCTTGAACGTCGGTTGGAAGATACATAATGATGCCGACCCACGAATGAAGCGAATTCGGCGTTCCCGCGGCCGGAGACATGGGTGACGAGCTACCGCTCGTCCAGCGCTGTTCGATCGGCGCATGCGCGGGAATTTGATGTTTCACGATCATCTCGCGAAGTTCCCGCATGAACTGCAAGTCGGCACGAAGAGGCGCGGCTTCTGGGCGCTCGCGCTCTAAATCGCCGGCTGGGAAAGCAACTTCGAGCACGTGCTGTTGCCCACCGCAATCGAAACCTAAAATCTGATCGCTCCAGTCGACGCGCATACCCGAGCTTCTTTTCCAGAACTCCGCTTCGGCAGCATTAACTCGCTTGACGTGCTCAACGTCTAACGGGTTCACCTTGAGTAGTTCGTCTCGAAGTTGACCAAAGTTCATGTCCGCCGGATCGACATTCGGGGCAACCTCCTTGAGTAAGCGAATCAAGGGCTCGACGCGGCGCTTTTCTGCCATGCCGCTTCGTATGCGCGGCTCGCGTTCGCCCGGCTTCAAAGGATTGCTCGCCACGACGACCACAGTCTCTGTATGCGGAATCCACATGTAGCGAATGTGCTGATATTCGCGCAACCAAATCTCGTGCTTCTTCTCAATCTCTTCAGGCGTCGCCGTCCAAGTATATTCAACTAATTTATGCGCATCGACGCACTGAATCGTAAGCTCGCTCACCACTCCTAATGCGCCGACGCCACATTTCGCAAGTTTGAACATGTCTGGCTCACTTTCGGCGCTCAGCCTCAAGCCGTCTCCTCCACGCGGCGTAATAATCTTCATTTCCACCACCGTCTCGTCCACGGGTGGAATCGCCGCACCCGTGCCGTGTGCACCTACTTGCGTAAACCCACCCATTTGCTGCTCGCGAATGCTCGCATAGTTTTGCAGCGTCAATCCATACGGACGTAAGTGCTCCACGACTTCACGCACCCGAGCGCCCGCTTGAAGTCTCACCTGCTTCTTCTCCACATCCACCTCTAACACTTTGTCGAGTAATCCCATACTCAGCATACCTCGCTTCTCAAACGCCACACCGTTAGGGCTCAGCGCGCTTCCTACAGGGCGCAGTTTGGAAAACCGCCCGCTCTGCACGATGCGTCTGAGCTCTTCCTCCGTCTCAGGTGCGAACACCTTCTCACATTCCACCCGTTTCGTGCCGCTCCAGTTCTCTACGGTAGAGGACTCACTCGTAAACGTACCGTCGTCCACGCCATCTACAAATTGCGCGCGCGCGACGTACAAAGTTGCCGCACCGAACGCCACGGCGCGAAGTCGCTGACTCCAGCTCCACGGCTCTCGACCAGCGCGCGCGCCGCCCGCGCCACCCATGCCGCCGCCGCCGCCGCGCGCACCCGCCACTTGCGTCGCGTTACGCCCACCGAGCACGGCGTACGGCTTCGAGCTCGCCTGTGCGGCGAACGCGCGCGCGGCGCCCGAGACGCTCACGAGTGCGTCTCGCGCCACCGCGCCTCGCGCCACCGTCGCGACCGCCGCCGCGTGCTCCCAATGCGCGGGCGCGCGCGCCGCGATGCGCGTCGACGTCACTGTCGTCACCGTCGTCGCCGCCGCCGCCGCCGCCGTCGTCACCGCGCGCATGGTGCTCGCGTCGACGTCTCGCGCGCGCATCGGTATCCAAAAAGTACAAAAAGCGCCTCGTCCGCGTCCGCATTGTTCGACGCGATTCACGCGCGCCATGGGCGGCGCACCATCGAAAGACGCGAACGATGCCGCGGCGCCGGTCGCGAGCGCGACGAGCGACGCGATCGAGCCTACGGTCGCGAGTGCGGTCGTTCCGGAAGTTGCGCACGAGGAGAAACCTGAAGAGAAGACCTCAACGACGACGCCTGACGTTGCGAACGATGCTGCGTCGACGGTGGGCGTCGAGGCGGCGACGAGCGCGATGGCGGACGTTGCGACTAGTGTACCGGATGCGGCGGACGCCGCAGCGAGCGCGGTACGCGATCCGAGTGGGGAGAAGTTTTCAATCACGACGGCGATCAATTACGCGAACGGCGCTCCGCACATGGGACACGCGTATGAGAGCGTTTCTACGGATGTTCTCGCCAGATATCACCGTGCGTATGGACGTGATGTGTGGTTTCAAACTGGTAGCGACGAGCACGGACAGAAGATTGCTGAGGCAGCGGAGGAGAAGGGGATGGCGCCGTTGGAGTTTGTCGACGGCCACGTTGCGGCGTTCGAGGCGTTGAATAAGCAATTAGATGTTACGAACGACATTTACAATCGTACGACGAGCGAAGTGCATAAAAAAGCATGCCGTGAGTTGTTTAGACGATCGAGAGATAATGGAGACATTTACTTGGACACATACGAAGGCTGGTATAACGTGAGAGAAGAAACCTTTGTGACGGAGAGCGAAGCGCAAGCAAGTGATTACAAGGATCCTGTGAGCGGAAAGGATTTGAAGAAGATGAAGGAAGAAAGCTATTTTTTTAAGCAAAGCCGCTACCAGACACAGTTGATCGACCATATCAAGAAGAACCCAGAGTTTATTCAACCAATGTCGCGTCGCAATGAGATTTTAGCTCGCTTGGAAAATGACGAACTTCGTGATTTATCTGTTTCGCGAACGACGTTTGACTGGGGTATCCCCGTGCCAGACGCCCCGAAGCACGTCATGTACGTATGGTTTGACGCGTTGACGAACTATTTGACTGGTACGGGTTGGCCGGATGAAAACGCCGCAAAGAAGGACATGTGGCCCGCGAGCGTGCACATCATCGGTAAAGACATCATCTGGTTCCACTGCGTTATTTGGCCGTGCATGTTATGGAGTGCCGGGTTGCCTCTCCCGAAGACGGTATTTGGTCACGGCTTTGTCACCGCCGAAGATGGTCAAAAGATGAGCAAATCCATTGGCAACGTCGTTGATCCGGTGCAGGTTCTCAAGAAGTTTTCAAGTGATACATTTAGATATTACCTCATGCGGTGTGGTATTTACGGTTCAGACGTACCGTTCAGCGAACCATCCATGACGGCTATCCATAATGCCGATTTGGCGGACGTGCTCGGCAACTTGGTGCACCGCGTGACCAACTTGTGCAAGAAGAACTGCAATGGAGTCGTTCCCGACTGCGCCGCGGAAAAGGTTTTCGATGTCGATGCGCTTCGCACACAGAGCGAAACCGCGATGGCACGGTTTGGCATTCAGCAAGCTTGCGAGCTCGCCATCGGGGCGGCCAAGGACACGAATAAGTACCTGACTGATGCCGCACCATGGGCCGTCAAGGGCGAAGGCGCTGAGGAACGCAAGGCAGTCATCATTCGGAGTACGATTGAGGCGGTATACATCGCCATGCACTTCTTGCAGCCGTATATTCCCCAGGCGTCCGAAGTGGTTTTTAACAAGCTCGGCATGGCGCCGGTAAAGATTTGGCAACTCAAGCAATTTGGTGAAAACGTACCAGTCGGTACGTCAATCGCCATTGGTGACGTTCTGTTCGCAAAATTCGAAGCTGAAAAGATCGAAGCGAAGAAAAAAGCACCCGCGCCAAAACCTGTTCCGGCGAACGCCCCAGTTGACGTCTCGCGTCTCAATCTCAAGGTCGGCACAGTGTTGAGCGTTAAGCGCCATCCCGACGCCGAATCCTTGTACGTCGAAGAGATTGACCTTGGCGAGGACACTCCGCGCCAAGTAGTCAGTGGTTTGGTCAAGCACTTGACTGAGGAAGAATTCACGGGTGCCCGTGTCGTCTGCGTGACGAACATGAAGCCATCAAAGATGCGTGGTGTTGAATCCGCCGCCATGGTTCTTTGCGGCACCAACGCAGAAGGCAAAACTGAACTCGTCATCCCGCCCACCGGCACCGCCAACGGCGCGAAAATCACCGTCGAAGGCTTCATCGGTGACGCAGATGACGTGCTCAATCCTAGAAAGAAAGTGTTCGAAACCGTCAGCGTTGACTTTACCATCTCTGCTGAAGGCGTCGCGCTGTACAAAGACGTCCCCTTTGCAGCCGCCGAAGGTCCGTGTACGTTACCCACCATCCGCGATGGTATCATCAAGTAACCATCGTCGGATATTCACACGCATCTAGTATTATTTCGCTCGGCATTCTTTAATAAGACGCTTCGATCAATCATTCATGAAAACCACTGGCGTTGCGGCCCGCTTTATCCACTTCACCCCGCAATGACCGCAGAACTCGCCTCGCGAGACGCCGCAAACGCGCAAACTTTCCAAACACGATGCGTGCGATGATATCGCCGACGTGCCCATCGGCGGTTCCGTCGACGTCTGCGCCGCCGCGCCGCGCGTCGCGAACGGTGACGTCACGCCGAAGCGCAGCTTGGCGGTCCCGCGCCGTCGCGCTCGACCCATTCGCGGACCCCGCGCCGCCGCGCGAGGACTTGCCCGACAGCGATTGGTGCGAGCGCGTTGTCGTTGGCCGTGGGAGTAAACATTCTGATCACGAAGGCGATACGCTCGTGGTGCGCGCGTTTACTCGAGAGGATGTCCCAGACGTCGCGACGTTGTTGCTCGGGAGCGGCATGAGTGGATTCCCGACCGAACGTCGGACGTTAGAGGTATATTTAGCGGGTGCCATCGGGGCGTTTCCATTTGGGACGTATTTGGTCGGTGTTTTGAACGGTGAAGTCGTCGCAACGGTTGGAGTGAGCTTTAACGCGGATACGAGACGAAAGTTCACTACGTTGGCCCCGCCCGTGGATGAGGCGTATTTGAGCGACTTGACAGTGTTAGAGGAGCGACGTGGCGGTGGATTAGGCGTTGCCATGCTGCGCGGCGCAGAGGCGTTTGCACGGGCGATGAAGTCGGACGAGATGTGGCTTCACGTGGCGTTGAAGAAGCCCAAGGTGTGCGCATTGTATGCAGACAACGGATATAGCGTTGCAGGTATTGATCCTGGGTTGTTCGGCTGGCGCGGGCGTTTGCTCATGCGGCGTAAAATGTTCGAATGACAACACAGTAGTTTAGTTAGTTCACCGTGGTGTGCCCTGCATGAGCACGTAGCGTCGCGGTTAGTAGTGTTAATTTGAAGCGTACGTCATCGTTGTGACAACCTCTGCACATTTTACGCGTGCTTTGCCCGCCACGCGCGTAAGCTCGCTTCTTCGAACGCGATTTCTTCGTTTCTTGCCCGAGTTTTGGCTTTTCGTACGCGCTCGCCTCCGGTAAAGTCGAACTGGCGCATGGTGTGGCCATTGATATTTCGATTTGGAGCGCAGAGAAACGCGTTCAATTTCTCAGAGGACGGATCCTCTGTCAAATCTTTGAGCGCGTCATCGTGCTCGACCCAAACACCGGCATAATCACGAGTCCATCCATGTTTCCGCTGCGCGTGCGTAGCGGGTGGCAAGTCAAAAAAAGTATCATCCTCTTTGGACGAGCTCATGGCCAGCGCAGTTTGAAGCATCGGGTGTGCAACAGTCGTCGCTTCTACGCAAACAATACATTGCAAAGATGGCTAATAGAACATAAACTATGGAGTTGGCATGACATCGCGCGCAAACACTTCGAGTCCACGAAGTCCGTAAATGCGTGCGTGAATCACGCCGTCACCCCGCTCACTACTTTTTTCAACGCGCACCCAGCCGCCGAGACCAGACACGGAGAGGTCGACCAAGCCACCGGTAATACCTGGTGGCGGCACAAAATCCACCTCATTTACCAAACGCAACGCCGCCTGCTCTTGCCCGGGAATCGTCGCTGGTACGTCTGACGTTTTCATAACGTCCACGCGAAGAGTTTTTGGACCGTAGAAAGAAAAAGCCGTGTTCGGAGGACAGGCGAGAATGTCAATGCGAAGAAACGAACCCCAACACAGCGAATACCCTTGAAATGAATCAAATCCGGGCGGTTCTGCGCATTCGGGTTTTTTGGGCACGAACTTCTTCAACGTATTTCCGAGACGCATGATTGACAAATCCTCGGGTCCGAGCAGCGAATTCAGTCGATGGTGCAAGAACACGCCCGGGGTGTCGAAGAGCACGCCCTTGCCTTCAAACGCCTTGAGCGGAATGACCCCGAGTGTAGTGCCAGGCATGGCGCTCGCCACAGGTAATCGCTTTGCCGGGGCGAAGTAGTTCCCGGCGGATCGAAGTTCATCCATTGCAGCACGAATGAATGTGCTTTTACCGACGTTTGCCGCGCCCATGACATAGACGTCCCGGCCGTTGCGTTCGCGCATCATTTGCAACACGGCGTCTCGCATCCCAAAACCCTTCTTCGAACTAACCAATGCGACGCCAGCGAGCGTCAGCCGTCGCGCTGCGGATTCGTCTTCCACCCATCGCAATAAATCGTCGTAATTCGTCTCTGGACTTAATAAATCAACCTTGGTGACGACCAACAAAATTGGGTTCCCGCCCACGACGTCTCGCACCTTTTTCAAGAAACTCCCATGAAAATCCGTGACATCCACCACCTTGACAACCAACGTCTTGCGCTCGCGAATCTCTTTCAACGAATCTCGCAATTGTTTCGGCGTTATCAACCCAGGTGCGGCTTTGATCCCTCCTTGGCCCTCCACGGCGTTGACAAACCGTCCGTTGCTCAACGCCGCGCACCGCGCGCACAACATTCCATTAAACTGCCTATGCACCACCGCCTTCGTTTGGTACTCATTCGGATCGACGTACCCGGCGATGGATTCATCTATAATCTGTAATTGTACCCCGCACCCATAGCAATTCCCCTGCGACACGAAAGCAACGAAAGCACCGCGAGCGTCAGTCCAGCCGTCGCAAACCTCAACCACCCGCGCGAGAATGCCTCGACGTCCTCGTCCACCGTCGCGCGCTCGAATCCTTACCCGCTCGCGACGAACATCTTTAGGTGCCGATGCGCTTTCGCCCGGTCTGTACGATAACACCTCGGAACCGTCGTCGGCGTCGGCGTCGTCATACGCGAACGCGCGCGCGCACGCTTTTCGTCGTCGCCGCCGGTCGACGCCCGTCGACGCGCGCCGATGCGCCAGCGACGGCATCGCCGCGGACGACGACGCTGACGGTGCGAATGCCGCCGCGCGATGCGTCGGCATCGCGGACGAGCGCGCACAAAGGCGCGTGAGCATGACGCTGCGCGCGACGGAGCGCGCGACGGAGAGTGGCGTCACATTCGCGCGCGTCAGCATTCAACACATTCGCGCGCGATGGCGATCGCGAGGGCGACAGCGGTGACGACGGCGACGCAGCGCGTGTGGGATGCGCCGCGCGCGCGTCCGGCGCACGCACCGACGCTCGGCGCGTCTGTGGTCGCCGCGACGGCGACGATGGCCATGGCCATGGCGCCCATGAGCGCGGCAGCCACGGCGCAGATGTACGTCGGCGCCGGCGACTCGGCGTTCTTGGAGCGAGAGTACGTGGATTTGAAGTACGCTGGGGTGATGGATGTCGTGCCGGGGACGATGGATGGCAAGCGTGGGGTGGAGGTGACGTACGAGGATAGTAGGTTGGATTACGCCACGCTCATGCGCGTGTATTGGCGACACGCTGAGCCGACGCAGACGAATGGGCAATTTGGTGATATTGGGGATGCGTACGCTCCGGTGATTTATGTATCGAACGCGAGTGAACGCGCAGTCGCGGTCGATGCGCAGAAGAATTTAGAGACGAGTGGGATTTTTGGCGATAAGCCGTGCGTGATACCGGTGGTTGACGGGCCGCCGAAGACGTTCGAGCCCGATGCAGAGAGCGAACGTAACGCGTTCAAGACTAACCCGAAGGCTTATGAAAAAGCCAACGCTAAACGTGAGCAGCGATTCAAAGAGTTATGGGGATACGTGCAGTTTTGCAAAGACCGGGTGTGCGGATACGTTCGATTCGCTCCAAAGTGCACGTCGACGTGCTTGAAAGTGTTCCCGGAGTATCTAGAGAGAAACTCGGGCGTGCCTACACTTGACGGCCCTGGTGTGAAAATTACCAAAAAGTAAAGCTAGCGTGTAAATGATCATGAGTAGCGAATCTCGCGGTTCAGTTATTTACAACTTTCTCTAAAAAGTGAAGTCTCTAGTAGTGTAATGCGCGTGTTTATTTGACGGTCAAGTTTTGCTTGATCGTCATTTTATCACCTAAGCTTAGCGCGATACCTTGTTGCTTACTTCGGATTCTGAAGTTACCAGTGATCACGCCTTCTGTGTTCTCAATTGAAACATTCACCAGGGCGTCTTCGCCAAACACTGACTTAGCATACAAGTTCGCAGCGAGGAAACCACAGTCGCCATCGAGCGCACTTGACGGAGTGAGACACTTCATATTCGTGCTAGCCACGATATGGTCCAAGAATTTACGAACGTCGGTGAAATTCGTGTTCACCGCAACCTTGTTCTCCCACTCAAACTCTGCCCACATGCTACGGAACGCAGAGTCGCTGCACGTCGCCGGTTGAATGTAATCCATAATATCGATATGCACGTCGTTCAACACAACTACGTTCCGGTCGGAACGCGCGCTCTCGTACACGATGTTACCGAAAATCACCCCAGTCTCCGTAGAGCTCACTTTGATGCTCGCGCGCATGTTGTGCGATGCGTACGGAGCCAACGCAAACGGTTGCGGACGCTCAACCAATTTCAAGTCACCCATGGTTGAAAGCTCAAGAGTGACGTTCGCCAGCGGCTCTTCGGTTCTGTTAATCATTGTCACATCCATGGTGATATCGTACTGATGCACCGTGACGTAAGCCTCGGCGTACACGCTGTCGCTAAAACCAGTAAGCTGCATCACGCGATCGAGCGTCTTGCCGTCTGACTTCACAGAGTCCATGAAACCAGTTGCGCGCGCCAAATCAGTAGCCACGGCGTCTTCAATTTCAAGTTGAGACATGCCCTTGCGCGATTTCAAGTGATGGAAATCAATCAAGTCATCAGCCTGAGACGTAGGTGTGGTGTCGTTACTTTTCGCCGCCGCGGCCTCACGTCGGAGCTTCTCTTCAATCATCTTTGCGAAAGACACGCCGCATGCGCTCAACCATACGTCCATATCCGTCTCTTCGGGCGCTCTGAGTACGCTGAAACACAACTCAAGGCGCGACTTGGAGTCTCTGTCCATCTTGATCTCCAAATTGTCGCTCATGCCGAGCCGCAACATACTCACGATGTACAACATGCACTCCGCTTGCGTCGCGTTCTTAGCAACTTGTTCCGCACCACTACATTGCATGAATCGCAATGCAAGCTTAGTCAGCGTACTTGCAATCACCGCAGCCAAGAAAGAATCACCAGCAAGCAACAGTGAGCGCAAGTTTGGCGCTGTGGTCTGCACGGCATACGATCCAGTCACTGGCGCAGCCTGGCTAGCATATGTCCCATCGGCCAACACAGCTGGTCTTGCAGTTTGCTCGCGCACTTCCTCATTGGTATCATCAGCGTCCGCATCATTTGAAGGAACTAACGGTGCAGGGCCAAGGCTGGAACGCAACACTTCGAGCGCAGCTTCGACTTCCTCTTGCGTAGTACTAAACTCACCGATTATCCAAAGCGCCGTGCAACACACTCTGCTAGTGCGAATATTGGCAAACAAATCCAACAAATGTTCAACAATACCAGCCCGAAGCGCCTTGTTGGTGAACGCAATCTCTCTGACAAAGTATGCGACATCAGCCGCGCTCGCGCTATTCGTGTCGCTCAAGAAATCCATAAGCAAGAAGATCACGGTACTCGCAACTTCAGGGAACTTGAGTGCGCATCTGTGAATGGCATGCACAAGCATCTGTCTGTACTCTCCAGTCTCAGAAGTATTTTCGCTCTGAGATTTGATGACTTCAGTTTTCAACATGCCAGTAACGCCATCGATGTTTCTCGGGGTAATCAAATCGAGCACTAAATCGATCGTCTTGCGCTTGATATCAATATTCGGCGACGCCACAGCGCGCAAAATATCCATGACCATTTCTTGAAGCAACTCGGTGTTATCCTTCTTTAACTCAATCAAGCGATCAAGCACGATGAGCTTGACGTTGTTGTCGCTTTGGTTCACCAAGAGTTGGCAGTAGCAGTTTGCCGCCGCCTTGATCGCAGTGGGTGCGTTGGAAAGCGCCACGAGTGTGTTTGCGCACTCGTAAACCACGCTTGCATTATTCGTGCCGAGTAGCATCAGTATAACTTTGATGTACTTGCCCTTTTGGGTCGGGTCTGAGCGGCACACCTTGCGAATCAAGTCGAGTACGACGGTTTGCAAGATATCGCCCCACGTAGCCACAGCTTCGAGGTTCTGCATCAAATAGTTAACCGCGCGGTCTTGCGCATGCGTGTACAACATCAAGAACGCATTACGTCGCGTACCCAAGTCATTTTCACCAGACATCAGGAAAGACTCAATGATTTCCGGCGCATCTGGGATCAGGTGCTCACCCCCTGGTAGGTTGTAAATTTTATTGATCGCCATCACCGCGTTTCTTCTCACGTACGAATGCCTGTGCTCCAAGTTTTGCACGATGGACGGAATCAACGGTTCGAGCAAATCATGCTCGGTGATTCTACACAAGAACCGGAGCGTGCACCCGCGCAAAAACTCATTCGGGTGTTGCAAGTTGTTGCGCAAGTTTTGGCACAACAAAATCATCTCAGGTAAAATCTTTCCATCGCTTCCGCACTTTTCAATCATCTCCATATACAAAAGCAATAACTTTTGCACCGTGTGATCTTCGCTTGGCAACACGTAGCGCACGATGGTGATGAACACTTGCGGGATCTGCTCGCCGCTCAGCAAGAGCGAAATGACCTTCTTCATGGCTTCCGCTTTCTCCTCCGCGTTCCCCGCCTCGAGCGCTTCCTTGAGCTCCACCGCCGAAGTCGCGCGGTCGAAATGCACGAGCATCGAACACCCGCGTTCGACCACCTGATTCACGGTCGTCATGGTGTCAAATCACGCGCAACCAAGCCCACCGGCGCGCGCGATCACCGATGCGCGCGCGTCTTCCGACGAGATCTCCCGACGTTCAACGGTCACCTGACACGCACAACTCGCGCGCAAACCGCACAAATATGTCGTGCGATATCGTCTCCGATGTTCCCGCGCGTCTGTCGCGCGTGTGCCACCTCGCGTGGGCGCCACTGTCGCGATCGCGCGCGCAAATCCCAGTGTTCCGTTAGGCCTAAACCGTGACGCCACTAATGTAAGAACTCGAGCCGAGAACCGGGCACCGCTGGATTTTGAATGCGCGCGCCGCACACCGCGACGCGCGCGACTTTCGCACGGTTCACACGCGCGCGCGCACGCGCGTGATACGGGTTTCACGCGTGACACACGCGACGCGCGGCAACGGGCGATCAATCGGCGCGCGAGAGACGTCAATCAATCACCATGGACAACGTGTTGCAATATGTGAATCAAATGAACCGGCCGTTGAACGCGACGAACGTGGGCGACGCGCTCGGGTCTCAAGGCGTGAAGAAGGGTTTGGCACAAAAGTATCTCGAGACGTTGGCTGAGAAAGGCAAGTTGTGCGTGAAGGAGGCGGGGAAGCAAAAGGTGTATTACCCAACGCAGGAGGAGGAGGCGCTCGACGCCGACGCGTTGGCGGCGGTGCACGCGCAGACGCGCGAGGTTAATGAGGAGCTTGGGGCGTTAAATACTGAGATCGTAAAGTTGCAAACGACGTTGCGGTCGTTGAAGAGCGTGCAGAGCGTGGATGAGATGAAGAAAGAACTGAAAGCGTTCTCCGCGTCCAACGCCGCGTTGCGCGCGCGATTAGAGCCTTTGCGTGATTCTGAAGCTAAAGGCGACGCGATCACTGAAGTCGAGCGCGTCAAGATTGAAGATGCATTTATGAAGGCTATGGAAGTGTGGCTTGATCGCCGTCGGAAGTTCAACAACCTCTTTGATTGCGTGCTCGAGGGAACGGGAGAGCCTAAAAAGAAGCTTTGGGGATCTTTGGGATTTGAAAGCGAGAGTGATGCGGGTATTGATTACGAGAAATTCCGCAAGATTTATGATGACTTGAAGAAGCAGCGCTTAGCCACCGCGTTCGCAAAGCGCCGTAAGCAAGTATGAGCACAGTGTGCCCCCGCGCTCGCGCGCTGTACGAGTAGATTTCACCTGACAGATGCATAGACGACCATAGATTTGAAACACGGATTTGATTATATTACGACATTCGACTAAATTTGTAAGCACGTCCTGACTACGGGCATTTCTTACTAATCAAGCTCGCACCGTGTTCCTCGTATTCTTGCTTGGACATCCACAACTGTTGGAAAGAGCCTAAAGAGGCGAGGATGGAACCACCGATCCACGTCGCAAAACGCCGCTCCACACTATTCATGCTCGCTATAACCTTGGTTCGCACGTTTTGCGGCGCATGATCAAACAACGCTCCTTCGACGCGTTCACGCATCGAAGTGAACATACTACTACCTCCGGACAACGCTAAGTTGCCCCATAAATCCTTACGCACATCGACATCTGAGTTGTTGATGCACTCCAATACTAACTCTTGAATGCTCTTCAACTTCGTATCGCCGTCGATTCCGGGCACCATGATGTTCATTTCCTTGAGTAATTCAGGCTGGAACAACAACTCAGGGATTTGAAAACGTTCAACGCCGACTTCGACGGTGTTACCATCCGGAAGTTCATACGCCACCAAAGGGACGTTTTTATGTTCTGCAGAGTTGAACGTGTGGTCATTCAATCGGCACACGGATTCTTTGAGATCCGCCGCGATTTCACGTTTTTTGAACAACGTGTATGACCCAGTAGTTTTCGGATGACTCACGTTTTTGACGTCAAACTGTCCGTTGCCCTTGACCTTTTTCGTAAACGAGTATGATGGTCGAACGTCAACCTTTTGTTTTTCTAAGTACTTCAACACCACATCCGTCAACGCATCACCGCCGAGCGCTGAGCGCACGACAGACTTTTGCAAAGCGAAGCCTTCGTGTACGGCAGACACTGTCGTCTGCTTCCCACCCATGTCGATCACTAAACTCGTCGCCTTGCCCACCGCGAATGAGCTCAACACTGGGTTCTTCGCCAAAAACAACGCGGGCGGCGCGTGCTTTTCAAACATAATCTCCACCATCTTCTCCCGAACTGCATCGGTAGTGTGCACGGGTTCGCTGAGCAACATCGGGTGTTCATCCGTCTGAATCGTCAACCGCTTTTTGAATGCATACTCCCAAATTGCCTCCACCGCGTCCCAGTCCTGAATCAATCCATTCTCCCCGAACGGCGACTCCACCTCCATTCCATCTCGACGGAACCCCATGTTGTCCACGTAATAATCCTTCGTCTTTGAAGAATTCTTCCCTCCATCACTCGTATCCATGTCATTCCCGCTCTTCGCCGTCGTCCCGACCGAGCTCGGAAACACGCACTGCGGCGTGTCCTGCCCGGCGTAGCCCGCCTTCACGGAGTGCGACCCGAGGTCGAGCACGATCGCGCTCACTTCATCACCACCGTACATCGCGTCACGTTACCCTTCCCGTCGACAATGCGTGTGCGCTCTAATGCGTCTCGTATGCACGCACAACCACGCGTCGTGCGACGTGAAATTCCAAACACCGAATTGGTTGATCGCCCGACGCCCGACGACGACGTTGGGTGGTTTAGGAATCGCGCGCACGGTGGTGCGTGACGTGCGATGTGCCGTGTACGTTCGATTCGCGCGCGTATGTACGCGCGGACGTTGACGCGCGAGGGAATGCCGCCGCCGCGTGTGCGGATGGGTGATCTTTTTCAACCAGAATTGACGATGAGGGTTCCGAGGACGCTCGACAAACGCGGTCAACCATGGACGGACGGACGACGACGACGACGACGATGAGATGTAGATGTAATATATGGCATTATAAAGAAAACACACGTCACGCACGCGCGGTCACACGTACGCGCGCGACGCGCAAAGCTAATCCAAAACGCGCCCGACGTACTCCGCGCGTTTCGTCTCCCTTCGATGTCCCGCGTTCGCGACCGACTTACTTGGTCGAATCCTTGAGGTACGCGATGAGATCCGCGCGGTCTTCGGGCTTTTTCAAACCAGCGAAAACCATCTTCGTGCCCGGAATGTACTTTTTCGGGTTCAACAAGTAGTCGTACAACGTCTCTTCGTTCCACGTCACGCCCTTGTTCTTATTCGCCGCCGAGTAGGAGAAACCCTCCGTGGTCCCGGACACGCGACCGAACAACCCACCGAGGTTAGGGCCCTGTGCGATGCGACCGCGCACGCGTGAGCGATGCGAAACATATTCGTCAGTGCGCGTTCGCGAATGCAATACCCACGTCGACACATGCGAGAGAGCGCTATCGCTCGCGCGCGCGTCGGATATCCGCGACAGCCAGCCAGACGCCCCGCGCGCGCCGAGCTCACCCCGCCACCGTCACCCTCGCACCGAACGCGCCTCTCACGACGCCGCGACGCGCACGAAAACCATCGTACCTGCTTATGTCCACCACCCTTCTCAGCCACGTGGCATTGCGCGCACTTGGTTTTGAAAATCTTAGCGCCTGTGGTCGCGATCACGATGACGCATCGAGACGCGTGCGTGGTTAGTCGCGCTCTGACGCGGCGCACGCATCCATCGCATCCAGTGCGCGGCGCGCTCGGGCGCGCGATGGTCGTCGTCGTCGTCTCTCGTGCGTACCTTTCGCGGCGTCCCCGGCGGGGGCTTCGGCAAACGAACTCATCGTCGGCGCTGGCGGTGGTGTGACGTCGAACGCCGTCGAGTGTCGCGGGCACATGTTGACACATTGACCAATCATGATCCATGGGCGACGAGTGTCGTCGACAGTCGACGACGCGACGAGCCGCGCGAGCGTGCGTTCGACGCGCCATGGCGGGCGGCGTCGATAACACCGCGCGGCGCAAGTGGGACAAGGCGGAGTTCGCCGCCAAAGCCGCCGCGCGCGAGGCGAAGGAGAAAGAGGAGGAGGAGAAGAAATCGCACGGTGGGTCGAATCGCGCGCGCGGGATGGTCGTGATTCGCGAGGATTTGCGCATGGATAACATCATCGCGAGAGATTATAAGCGAGATTTGTTAAGTCGCGTGGGGACGAAGCAGATTGTGAATACGGAGACCGGGGCCGGGATGGGGTTTCAGTGCAAGGAGACTGGGGTGGTGCTGCACGACTCGGCGGCGTATTTGGACCACATCAACGGGAAGAAGCAAATGAAAGCGCGCGGGTTATCGATGCGCGTTGAACGGTCAACGGTGGAGCAAGTGAAGGCAAAGTTTGAGCAGGTGAAGAAGCGCAAGGCGGAGGAAGCGAAGAATGGAGGACCGGTAGATTACGGGCAACGTTTAGCCATCGCGGCGGCGGACGACGAGGACGCGCGAGAACGGAAGAAAGCCAAGGAAAAGGCGAAGAAGGAGGCAAAGAAAAAGGCAGAAGAGGATGCGATGGCGGCGTTAAACGATGGCATAGATCCTGATATGGCGGCGATGATGGGATTCTCAGGATTCGGTAAATAGAAATGAGTTGATAATACTGTATATTCGTTTGTGTACACTACTCCTTCGACGTCGCTAAAGCCCGCTACGGTCGTCACATTGGGTCCTAAGCTCTCCTATCATACGCTGCAGTTCACGTGGGTTATCCGTTAACACTCCATCGACACCGTACGCGAGCACGGCGCGCATCCGCTCGGCGTCGTTCACCGTCCACACGTGCGTCTTCAATTTGTGTCGAGCGGCTCCTCGCATGAGTGCCGACGAGAGCATCTCTGATTGCACAGCCAACACCTCCGCTCGGCGTACGCGGCGTTGCGAGATCACATCCATCCCGGCGGCGCGCACGGCGGCGGAGAAATTAGCGACTGTGTACCCGACGCGTCGCGCGCCCAAATTTTGCACCTCTCTAATGGTTTCGTCATCCTTGCCCCAAAATAAACATTCGTCGCACCCAAGCTCGCGCGTGACGTCTAATACTGCTTTTGCTAACCCTTTTCGCCCCAGTGGTGGGTTCTCTTTGAAATCTATCGTAATTTGTGTCATCCCTCGGCCAACGACCAGGCGTAAAGCTTCACGAAACGTCAACGCGCGCTGTCCCGCGTCTTCGACGTCTTCGTTAAACATCATGAGCTCGTCCAACGTCAACTCGCCGACATCCGCGATGCGCCCAAGCGTAAACGACCGCACATCGCGCGCATGCATGGCGACGAGTGCACCATCTCGCGTGCGCGCCACATCGATCTCCACGCAGCCGTACGACGCGGACGCCGCGCGTTCGAGCGCCTCTCGCGTATTCGCTCGCTTCCCACTACCTCGCACGACGTCACCACCGTGCGCGCACACCACCGGATTGGCGCGCGCACAAAACCCGCCTACGCCATCGCTCGCGCGCCGTGCGCGCGAGAAAAGCGCCACGAGCACCAAGACGATGCCACACATCAACCACACATCCGCGCGCCACGACACATCCAACGCCACCGTACCGCGCGCACGTCGCCTGCCGAGCCACCCAGCGCGGTGCTGCGCGCGGGACTTCCCTTGCGTATCCTCCCACGCGCGCACGAACGCATCGTGCCGCGCATCGCGCGCGGTGCGCCGCATTCTCGCGAGTCGCGACAGAAAAGTGCGAAAACACCAACCGACACACCCCTCGCGACGTCATAAACCCATGCTCAGGCACGCGTCGCGCCGCGCGACGTCGCTCGCGCGCGACGCGCAGGCGTGGAAAAATATGTTCGCAACGCCTGCGCACGCGCGCGCGCACGGCGGGCACGCGCACGCGCACGGCGGCGAGGATGGGGCGTCAACGTGCTGCGACGGTGACGTCGACCGCGAGCCTCGCTTCACGCGCACGCATGAGGTGGTCACGCGCACGCATACGCACGGCGAAGCGTCGATGTTTGCCGTGGGGATCGCTGGGCGTGGGTTTGATTTGATGGGCGACTGTCGGCGCGTGGAGCCGGTGGCGCAGAGCGGGGCGATGGCGAGACGAGGGGAGACGCTCGTCAAGGCGCACTGGGACGGGTTCTCGCGGTCGGCGAGTGATGAGTTGTATCACGCGACGTGGGCGAATGCGAGCGGTGTGCGTGAGGTGAAAATGCCTTTTGATGGACGCGTCGTGCGATTTAACGTGGAGGCGTTGAAAAATCCATATATGAATGTACGCGGGCCGGATACGTGGTTGGTGGAAATCGCGGCCGCGTCTGACTCTTCGAATACGTTGCTGGATGAAGACGCGTACGAGGTGATGTGCGATCAGGAAGAGGTGGATGAAATGGATGCTGCGAATGCGTCGTATCCGTAATAGTTTTATGCTTGAGTTTAAGCTCGGGCGCGCGTCGACGTGCGTGTTGTTATATTTTATATTTGTCAAACGTCATGGTCGTCTGAGCGTCGGTATTAACAAGTCTGTTTTTGCGCCTTGACGTTGTCTATTTTATCGTCGCCGTCATCGCGTTTGCGTTTTGCGCTATCATCTGCTAGTTGCACCTCGTCGTCGACGATGAGTAATTCGTCGTCGTCGTTTACAGCGGCTGCTGAGGCCGCGCCGTCGGCGTTTTCAGCTGTGACGTCGTCCTCTTTGGCGCGTACTTCTTCGCCGCGTAACAAAAAGCCTTCAGGCTCCTTCTCTTCATCCCACTCTTCACGGTGCGTCACCATGAGTTCGAAATCAAGATTTTGTGAATAATCAGAAATGGACAGAATCGTGCCGTGCACGACACCGCCACTTGGAAGCGCCGTGAGCGCGCGCGCGCCCAAGGCTTCGTATTGCTCGATTTCATCCTCTTCTAATCCGTCGCCTTCTTCGTGAAGAATCGTCGCACCGAACTGAATCGATGGCTCATTCACGCTCAGCTTTTTCTTGAGTACTCGATCGACCAAGTCTCGTTTGGTAAACGTGTTCGTGTCGCATACTAATTCCACTCGCGCGTTGCCGCACACCACGCACTTTGGATTCGCCGCCTCCTTGGCGAGCGGTTGCAACAAACGCCCATTCGACGGGTGTTGCATCACAAAAGTATATCGCGTCTGGTCCATCTTGTTGTGTAAGATTTTGATAGCCTCTAAAGTAATTAAACCTGAAACAATGGCGTTGGTCGTCGCGACGGCGTGAATAATGTTCCCAGCCATGCCTTTCGCATCAAACAAACTTTGCGGCGGAATGCCATAGTTGGCTGAACGCAAGTTACTCACCGCGGTGACGAACTCTACCGCATCGTCATCATCCTTGTCAAACTCTAACACGCTGTTACGATTTAACAATCGCGCAGTGGCACTGACGAATACCTTGGCGCATTGGCTTTGCGTCCATATGATTTGAGGATCGATTAAACCGTGCGCGCGTCGAGCGCTCTTGGCTGACGGATCGCTCTCCGAGAACTCTCCCTCGAGCTCCGCCCCCGCAAGCGTCAGCGCCGTGGGTTTTGTACGATTCTTCCACATATCATCCTTGAGCAGTAACGCCTGAATCTTCGTCCCGAAGACGTACTCGAACACCCGTTTCGCAAAGTCGTGCGAGCTTTCGCCGTCGTTTCGGCGAAACGCTCCGGCTTCCACCGCGTCCTCCTCATCCAAGTCGCTTCCTTTACTCGTATCGCCAAAAAGCTTGCTAAATAATAATTCTTTCGCATATACGATACAATGCACGGGCTTATCTGGCGTGTCGCGCAGCGTACAAATCGGATAACTCTTCGGCGTCGGTTTCTCCGTGCACTCAAAGCACGCGCACGTTCCTCTGGCGTGCACCGTGACCTGCCCAACGTACCCCGTCGTCCCTGACTCCACCAGTGGTACTTCCGCCGCTAAACACAACCGATTCACGTGCCGTCGCGCCTCCAAGTTATCCAATCCATTCAACACCACGTCAAAGCCTTTAAAGTACGTGGCGTCGAAGCGCGACTCCTTCACGTTGGCCTTCATCGCTTCAATCGTCACCCCAGGTCGAAACTTCTCTACCGACTCCTTCGCCACGATAGATTTCGCCATCCCCACGTGTCGCTTACGAAACAGAAACTGCCGATTCAGATTCGACACGTCGATGGTGTCCAAATCAATCGCGGTGATGTTTTGAAATCCACTGCACGCGAGCGTCTTCATGAGCTCACACCCGATGCCGCCCGCACCGATCATCAACACCTTGGCGCGGGCGATGACATCGCGATCGATGTCCATTACGATCGCGTGCGCCGTCGGCGAGTCGTCGCGCGCGCTGGGGAGCGCGTGTGAGGCGCGTGAGCGTCGCGCGCGCGAATATGGGCCACTTTTTGAATGCGCCAGACGCCACACATCGTCGCGCACACCCGCCGCGGCCGAGCTCGACGCCGCGCCAGGCGCCGGAAAACGCGAGATGAAGACTGCGTGAGCGCGCACGTGGCGTGAGCACGGGTGAGACGCGCGCGCGCGAGTGGTGGTGAGGACGAACGCGGAGACGACGCGTGGTGGACGTTGGAGCGCGCGGAGGAGGATTTCGTGCGCCAATGCCGCGAGAGACGCGCGCGCCGCCGCCGCCGCCGCTGGCAGTGCATGCGCGCGTGGCGCCGCCGCCGCCGTGCGCTATGAGCGCGCGCACGTCTCCTGGGCCGCCGGCGGTGGCAGGACGGCCTCCGCCTCCGCCGCGCGGGACCGCCGGGACGCCTCCGCCGCCTCCGCCGCCGGTTGCGAATGTAGGGAAAAAGCCGCCGCCACCACCGCCGCGAGCGCCTCTGAGCGCGCCACCAGAGGCGTTGGTGCAGAAGTCCAAGGCGAAGACGGCGAGCACGAGAGTGGAAACCAAGGCGCAGACGCGCGGGACGGTACGAAAGGCGACGGCGTCGCCCTCGAAGACGAAGGCGAAAGAAGCGCGGAATATCGTGGTAAGGGGTGATGAGGACGTCGCTGGAACGGCGTCACCGGTGCGTAACACGCGGCAGCGAAAGCAGTATAGTGAGACGACGGAGGCGAAGTCGATAGTGAAAAAGGCTGCAAAGGCGGTTGCCTCGCCAAACAAGTCGAACTCGCCAAAGCCTCCTCCGCCGAAACCACCGCCGCCGAGACCGTCAAAGCCTCCGCCGCCGAGACCGCCGAGACCACCAGAAGGCGAGCCGCCGGTCGGATTTATGGAAACGAAGCATCCGCTGAAGAAAAAGCCGTTGCCAAAGCCCGAGTCTTCGGAAGACGAGGACTCAGAAGTCGAAGACGGTGAGTTACCAAGACTCGTGGCGCTGTACATGCCGCCTAGAAACACGGAAGCATCGACAGATGACGAAGAACCTGGCACGCCTCCGTTTGCGAAACCGGCAGCGGACGTAACCGAACATGAACTGACGGGAGGTGGCGAGTTCGATTCGATTGATAACTTGGTTCGGCAACGCGAAGACATCGACGAAACAAACGGATTCAATAACGTCAATTCACCGCACTTCAAAAAGCGTGCAGCAATGTCGAATGTAGTGTCGACGAGCGCACCAGATGAACCAATTTCGAAACTCAGCGATGCATACCTTACTTTGCTCAAAAATCGGAAACTTCCGTTGGTTTTAGATTTGGACCATACGCTGTTGAACAGCGTATTTGTGCCGGAGTTGCGACAGAGCCTATATGCGCTCCAAAACGCGATGAAGTTATTAGATGTAGATGTCGCTCGTGCTGAAAAGTCCGGCAACGCACTGCAACGAAGTGTGTTCCATCTTCCCCATTTGGAGTTGCTGACCAAGCTCAGGCCGGGCGTGAGACGTTTCCTGGAATCGGCGTCGCAACTGTTTGAGCTTCATGTCAACACGATGGGTTCGCCAGCTTATGCCGTCCATATGGTCAATTTACTCGATCCAAACCGTGAATGGATCAAGGGCACTATCAAAGGCCTCGGCGAACTGGAGGATGGCGTGTTAATTGCGCCGACGGAGAAGAGTCTGGATGGACCATTGCGAGAACTAAAAGACGCGTGCTTAATCTTCGACGATACCGCAAGTGTCTGGGCATCGCATCGCAAGAATCTGATCACATGCGAGCGTTATTTGTTTTTCCCGCAAGCACGAAAACAGTTTGGTCTACCAGGAATGTCGTTGCTCGATGTGGGCCAAGACGAAAGTGAGGAAGAAGGCATGCTGGCGACCGCGATGAGGCTGATGAAATCCATACACGAACACTATTTCAAGTGTTACCTCGAGTCGGGGAACAAAACGCCGCCAAAAATTCAGGACATATTGCAGCAACACCGTGAACGTGTGCTCGCTGGCGTGCGAATTGTATTTAGTCGTGTTTTCCCGCTCGATTGCGATCCAAAGCAACATCCACTTTGGATCTTAGCAGAGGATTTCGGTGCTGAATGTTCAACAAAGTTCGACGACAGTACCACACACGTCATAGGCATGACATTGTCTACAGACAAAGTCAAGCAGGCGCGCAAGCGTGGTTGTCATTGCGTCACTCCACAGTGGCTTGAGTGTTCCATGTTACTCTGGCGTCGCGCCCAGGAGAGCGTCTTCGCCATCACGCGAGATTAGCACGTAGTAGAGAAAAGAACACGCGCGCACAAGTATATTTCGTTGTTATGTATATTATCCAACAATAGCGTCCTCTTCGCGCCGTACGCGAACGATCCACGCTACTTTGTACACGAGCGCTCGCCTGGCGCGAATGCGCCTCACACGTCGCCATGGCGCAAACCGCATCGAGTCGGTGGACCATCCCGAGCACAACAGTCGCCGTCGTGACCGGCGGTAGTTCGGGCATAGGTTACGCCATCGCGAACGAACTCATTTCGCTCGGTGCCACGGTCGTGATCACCGGTCGCGATAAAGAGAAGGCAGAAGCTGCGTACAACGAACTCGATTGTTTGGATTACTGGGTTGGCGACCTCACCACCGACGCGGACGACTTTGCTCGATATTTGAAATCTCGCATTGAACCCAGGACTGATTTGTGTTATGGCATTCTGGTCAACTGCGCGGGCGTGAACGTGCGCGCGCCTGTGGACGATGCTCGCGAAGATGATTACAGGCGAATCATGGATATAAACGTCGACGCGGCATATAATATGTGTCGAATATTTTCCCAATTAAGTTCTGGTCCACACCAGTGTGTGATTAATGTGTCGAGTTTAGCGGGCGTGCTATCTACGGGTTCAGGTGCGGCGTATGGAATGAGTAAGGCGGCGCTCGTATCGTTGACGAAGACGCTCGCGTGCGAGTGGGCGACGCGAGGCATTCGCGTCAACGCGGTCGCTCCGTGGGTGACGAAAACGCCCATGTTGGCAAACGCCATCGCGGGTGATGTAGAACAGCAGCGCGCGCTCGAGCGTGCAGAGCGCGCCACGCCATTGGGTCGAGCTGCGGAGCCGCGTGAAATCGCCGCCGTCGTGGCGTTTCTCGCGCTTCCCGCCTCCTCGTACGTCACGGGACAAACAATCAACGTTGACGGTGGTATTTCCATCGAGGGCTTTGCCGGACCGTGCGTGAGGCGATAGTAATTTAACGCATCGCATTATTACGTAGTAGTAGTACAAAATGTTACAGCACACCATACCTAGCAGTCCTTCGTCTACGCCGTCGAGCGAATCTCCTCCTTTGCCCCCGCCTCCGCCTCCGCGGGCGTCATGCCCGCCTCTGGAAGCACCACCGGCGCACCTTCAGGCGCCGCAGGTAACGGCTCGTCTTGCAAATAACTCGGCACAGCCCCAGCCAACTCGGTCTCTTCGTCTAGCATGTCCAACTCGAGCGCGTCGAGCTCGTCCAACAAGTCGTCCTCGTCCAAATCGTCTGGCACGTTGTACGACCTCCCGAGCGTGTTCTGTACCTCTTCCCCTAAATCCAACAAATCCGCCATGTCATCATTCAATTTATCAATCTCATTCAAATCAAACGCCGGTGATTTAAATGCCGATTTCAACTCTTTCGACGCGCTTTGCATCGCTCGCACCGTCTCCACCGTCTCCTTGGCTTGCTCGCTCGCAAACGCCACCTGTTCCACGTTAAATCTCTGCCCATACAACTGCTCTCGCTGCTGTTCATACAACTTGCGTTGCTTCAACACCACCAACGCACGTCGTTTCGCCGCATCCTGCCCTGCCCCAGGTCTCGCGCGCTTAATCGCATCCCTATGCGTCGCCAATTCCCGGTCGAGCGCGGTGATTTTCGCATCGAGCGCGTGCGTGCGTTGCTCGAGCCCCGTGGCGGTTTCACTCAGCGTCTTCGCCGGCGCCGCGGGTGCTTTCTTCGCGCCGAACAATCGCTTCATGTCTCACCGCGTCGCCGCGTTCGGTGTTCACGCACGACGCGCGCGCACAGTGCCGCGCCGACCGAACGACCGCACGCCGTTGACGCGACGCGACGGACGCCTAGCCGCGCGTGGGTGTCCATGGGTGCCACGTGGCGAATTAATTGTCCATTCGGTCGGTCGGTCGGACGCACCGACGGACGACCCCCCCTCCATCCCGACCCCCCTTTTTGTGCGGTCGTCTCTAGGCCCATGTACGCGTCATAATATGTGTGTGTGTGTGCGTGTGTGCGTGCGTGTGCGTCTGACATCTGCCCATCGCACACGCGTGATGGGCGCAC
>Ga0255769_10000549_pt1 | contig 44762 bp, 44 predicted proteins | sample 041ome_9_FD_179637 | JGI IMG/M metagenome (GOLD analysis project Ga0255769, IMG submission 179637) | Coastal salt marsh microbial communities from the Groves Creek Marsh, Skidaway Island, Georgia - 041413US metaG (version 2) | ecosystem: Environmental > Aquatic > Marine > Intertidal zone > Salt...
AGGCAACATCGATCGTGATACCTTGTTCTCTCTCATCCTGTAGTCCATCCATTAAAAGAGCGTAATCTAGAGGATCTTTTGTAGTTCCGTACCTTTTTGATATAACTTTTAATTTTGCTTCCTGATCGGTTAAAATATTATTTGTTTCGGAAAGAATTCTGCCAACTAAAGTTGATTTTCCATCATCAACACTTCCACATGTAATGACTTTGATTTGAGAAACAGAATTCATTAAAAATATCCTGCTTTCTTTTTAATTTCCATGCTATTAATTTTGTCTAAGTCAATTAATCTCCCCGCCCTTTCAGAAAATTTTTGATTCATGTTTTCCTTAATAATTGATTGCAAAGTTGTTGCATTACTTAGCGTCGCAGCAGTAAGCGGATAACATCCCAACGTTCTAAATCTTACTTTTCTTAAAACTATTTTCTCATTTTTTTCTATAGGAAAACGATTATCATCCACCATGAAAATAGAACCTTGTCTAATAACAGTGGGTCTTTTTTTAGCAAAATATAAGTCAACGATTTCAATATTCTCGTGGAAAATATAATTCCAAATATCCATTTCCGTCCAATTAGATATTGGAAATATTCTTAATGATTGATCTTGTGTTTTTTGAAAATTAAAAAGATTCCAAATTTCAGGTCTTTGGTTTTTTGGATCCCAAGTATGATTTTTTTCTCTGACAGAAACTACCCTTTCTTTAGATCTGCTTTGCTCTTCATCTCTTCTCGCCCCCCCAAATACAAAATCAAACTTATGTAAATCCAGCGCCTGCTTTAAGGCTTCTGTTTTCATAATGTCTGTATAATAAGAAGAATTAGAGAAAGGATTTAATTTTTTTTTTATTCCATCTTGGTTTGTATGAGTTAAAATTTTAAGATTATATTTTTTTTCGATTTTTTTTCTAAACTGAATCATCTCTTGAAATTTCCATTTTGTATCAATATGCAACAGCGGGAATGGAATTGGTGATGGATAAAAAGCTTTTCTAGCTAAGTGTAACAAGACACTCGAGTCTTTACCTATTGAATACATCAATACTGCATTCATAGATTTTGAAAAGCTATCTCTAATAATTGAAATTGCTTCCGATTCTAAATCTTTTAATAATTTTTTATTAATGATCACTTGTCAAAACGCTTAGGTTTTAAATTAAATTTCTTGTTTTGCGTTTGACTCTACTGGCTCTTTATCAGAATTTAAATCTATATTTTGTACTTCTAATTCTTCGCTCTCTTCAGTTGTTTCTGCAGATTCAGCCTCCATCTCTGTTTCATTTTTTTCACTAATTACTGGAGTTTTTTGTTCTGGTAATAAGCGAACAAAATGGTCAGCATGTTGAAAATAATTTTCTGCTAAAATTCTATCTCCTGAGGCAAGAGCATCGTTTGCGAGTGTTTTGTATTTTTCGACCAATTTAAAGGCATTGCCTCCATGGCGATTATTATTATTTCTTTGTCTTTGGAAAGAACCATTAGAATTCCCATTATCATTGATAGAAATAACCTGGCTTGAACCATTATTTCTAAAATTTGATCCTGGTCTTCTTCCGTTGCTTCTTGGATTCCCACGACCTCTCGGTCTTCTCACAAAATTTGTCATTTAGATTGTTTTGCTATTATTTTTATTATTTAATAGATGGTTAAACTTCTCACAGAACGCTATTTTTGTCAAATTTATAATTTTAAAGCCAAAACACATCTAATTTCATCATTAATTAATTTATATCTATCTATAATTTTAAAAGAATTATTTACTAATTCTTTTTTAATTTCATTCCATTGTTTATCTCCTATTTCAAATGCTAACAATCCACCCACCTTCAATGTAGATGAAAATTTTTTTATTATTTCTCTATAAAAAAAAACTCCATCCTCTTGATTTGCTACTAGTGCAATTTTAGGTTCATATTGTTTAATATCTTTTGAAAGTTTTTGATATTCAGAATTTTTTAAATAGGGAGGATTAGAAACAATAATATCAAATTTATTAACTATTTTAACTTTATTCATATCACCATGCATAAGTCTAGTACGATGATGTAAATTATACTTGGAAATATTTTTTTTACAGATCTCGAGAGCTTGTTTTGAAATATCCAAACCAACGCCTCTACTGTTAGAAAATTCTTTTAGTAATGAAATTAATAAGCATCCAGATCCACAGCCAATATCTAAAATATTTAAATTTTTTTTTCTGTTATTTATTTTTTTTGCAATCATTTCGATTAATATTTCTGTTTCTGGTCTAGGAATTAGTGCGCCGCGAGCAATATAATAATCTTCATTCCAAAAAGATTTATTCTTAATTATGTATGCAATTGGTTCATTATTTTTTCTTTGATCTAACAACTGGTTAAATAATTGCTCTTCTTCAAAATCAACATTTTGGTTTTCCTTTAAAACAAGATCTAATCTTTGCGCTTTTAATACAGTAGATAATAAGATTTCAGCATCTAGTCTTGCGCTTTGAATGTTTTTATTTTTTAATTCTATTGTAGCTTTAGAAATAATTTCTTGAACTAATGCCATTATTATTTAACGCTTTGTAATAAATCTTCTTGATGTTGAATTTGCAAGGCATCTGACATTTCCTGAAAGTCATCTCCTGCCAAAAAACCTGTAAGCTTATGCAGTGTTAAATTAATTCTATGATCCGTAACCCTTCCTTGAGGAAAATTATACGTTCGAATTCTTTCCGATCGGTCTCCTGTTCCTATTTGACTTTTTCTCGCGGTAGACCTTTCTTTTTCAATTCTAAGTCTTTCAAGTTCATACAATCTAGATCTCAATATTTTCATTCCCTTGGCTTTGTTTTTATGTTGTGATTTTTCATCTTGCTGGGAAACAGAAATACCAGTTGGAATGTGCGTAATTCGAACAGCGCTATCTGTTGTATTGACTGACTGTCCTCCAGGTCCACCAGCTCTAAAAACATCAATTCTTAAATCATTTTCATCAATTTTAATATCCACCTCCTCTGCTTCTGGTAAGACAGCAACAGTTGCTGCCGATGTGTGAATTCTTCCTTGAGTTTCGGTATCCGGAACCCTTTGTACTCTATGTACTCCAGATTCAAATTTTAACTTTGAAAAAACATTTTTACCAACAATAGAAAAAATTATTTCCTTAAATCCACCTGCATCACTTGGTGAGGCACTTAATACCTCTACTTTCCAACCATTATTTGTTGCAACTTTTTGGTACATATTAAATAAATCAGAAGCAAATAAAGATGCCTCAAGCCCACCGGTACCAGCTCTAATTTCAGTAATAGCATTTTTTTCATCAGCCTCATCTTTTGGTAAAAGAAAGACTTTGACTTGCTTTTCATAATCTACCTCTTTGATTTTTATATCTTCTAAATCTTGCTCGGCCATTTCCTTTAATTCTTTATCAGAATTTTTATCCTCTAATATTTTTTTTAAATTATCTTTGTCCTCGATGAGCTTTATATAATTTTTTGCAGTTTCTATAATTTCACCTAAAGAAGAATATTCTTTTGAATTTTTAACAAATTCTTTTTTATCCACATCAGTTTTGGAAAGGCTTGCTTCTAGTTCATTATACCTGCTGACTATATTTTTTAACTTATCAATGGAAATCATGTTAATTTATTTTTGCAATCTTATTTCTGCAGCTTTTTTTTCTACCAAACTTACAACATGATCAATTATTGCTTCAGAGGGAACTTTGTGATTAGGCATTCCACTTAAATAAATCATATTATTGCCTTTGCCACCACCAGTTAATCCAATATCTGTTTGAGAAGCTTCCCCTGGTCCGTTCACAACACAACCAATTATGGAAAGTGTCAATGATTCTTTTATATGGGATAGTTTTTTTTCTAAAATTTCTACAGTTTTGATTACTTCAAATGCTTGACGAGCACAAGAAGGGCAGGAAATAATTTTAACCCCTCTATTTTTTAAATTTAAACTTTTTAATATTTCTAAACCGGCTTTAATTTCATCTACTGGATCTGAGGATAAAGAAACACGAATAGTATCACCAATGCCGTCCATTAATAACATTCCCATTCCAATTGAAGATTTAACAGTTCCGACAAAATAACTACCTGCTTCCGTGATTCCCAAATGTAAAGGATAATCACACTTAGTTGCTAGTAACCTGTAAGAACTTGTAGCTAAAAATATATCAGATGCCTTCACGCTTATTTTGAAATTAAAAAAATCTAAATCCTCTAGAATTTTTATGTTTAACATTGCACTTTCAACCAACGCTTCGGGACAGGGTTCTTTGTATTTTTCAAGTAAATTTCTATCTAATGATCCTCCATTGACTCCAATTCTAATGGAGCAATCATGATCTTTTGCAGCTTTTACAATATCGGCAACTCTTTCTTTGGAACCAATATTTCCTGGATTAATTCTCAAACAACTAGCACCGGCTTTTGCGGCTTCAATTGCTCGCTTATAATGAAAATGAATGTCAGCAACTATAGGAATATTTGTTTCTTTAACAATTTTAGCAAGTGAAGCTGTTGACTCTTCGTCTGGACATGAAACTCTAACAATATCAGCGCCCGCGTCCTCTAAATCTTTTATTTGCTTAACAGTTCCCTTAACATCTGTAGTTAAAGTATTGGTCATTGACTGAACAGAAATAGGAGCATCTCCTCCTACCAAAACATTTCCGACTTTTATTTGTCTTGATTTTCTTCTTGAAATTTTTCTAAAAGGTCTAATTTCACTCATTTGTCTAATTCAAAAACTTGATGGATAACCTGTACTGCCTCTTTAGTATTTTTTTCATCAACTAAAACAGAAATTTTAATTTCAGAGGTGGATATAACCTGAATGTTAATATTTTTGGAAGAAAGAGCATTAAACATTTTATAAGCAACGCCAGGATGTGTGATCATTCCTGCACCAACAATAGAAACTTTTGAAACCTGATCATCTGCAAGAATAGAATCATATTCTAGTTCTGATTTCAGAACTTCCATTAAAGATTTAGTTTTTTTTAAATCATCTCTTTTAATTGTAAAAGTGACGTCAGTTTTTTTATTATCAGCAGATATGTTTTGTACAATCATATCCACTACAATATTATTATCAAATAATGGTTTAAAAATTTTGGAGGCAACTCCTGGCTTATCCTTAACCCCTTGCAAAGTTATTTTTGCATCATCTTTTGAATAAGCTACTCCTGTAATAACATTTTCATAAGAAATTTTATCTTCAGATAAAATTTGCGTTCCTGGATTGTTTGTAAAAGTTGATTTAACATAAATTTCAACATCATTAATCATTGCAGTTTGTACAGAACTACTTTGCATGACCTTTGCTCCCAAAGATGCCATTTCTAACATTTCTTCATAAGAAATTTTGTCTATTTTTTTTGCTTTAGATTCAATGTCTGGATTGGTAGTAAAAACACCGTCCACATCTGTATAGATTTCGCAAAAATCAGCATTCACACATTTTGCAACAGCTACAGCCGATGCATCAGACCCTCCTCTACCAATGGTGGTAATTCTGTTTTCTTGGGAAAGACCCTGAAAGCCTGGGATAACTGGAATTATATTTTGATCCAGACAATCATTTAAAATTTTAGAATTAACTGAAACAATTCTGCTATTTTTATGATCACCATCAGTCACAATAGGTATTTGCCAGCCAAGCCATGATCTAGATTTTATCCCTAAATCTTGTAATGCTGCAGATAATAAAGTTGATGTAACTTGCTCTCCTGAAGATAGCAAAGCATCATATTCATCTGCGGGAAAATTTTCTGATATTTTTTTTGATTTTTGTACTAAATCATTAGTAACGCCTGCCATAGCGGAAACTATCACTATTACTTTATTATTTTCGTCAAATTTTTTTTTAACTAATTTTGCAACATGAAGAATTCTGTCTGTATCTGCGACAGAGGTACCTCCAAATTTCATTACAATTTTAGCCATATAAAGTATAATTTTGCTACATAATTACTCTGCTACATATAAATAAGCAATAATACAAAACGTTATATGAAAAAAAAAACCTCTAACGAACAAGAGATTAAAAAATTTTCAGATCTTGCGTCTGAATGGTGGAATCCAAAAGGGAAATTTGCACCATTACATAAATTCAATCCAGTCCGACAAGAATATTTGATCAATAAAATTTCACAACACTTTAAATTAAATACAGAAAAAAGTTCATCTTTTTCCAATTTAAGTATTTTAGATGTTGGGTGCGGAGGTGGCTTATTATGTGAGCCTATGGCAAGAATGGGTGGAAAAGTTACTGGAATTGATGCATCCAAAACTAATATTGAAGTTGCAAAAATCCATGCACAAAAAATGAAAATTAAGATTGATTACCAAAATAAACTTCCGGAAAATCTAACTAATAAAACATTTGATGTTGTGATGTGTATGGAAGTTATAGAGCATGTGGAAAATGTGGACTTATTTGTAAAAAGTTGCGCAAAATTATTAAAAAAAAATGGGATTATTTTTTTTGCTACTATTAACCGTAATCCAAAATCATATTTATTTGCAATTATTGGAGCTGAATATGTTCTTCGTTGGCTACCTATTGGAACTCACGATTGGAGAAAATTTATTAAACCGCAAGAAATGATAGATTATGCATCAGAAAATTTTTTACTTCACGAAGAAACAAAAGGTGTAACTTTTAATCCAATAACAAACAAATGGAATTTAAGTTCGGATACTTCAGTAAATTATATGTGTTGTTTTAAAAAAAACTAACTATTTGTTTTGTTTACCCAAGGAATAGTGCTTACTTCAATACCTTCTTCTGAAAGTTCTTTTGTTTGTTCCGGACTAGCATTTCCATAAATACTTCGAACATTTTTTTTATCGTAATGAATCGATCTAACTTCGGAAACAAATTTATCTCCCACATATTCTGCATTTTTTTCTACATAATTTCTAAGCTCAGTTAATTTTTTTTGAACATTAGTATAAAACTCTGCACTATTATTTTCTTTTTTTCCTTTAGTGTTAACAACCTGAGGGGCCATTAATTGTTTCGTTATTTTATTGGAAACTCCACATACACAGCTCAGTAATTTTTTTTTAGAAAGCCTATCAAATTCCTTTGAGCTACTAAACCAACTCTCGAATTCGTGACCGCATTCGCATTTTAGCTGATACTTAATCATAAGATTTATCTAGTAAATTTATTTTAAAATTCAATAGGTGAATTATTCTTTATTAAAAAATAATACAACGGTTCCTAGCGTAATGCCAAATTTCTTTACTTTTGCAATATTAATTAAATACTTTTCATCTTGCAAAAACATCCAATCGTCAAAATCTACTTTCCACGTAGAGTTTCCAATTGGTAGATTGAATTTATATTTCCAGTTAAAAGCATTACCGCTAACAGAACCCGAGGCTAATCCCACTACTCCCTCGGCAAAGCCGCTGTAATCATTTTCTCCTTTTTTATCTATTTTCCATTCTCTGAAATCTTTTGTTCCATCATCATAAATAAAATCTTCTTTCAAAACCAATGTGGATCCATCCCAAGTTCCATCAATATAAACCTTGAAAGATTTTTGAATGTTGCCAAATCTATCTTCAAACACACCTCTAGCTATAGTTTTCCCGGTAAAATATTCTTCTAACTTTAGAATTGGTTTTTTTGTTTTAAATTGATCAAGTTTCATTGTTGAACAACTGTTTAATATTAAAGCAAGAAATGCAATAAAAAAATATTTAAAAAATTTCATAAGTAAAAACCATAAAAATTTGATTTAATTCTTTTCAAAATTAATTCACTACCTTTAAGAAAGTTAATTTTGTGAAAATCTTTCTTAGTAATCCATAACATTTTTTGTTTTTCATTTGCACAAATTTTATTCTTCCACTGTTTTACCAGAAAAACATGCATCATAATGACATGATTTTTAACATAACTATGACTAACAGTATCAATTAAAATTAAATTTGATTGATTTATGGATATGTTTAATTCTTCCTTTAATTCTCTAATTGCAGCATCATAAAAGTTTTCATTTTTTTCGACTTTTCCTCCTGGAAATTCCCAAAACAGAGGATAAGATTTATTAGGTGGTCTTTGCGTAATTAGAAATTTATTTTTTTTTGCAAGTATACAAACAGAGACAAAACTTAAGCGCACAACTAACTTCTATAATTTGCATTAATTGAAATGTAATCATGAGTTAAATCACAAGTGTAAGCAGTAAACTTTTCTTTTCCTGTGCTCATATCAACATGAATATCAATTGATTTTCCAGACATATATTCTTTCACTTTGCTTTCATCGTAATTTTTTGCAATTTCTCCATCTTTAAAAATTAAATAGTTTCCTATTTTTAACGAAACTTTATCTTTATTAATTTTCTCATCTACCTTACCAACTGCCATCAGTATTCTTCCCCAATTTGGATCTTCAGCGGCAATAGCTGTTTTAACTAATGGAGAATTAGCAATTGAAAAAGCAATGTTTTTAGATAAATTTTTATTTTTGCAATTAATTACATTAATTGTGATAAATTTTTTGGCTCCCTCACCATCCATTGCAACTTGTTTTGCTAAGTTAAGCATTACTTCTTCTAAATGCTTTTCAAAAATTAGTGCCTCTTTAGAATTTTTACTCTTAATAATATTGTGTTTTGCTTTATTGGTTGCAAAAAGCAACACCATATCATTTGTAGAGGTGTCTCCATCCACTGAAATGGCATTAAAAGTATTTTCTACTTTCTTTTGTAAAAAAGAATTTAAAACTGTTGAAGATATATTTGCATCAGTAAAAATAAAACCTAGCATAGTTCCCATATTGGGAAAAATCATTCCGGAACCTTTGGCAATTCCGGCAATATTCACATCTTTGCCATTTATTTTAAAAGTTGAACATGACATTTTGGCAATTGTATCGGTTGTCATAATAGAATGTGCGGCCACCACCCATCTGTACCTATTTGGCTGATCAAGCTTGGTTAGCAAATTCTCAAGCGAATATTTAATTTTTATTATAGGAAATTTTTCTCCAATCACTCCTGTGGAAGAAAACAATACTTCCTTAGTATCAATATTTTTATTGGTAGAAATTAAAGATGCTATTTCAGATAAACTATTATAGCCCTGCTTTCCATTTAGTGTATTTGCATTTTTAGTATTAACAAAGAGACCTTTTATTTTTGTCGATTTAATTTTTTGATTCCAGTCTATACAATGCGATTTTACTGAGGATTTTGTATACACTCCTGCATAAGAAGCTCCATCTTTGAAGAAAAAAAAACAAGTATCGTTCCTTTTTTTTTTATACAATCCTGCAGAGTCCGAGGAAATTTCTAATCCCTCAATCATGGGTAGCTCAGGGAAATCTTTAATTTTTAGATCTGCGCTCTCTTTTCCGAACAATTTATTAAAATTAAGATCCATAATTTATAATTTGATAATTAGAGGGTTTATAAGTTAGAAATACAATCTTTGCTATTATTAATTAATCTATTTAAAACAAAAAAATGTTTAAAAATTTAAATTTTTTAAAGACTCTGTTTGGCTCTACTAATCAAAGAAAGGTTTCTGGATTAAAACCAATAGTTGATAAAATTAATCAACTTGAAAATTCAATTGCACAACTTTCTGATGCTCAATTAAAAGAAAAAACCAAAGAATTTCAAAAAAGATTAAACCATAAAGAAAATCTAGATCAAATTTTACCTGAAGCATTCGCAACGGTTAGAGAAGCTAGCAAACGCGTTATCGGTCAAAGACATTTTGATGTTCAACTTATGGGTGGAATAATTTTGCATCAAGGAAGAATTTCAGAAATGAAAACAGGTGAAGGAAAAACCTTAGTTGCAACACTCGCTGTATATTTAAATAGTCTTGAGCAAAAAGGAGTGCACGTAGTTACGGTTAATGATTACCTGGCTAAAAGAGACTCCGCATGGATGGGAAAAATATATGAATTCTTAGGTCTTACAGTTGGATGCCTTACTAGCGAAACTAAAGATGAGGAAAGAAAAAAAATATATAATTGTGATGTTGTTTATGGAACCAATAACGAATTCGCATTCGATTATTTGAGAGATAATATGAAACTTTCCTTAGATGATATGGTGCAAAGAGATTTTCATTATTGCATCATTGATGAGGTAGATAGTATTTTAATTGATGAGGCCAGAACTCCTCTCATCATCTCAGGTCCAACAGAAGATAATTCTACCGAATATTTTTTATGTAATAAAATTGTAAGAGAACTAGAAAAAAATAACTATCAAATCGACGAAAAAGATAGAAATGTAAATTTAACTGACTCTGGTATTGATGCTGTTGAGTCAAAGCTTGCTCAATTAAAGCTATTACAGGGTTCTAATTTTTACGACCCACAAAATATTTCTTTAGTGCATCACATAAATCAATCTTTAAAGGCAAATTTATTATTTACAAAAGACAAAGACTACATCGTTCGAGATAACCAGGTTCAAATTATTGATGAATTTACAGGCAGAGTCATGGAAGGAAGAAGATATTCAGATGGTTTGCATCAAGCTATTGAGGCAAAAGAAGGTGTTCCTATACAAAGTGAAAATCAAACTTTTGCATCGATTACTTACCAAAACTATTTCCGACTATATAAAAAATTATCTGGAATGACTGGAACTGCCATGACGGAAGCAGAAGAATTGTTAAATATATATAATCTTGATGTTGTAGAAATCCCAACAAATGTTCCAATGGCAAGAAAAGATCTCAATGACCAAATTTTTAGAACAGAAAAAGAAAAAATTAACGCTATCATCCAAGACATCTTGGAAGCCAATAAAATCCAGCAGCCTGTTTTAGTTGGAACTACTAGCATTGAAAAATCAGAAAAATTATCCGAAGTTTTAAAAAAAGAAGGCATTGCTCACAATGTACTGAATGCCAAGCAACATGAAAAAGAGGCTCAAATCATAGCTCTTGCAGGTAGTCCTGGTGCAGTCACAATTGCAACTAATATGGCAGGTAGGGGAACGGATATTCAACTTGGTGGAAACTTAGATGCGAGATTAGCTCAGACAGAAGATAAAGAATTAGAAAAAGAACAACATAAAAAAGATAAGGCTACAGTAATGAATGCAGGTGGTCTCTTTGTCATTGGAACTGAAAGACATGAAAGTAGAAGAATTGACAATCAGCTACGTGGACGATCGGGAAGACAAGGAGATGCGGGCAAATCTATTTTTTATTTAAGTTTAGAAGATGATCTTATGAGAATTTTTGGATCTGAAAAAATAGATTATATGCTTCAAAAATTAGGATTTAAAGAAGGAGAGTCTATTGATCATCCTTGGATTAATAAAGCTTTGGAAAAAGCACAACAAAAAGTTGAGTCCCGAAACTTTGATATAAGAAAAACATTATTACAATTTGATGATGTAATGAATGATCAAAGAAAAGTCATTTATGAACAAAGATTAGAAGTGCTTAAAAGTGAAAATATCTATCCTATTATAGATGGTGTTTTTAATGAAGTTATCGACTCTATCTTAAATAATAATAAAGATTTTAAAGAAAATACGGAAGACAAAAAAAATCTTAAAATAAAAGTGGAAAGAATATGTGGAACACAACTATCCGATCAAGAGTTAGATAATTTTTTACATATACCTAGAAATGAACAAAAAGATTTTTTATCTAAAAAATTTATTTTTAAGAGAAATTCTAGAATTGAAAAAATAACAGATATTTACAATCAAGATGTAGAAAAGAAAATATTCTTACAAAACTTAGATTTTGAATGGAGAAGCCATCTTCAATACTTGGAGCAATTAAGACAAGTAATAGGCCTGCGTGGATATGGTCAAAAAAATCCATTAGATGAATACAAAAGAGAGAGTTTTGAATTATTTCAAAATTTACTTGATAAAATTAAAGAAAATTTAATCATCTTTCTATCTAATCTAGAAGTAGATTTGGACAATACATTGCAAGAAAAAGAATCTACTGAGAATACCGAGGAAAAAGTTGAAGGCTGTTTACTTGCAAAAAAAGAAAAAGGTAAAATTTCTCGAAATGAAGTATGTCCAGCTACAGGGAAAAAATTCAAGCAATGCTGTGGTGCCCTAGTATAAAAACCAAGCAATCACTAAACATAATAATATTATTAAACCAAAAATAACTTTTTTATTTTGTAAAAGCCTTTCTTTGGAAATTTGCATAGAGCCGGTGCCAGAAAAAGTACTCACATCACTTGGTATCTTATTTCCAATAACTAAAAATTTATTTTTTCGTTCTTGCAATACTTCGGTTGATGTTTTGTTTGAAAAATTTTTTAAATTATTAATCAGACTATTTTTAACTTTTTTAGCCATTTCTTCTGGCATCCGATGCGCGCCACCGATTGGCTCTTCAATAATTTCATCAATTATTTCATGTTTTAATAAATTTTGGGCCGTAATTTGCATTGAGTCTGCCGCTTCCTTTGATTTGGAAGCGTCCTTCCACAAAATAGATGCACATCCTTCTGGAGAAATAACCGAGTAAATTGAATGTTCAAGCATAATAATCTTATTCGAAGTACCAAGTGCAATGGCACCCCCTGATCCACCCTCTCCAATAATAACTGAAATAATTGGTTGAGAAATAGAAAGACAACATTCAATTGATCTTGCAATCGCTTCTGCCTGGCCTCTTTCTTCAGCACCTTTTCCTGGATAGGCTCCAGGTGTATCAATAAAAGTAATTACCGGTATGTTAAATTTTTCTGCAAGCTTCATTAAACGAATGCACTTACGGTATCCTTCGGGTCTCATCATTCCAAAATTTCGCTTAAGTCTTGTTTCGGTAGTATTTCCTTTCTCTTGACCAAGAACAAGTACAGACTGATTATCTAATTTAGCAAAACCCGAAATAATTGATTCATCTTCACCAAATAAGCGATCTCCTGATATTGGCTGAAAATGATCAAAAATATTTTGAATATAAAATTCTGATTTGGGTCTATTTTCATGTCGCGCAATTTTTGTTTTTTGCCAGCTATCTAAATTGGAATAAATATTTAATAATTTTTCATCAATACTAGACTGAATGGATTGTATTTCGTCATTTTTAAGTGAAGATAATCCACTATTTTCATATGGATTTTTTAATGTTTCTAATTGAGCATCTAGAGTTTCAATCTCTTTTTCAAAATCTAAATATTGCATACTTATAAAAAGTAAAATTTTTTTTTAGTTAATGGATAATTATATAGGAGATGGAAAAAAAATGACAATTTATTTACTTTATTTAAAAACAATTGACTTTTAACATTTTTAGTCCATTTTACGGTTTCAAAAAAATGGCAACAAATACAATTGGTATAGGAAAATCCCTAATAGACAAAAATTTACATGATTTCGTCAATAACGAAATTATACCTGGTACAAATATAGATCCAAATACTTTTTGGAAAGAATTTGTACAATCTGCAAATCAACTAGCTAGTAAAAATAAAATTTTATTAGATAAAAGAGATGAACTACAAAAAAAAATTGATGCTTGGCATATTGAAAATAAGGGAAATAACAGTTTAGAGGATTATAAAAGTTTCTTAAAAGACATTGGTTATATTGTAGAAGAACAAGAGGATTTTCAAATTGAAACATCCAACGTAGATGATGAAATTTGTAAAATCGCAGGTCCGCAATTAGTAGTTCCAATTGATAATGCAAGATATGCACTCAATGCCGCTAACGCTAGATGGGGAAGTCTTTATGATGCTTTTTATGGAACTGATGTTGTGGGAAATGAAGATGGTTGTGAAAAAACAGAAACTTACAATCCTAAAAGGGGAGAGCAAGTTATCCATAAGGGCAGAGCATTTTTAAATCAAATTTTTACTCTAGAAAAGCAAAGTTGGAATGAAATCACAAATTTTGAAATTGAAAATGAAAATTTAACTATCCATCTTTCAGACAAGACAAAAACTCACCTAAAAAATAAAGAAAAATTTATTGGTTATGTTGGTGAGAAGAAAAAACCAAAATCTATTTTATTAAAAAATAATTTTTTACATGTAGAAATAAAAATTGATGCAAAGCATGTCATTGGCAAAGATGATAAGGCCAATATTAGTGATATTATAATTGAATCAGCTATTTCTACTATTATGGATTTAGAAGACTCGGTTGCAGCGGTAGACGCTGAGGATAAAATCAAGTGTTACAGAAATTGGCTTGGAATAACTAAAGGAACACTTCAAGCTAAAATGAAAAAAAATGGCAAAGAAATTATTAGAAAATTAAATACCGATCGAGAATATTTGAATAGCAAAGATGAAACAATAAAACTACATGGTAGAGCGCTTATTTTGCTGAGAAATGTTGGCCACTTAATGAAAAATCCTGCAATTACGCTTGATGATGGTGGAGAGATTCCAGAAGGAATTATGGATGGATTTATTACAACCCTTTGTGCGCTCCATGATTTTAAAAATAAATTAAATTCAAGAAAAGGTTCTGTTTACATTGTAAAACCTAAAATGCATGGACCGGAAGAAGTAGCTTTCGCAGATGAAATATTTAGTCATGTCGAAAAAGTTCTAAAATTAAAACCAAACACAATCAAAATTGGGATTATGGATGAAGAAAGAAGAACAACTGTAAATCTCAAAGAATGTATACGTAAAGCAAAAAAAAGAATTGTTTTTATCAATACTGGCTTCCTAGATCGAACGGGAGATGAAATGCATACTTCATTTGAAGCAGGTCCGATGATTTTTAAAGGAGAAATGAAAAAATCTAAATGGCTTATGGCTTATGAAAATTGGAATGTTGATATTGGATTAGCTTGTGGTTTTTCTGGAAAAGCTCAGATTGGAAAAGGTATGTGGGCAATGCCAGATAAAATGCAAGATATGTTAGATCAAAAGGCATCCCACCCATTAGCTGGTGCAAATTGTGCGTGGGTACCCTCGCCTACTGCTGCAACTTTGCACGCAACGCATTACCATAAAATTAATGTATTTGAGAAACAGAAAGAATTATCGACAAGATCTAGAGCAAATATAGACGACATTTTAACTATACCAGTAGCAGACCGACCAAACTGGTCAAAAGAAGAAATCAAAAAAGAAATTGAGAACAATGCCCAAGGAATTTTAGGCTACGTAGTTCGTTGGATTGACCAAGGAGTAGGATGTTCCAAGGTTCCAGATATCAATAATGTTGGACTGATGGAAGATAGAGCCACACTTCGAATTTCTTCACAACATATTGCAAATTGGCTGCATCATGAAATTTGTACAAAAGAAAAAGTAATGGAAATCATGAAAAAAATGGCCAAAGTAGTAGACGGACAAAATGCTTCGGACAAAAATTATATTACCATGTCTGATAAATTAGATACATCCATAGCTTTCAAGGCAGCATGTAATTTGATATTTGAGGGCAAGCAACAACCTTCTGGATATACAGAACCTTTGCTACATCTAAGACGCTTAGAAAAAAAAGCTTCTTAATTACTAGCTTGCTAATAACTCGTTTTTAATAAAATCTTTTTTAATAGTTTCTAACCCAAGTCTATCAAAGATTTTAACGATAATATGAAAATTGCGATTATAGTCTTGATTGATATTTAAATTTTTCACTAAGCTTAAATTTTCTAAAATTGCCTGTGCATTTTCTTTTTTTTCTAACAAGTTATAAATTTTATTTGGGATATAAATCTCTTCTTTTATAACATGTTTTTTTAAAGTGTCTGGAATGGAAACTTTACTATTTTCCAATAAATTAATTAATGCAATATCTTTTTCAGAAACAATGTATTTATTTTTTTTAATTTGTTTATCAAAATCATTTAAAATACCTAATAATTTTTTATTTTCCTTAGTGGATGCAGCTACTAAATTGATTACATCTGATTGATGAAGAATTTTATTATTAATTGTGCCTGTGTTCATTGAAGATAATTTACCAGCATTTTTTATTTCAACTTCATTAAGCACATCCTTTGTAATTAATTTTTTACTCATTTTACCAGTAAGTTGAAAAAACATCTTACTACCAAGTGAAGCCATGTTACTTGTTTGATATAAGCGATTTAGCTCACGTATAAATATAAGTTTTTTTTCATCATCCTGGGATAAAAGGATAGATTGATACAATAAGGCTTTTCCTTTGGTAGGATTATATTTTGAATAATTTTCAATTGGATTTAATAAATCATCTATTCCAAAAACAATTTTTTTATACAATTTAAAAATTAAACTATAATCATATAATTCTAAATTAGCCGCATCCTCCAGAAAATTAATTAAAGCAAAATCTTCTTCGGTTTGATATTCTTTGTTAAAATCAATATTCATTTTTTTAAACAGCGGACTTTTAAAAAAATATTTTTTTCTGATGATATCTTTTTGAAATACTGCATAAGACGGACTAAATTCCTTATCTGCCTCATGTGATAAATGAACATTTAAAAGAGAATCACTATTCGCCTCACCTGATCTGGCTAAAAAATTTCCCATTAGATAATTAATTTTTTTTATAAAAAATTCATCTTGAAATCCCACTTCTTTCATGAGCTCCAAGTTAGCAGAAGCTTTTTTATTTTGCTTAGATTTAACTAAACAATAAATTTTAAATTTTTGTAGTTCAATATCTTGGATATCAGGACCCATCTGCTCTGCATAACCACACGCTTTACTTATTTGATATAATGAAAAATGATGATCTATTAAAAATCTTAATAATTTCTGATTATTTAACAGCAAACTATTTTGATCAATAACCTCATCAATTAATTCAATATTTTTATTCTCTGCAAGTAATGAGCTAATAAAGTTTAGATAAGCCTTTCCATTGTCCTCGAATGAATTTAAATTAATTTTACTAAAAAAAATTTTTTTAATTAGAATTTGAAAAGCTTTATTATTTTGATTTTCTAACATAGCTTTTTCAAAATCCTTAAAAATGATAGGATCAATATTCTTCCAAAAATCTATGGGGATACCTGTGGCTTCTGGATCGTAAATACCAAAAATAATTTCTCTATTTTTTTCTTCAATATTTGTCTCAACAATGTTCGCAATAGATAAGTTTGTTGTATTTTTTTTTTCTATATTAAATATAGTTGATGGAAGCTGCTCAGGTTTGTTTTCTTCTTGAATTACATTTGTTTTAATTTCTTTAGATTGCTGCCAAATATCTTTAGTTTCAGCAAAGGTGTATTGAAAAGTCGAAATAAAAAAAATGATAACTAATGAAAGTAGTCTATTTAACAACTTGAATGAACTTTTCATTAGGAAGTTTTTTTAAAATTTTCTTAGAGGGTGGCGATATATCTAAATAATTCACAACATTAATAACCCCCAGAACAAGAACGGTAATGAGGATAGTCCCCCAGATTAGTTTATTTTTAAACATTAGTGAAATTAGTATATAAAATTTTAAGTCAAAAATATGTTAATAATTTATTTAATAATAAATATCAATGCGTAATACAGTAGTTTTAACTGGAATGATGGGTTCTGGGAAAACCACCTTAGGCAAGGAACTCGCTAAAAATCTAAAAATTGATTTTTTTGATGCTGATAAAGAAATAGAAAAATTTACTAACATGACCATCCCAACTATTTTTAAAAAGAAGGGTGAGATTTTTTTTAGAAAAATAGAAGAAAAGATATGTATTGATCTAATAAATAATGAAAAAAAAGTAGTTTCTATTGGAGGTGGAGCTTTTTTAAATAATAAAATTAGACAACACATTTTAAAAAATTCCAAATCTATTTGGATTCATACAAATCTTGATACTATTGTTAAAAGAATAAAGTCTTCGAAAAACATTCGACCTATGCTAGATTATTCCAAATTGGAAAAATCTATTGAAAGTATATTTAAAAAAAGAGAGCCTATTTACAAGCTTGCAGATGTAACAATCGAAACATCAAATAAAAATAAAGCCGCAATAGTAGCAGAAATAAAAAAGAATTTATGAGTTTAGCAAAACAATTACAGGTAAAACCATCCTCGGGTGCCAGTTATCCAATTTTTATTGGCACAGATATTTTAAAAAACTTTAGTAAATTATTTTACAAATATAATTCAAAGTCAAAGAAGATATTGTTCGTTAGTAACTCGGTAATTTCTGCTAAATACTTAAAATCTATAACATCTAGTTTAAAAAAAAAAATACCATACTATTTTATAAGTATACCGGCAGGTGAAAAAAATAAAAACCTTTATCAAGTAAATAAAATTTTAGATTTGTTAACAAAAGAAAACTTTAATCGTCAGGATACTGTCGTAGCCCTAGGAGGAGGAGTTATTGGAGATATATCAGGCTTTGCAGCAAGTATTTTTAAAAGAGGAATTTCATTTGTTCAAATACCCACTACTCTTTTATCGCAAGTTGACTCCTCTGTGGGAGGGAAGACGGGCGTAAATAATAAGTATGGTAAAAACCTAATAGGAACATTTTATCAGCCAAAATTTGTTTTGATCGATACCTTGACGTTAAAGAGTTTACCTAAAAGAGAAATGGTTTCTGGATTTGCAGAAATTCTAAAATATTCATTAATCATGAACAAACCTTTTTTCGCTTGGTTGAATAGTCATGGTAAAAATATAATTAATAGAAGCAGCTCAAAAGATATAATAAATGCAATCTTTATTAGTTGCAAAAGCAAGGCCATCATTGTTGCAAAAGATGAAAAAGAACAAGGCATTCGAGCTATTCTTAACTTTGGTCATACCTTGGGACATGCATTAGAGTCCCATTTAAAATATTCAAAAAAACTTAATCACGGTGAAGCTATCATAATCGGAATGCGTATTGCTTGTAAAATATCTCATCAATTAGGTTTTTTAACTAGCAGAGAATTAGATATGATAAAAAATATATATGAAAAATTAAATTTAACAGCTTCAATCAAGCCTTACGTTAAATCCAATCAGATATCGCAGTTTATAGAAATAATGAAAAAAGATAAAAAAAATAATAATAATTATATTAATCTTATTTTGCTAAAACAAATTGGAAAAGCATTTATTTACAAAACACAAGTGGAAAAAACCTATCTACCTATACTTAAAGAAGAAATAAGAAATGGCTGAAGATCCCCTTTCATCAATTATAATTATTTTTTTTCTATTAATCATTTCAGGACTTCTTTCAGGGTCTGAGACTTCCATTACTTCTGTATCTAAAAGTAAAATTCATAAATTATCCAATAGGGGCGATGCGCGAGCTAAGAAAGTTTTGAAGCTAATTGATAAAAAAAATGATCTAGTTAGCTCAATACTCATTGGAAATAATATTATTAATATCCTCGCATCCGTTTTAGCAACTGCCCTGCTGATCAAATACTATGGTGACAAGGGAATTTTGTATTCAACTATTGTCATGTCAGCATTGATAGTAATTTTTTCTGAGGTTTTTCCCAAAAATTATGCATTGCTCAAACCAGATAGATTTGTGCTTGCCATGTCCGGTCCTTTAACTATTTTTTCTAAATTACTACTACCTTTTATAATATTTTTAAGGTTCATTAATTTTATTATTTTTAAACTAATTAGAGTTGATACCACTAACAAAATTACATCTAAGTCAGCTAGAGAAGATATTAGAAATATAATTAATATGCATGAGGATGAAGGAAGGCTTTTAAAAGATGAAAGTGACATGTTAAATGCAATACTTGATTTAAAAGAAATTACAGTGGAAAAAATAATGACACATAGAAAAAATATCTATTCAATTAATATTGAGGAGACGAATACTTTTTTTACCAAAATTGCACAAAGCTCTTTCAGCAGAATTCCTGTATGGAAAAATAGTCCAAATAATATTCTAGGTCTTATCCATGCTAAAAATGTACTCTCCAATCTTGATGATACTGGAACCCTAAATATCAATAAAATTAAAGAGAATTTAATTAAGCCATGGTTCATTCCTGAAACAACAAAGGCTAAAGATCAGTTAAATGAATTTATCAAGAGAAAAGAAAAATTAGCTTTTATCGTTGATGAATATGGTGAGTTGATGGGTTTAATTTCCATGGAAGATATCATCGAGGAAATTGTAGGAAATATCTTTGATGAAAAAGATTTCTCCACGATTGGTATCCGAAGATTGGAAAATAATATTTTTCGTATTAGAGGAGATGTAAATATTAGAGATATCAATAGAGAGTTGGACATTAATATTCCAGAAGGAACCTCCTCAACTATTGCTGGATATATTATCGATCAAACGGAGTCTTTTCCTGATGTGGGACAAACTTTTGCTTATGATGGTATTATGTATGAAATTATCAATAAAAATAAAAATCAAATAACCCAAATAAAATTAACCTTACCAAAAAAAATTACTACTCATTAATTTCAATTTCTAAAGAATGAATATAGTCATTCATCTCTTTCTTCAGTGATGAGTAAACTTTTTGATGAGCAATTATCTTGTTTGATGACTTTAGTTCTTTCGATTTTATTATAACTTTAAAATGACTATTTCCAGTTTGTGGCGAAGACTGATGATGTTGATGGAGATGGGAATTGTTAATTACTTCTATATCTTGAATACCTAAAGACTTTATTAATATTTGCTGAATAGAATCTGCAAGATTTTTTTCCATATTTTTTAATTTTATTATAGTATCACTTTTTATAGTCTATGAAAAAAAATTGTGAAAAATTCCTTTGTAAAGAAAGAGCTTTCAAAGAGGTTTTGATTAAAGAGAAAAAAAACAAAGAGTATCTTTGGTATTGTTATGACCATTATCAAAGTCATATTGAACAACAAAAGCTAGAATGTGACTGGGAGGGTTGCAAAGAAAAAGGTGAATTCAAAGCGCCAAGTAAAAATGAAGATGTTTTTTTATGGTTCTGTGAAGAACATGTAAAAATTTATAATCAAAAATGGGATTTTTTTGATGGCATGTCACAAAGTGAAATAGAAAATTTTATGTATGATGATTTAACTTTTCATAAAAAAACACAAAAATTTGGAAACCGAGATGTTTTTTTTCAAAAATTATGGAGTAATGCAATTGAAGATGAATTGCTATTTTTTAATAAATTTAAAAATTCTGCTGAATACAAAGGAAAGAAATATAGTCACACGCAAATTATTGCGCTAAAAAAAATGGAACTAAACTCTGACGTAAATTGGGATGAAATAAGAGCGCAATTCAAAAAGCTTGTGAAAAAATATCACCCTGATATTAATGCTGGAAATAAAAAATTTGAGGAAAAGTTAAAAGAGATTACACTCGCGTACGCTTTTTTAGATAATTCCATAAACAAAAATACAGAAGTTGCATGACCACTACTCATTTTGAAAATCAACCTGATATTAAAATTTCAGTAAAACAAACCTTTGGATTTGATAGCGATTTAACGATTAATGCATTCTCCAAAAAAAATGAATTTGTTCCAGAAATTGATGAAAATTATATCTTCGATAAAGAAACCACATTGGCAATTCTTGCAGGTTTTTCAAATAATAGAAGGGTATTAATTCAAGGTTTTCATGGAACCGGAAAGTCAACGCACATAGAACAGGTGGCAGCAAGATTGAATTGGCCTTGTGTAAGAGTAAACTTGGATAGCCACATTAGTAGAATTGATCTCATTGGAAAAGATGCAATTGTTATCAAAGAAGGAAAGCAAGTTACTGAATTCAAAGAAGGAGTACTTCCATGGTCGTTGCAAAATCCTATTGCACTAGTGTTTGATGAATATGATGCTGGAAGACCAGATGTGATGTTTGTTATTCAAAGAGTTTTAGAAACAGATGGTAAATTCACTCTTTTAGATAAAAATAAAGTAATTAAACAACATGCATGTTTTAGACTATTTGCAACTACCAATACGATTGGCTTAGGAGATACCAGTGGATTATATCATGGCACACAGCAAATTAACCAGGGACAAATGGATCGTTGGAATATTGTAACAACCTTAAATTATCTTGATCCAAAAAAAGAAGAAGAAATAGTTTTGGCAAAATGTAAATTTTTAAATAATGCCGAAGGAAAAAAAATTATAAACAATATGGTCAAAGTTGCTAACCTATCTAGAAATGGATTTGCCAATGGGGACATTTCAACGGTTATGAGCCCACGAACTGTAATTACTTGGGCAGACAACTATCACATCTTTAAAGATTTAAGTCACGCTTTTAAAGTTTCTTTTTTAAATAAATGTGATGAACTAGAAAGATCAATTGTTGCCGAGTACTACCAAAGATGTTTTGGTCATGAAATAAATTCTTCTGCTGTAACATCAGTAGGGAAAGCTAATGGACAATAAACAAGACTTAGAAAATTTTAAATCAGCTGTTCTTTCAACTGCAAAAGCAATTGCTAGAAAATCCATTGATCCCAAAGAGCTAGAAAAAATAGCAAAAATAAACGTTCCAAAAATTCTATCTATTGAAAATAAAGATGAAATTTTAGAGGCTAGAGCACTAGCTGATTCCGAGGCTCTGCGCATGCGTTATAATGATGAAAATATATCTAAACAAAATGAGCCGAGAGGAACCATTAGCAAAAGTTTATTCAAAATTGCAGAAAAAATTAGATATGAAAAAATTGGATCCGATGAATATCAAGGAATTCAAAATAATTTAAATAATTTTTATCAAAAGAAAATTGCTAATAGCGATGTACATTCGCAAAATTTTATTGCCGATGCATTTGAAGCTTATTTAAGAAAAAACATTATGAACATGCCTATTGATGAAAATAAAAAACAAGATTTTAAAAGATGGGATGATTTATTTAATAAGAAAATTTTTACCAAAATAGATAATTTAACAACATCCTTAAATGACCAGCAGCAGTATACTAACTTGGTTAAAAGTATTATTGAAGATTTAGATATTAATGACCAAAAAAATGATCCTCAAAATATTGAGAATGAAAATGGTGAGGATAATAATAATGAAAACCAAAATCAACAACAGTCACTAGAAGAAGAACAAAACCAACAGTCTAAAAATCAAGAATTCGAAATGGAAAATATTGTTCCTGAAATTGAATTTGATCCAAGCATGAATGATCAGGAGGCAATGCTAGAAGATAGCGACGATGAAAGTATTCCACAAAGTCAAAGACAGCCACCAAAAGATGGAAACCCAAGGAAATATTCAATTTTTACTAATCAATTTGATAAAATTATTGATGCGAAAGACTTAATAACTGAGGATGAAATAAAAAAATTGAGAGGAAACTTAGATTTGCAATTATCAAGTTTACAAAATTTTATATCCAGACTGGCTAATAAACTTCAAAGAAAATTATTAGCAAAACAAAACCGTTCTTGGAATTTTGATTTAGAAGAAGGTATTCTGGATGCATCTAAACTACCAAGAGTAATCATAGATCCTTTCAATTCACTTTCTTATAAAAAAGAAAAAGATATTGATTTTAAGGATACAGTTGTAACTTTGCTGATTGATAACTCTGGATCAATGCGCGGTAGACCCATTACTATAGCAGCCATCTGTGCTGATATTTTATCAAGAACATTGGAACGCTGCTCTGTCAAAGTAGAAATACTTGGATTTACTACCCTAAATTGGAAAGGGGGAAAAAGTAGAGAAGCATGGATGAAAAATAAAAAAAATAATCCAGGTAGATTAAACGACCTCTGTCATATTATTTATAAATCAGCAGATACGCCTTGGCGAAGAGCAAAAAATAATCTTGGTTTAATGCTTAAAGAAGGAATTTTGAAAGAAAACATAGATGGGGAAGCTATTTTGTGGGCACATAACAGACTAAAAAAAAGAAAAGAAGAAAGAAAAGTAATCATGGTTATTTCTGATGGAGCGCCTGTAGACGATTCAACTTTGTCTGTAAATTCAGGAAATTATTTGGAACAACATTTAAAAAAAGTCGTTAAATGGGTTGAGGCTAGTAAAGACATTGAAATTAACGCAATTGGAATTGGTCATGATGTTTCGAACTACTATGAAAAAGCAATTAAAATTGCAGATGTTCAAGAATTGGGTGATGCAATGGTAGATCAGTTAGTTGAACTATTCTCAACTGATAGCAGATCGCTTAACTGACAATATATTTGCAACAATTAATTTAAAAGGAATTAGCATTAGTATTGCTAATAATAATTTTACTGCAAAATCTCCCATTCCTAAAGTAACCCAAGGAATTCCTGTTCCATAAAAAGCAATCGAAAAAAATAAAATAGTATCAATTAACGATGAAAAAAAGGAAGACACAAAAGGTGGCACAAACCATTTTTTGCTATTTCGTAATTTATCAAAAATTTTAGCATCAAGCATTTGCGCAACTAAAAAAGCTATTCCTGATCCAATCACAATTCTAACTCCAATCAAATCTATTGGACTTAACGAAAATAAATAAGAAATAATTATGCCCCAAATAAATCCGATAAAAATTATTTTTTTAGTAAATGCAAAACCATAAACACGATTTGCAATATCAGTTACTACAAATGCCATGGGATAAGTAAAGGCACCCCAAGTTAAAATATTTTCTAATTTAAAATAGGAAAATGGAAATTGAACTAAATAATTAGAAGCCAGCACGATTACCATCATGGCCACTACAAATGGAATGATTTTTAAAGATTTCAAAATTTATTTAGATTTAGCTAAAATTTGTTTTTTGATTTTTTTTACTCTTAAAGCTAGTTTTGCATTTTTAGCTCTAATTAAGAATTCATCAATTCCACCTCTGAAATCGACAGCCTTCAATGCTCTAGTAGAAATCTTAAATCTAATATTTTTATTTAGAATTTCACTTCGTAACGTTACTTTTTTAATATTGGGAAAAAACTTCCTTTTTGTTTTATTGTTTGAGTGACTGACGTTATGTCCGCTCATTGGTCTTTTTCCAGTTAATTCACAAAGATTTGCCATAGTTTCTCCGAGCAGGGGTATATTTTGATAAGCTTTTTTGGTCAAGAGATTAATTAAAAAAATGAAAAAAATAGAGCTTTTATCTATTGTTTATCCAGCAAAAGTAGATATTAAAAATAATAAATAAAAAAACCTACTCTAGTGTTCGAAATTTATTTACCCATTGCAGAAGTTAATATCAATTTAATTACCCTAACAATTGTAAGCCTTTTTGCAGGTTTTTTTTCTGGACTGCTTGGAATTGGCGGTGGCTGGATTATTACTCCGATTTTGATTTTCTTAGGAATTCCTCCAACCTTTGCTGTCGCAAACGGTGCAAACAATGTACTAGCGGCATCCGTTTCTGGAAGTTTAAGTCATTGGTTTAAGGGTCAGCTTGATATTAAGATGGGATTGCTAATTTCTGTCGGTGGAATTGTAGGATCTTTTATAGGAATTTTTATTTTTAAATTTTTTTTCGTGTTAGGTGTTGTAAATAATTTAATTTACATTTTATATTGTATCTTTCTTACTTCCATAGGGATTTCAATGCTAATTGAAAGTTTAGTTGAAATTCGAAGAATAAGTCAAAATAGATTTATAAGAAGAAAATTGCATAAACATTACTGGGTTCATAATCTTCCTTTCAAAATAAGACTTCACAAATCTCATCTTTACATAAGCATTATTCCTCCAATTTTTTTTGGAGCTATTATTGGAATTATGTCATCATTAATAGGTGTCGGAGGTGGTTTTTTGCTAGTTCCGATTATGATTTATATTCTAGGTATGCCTGCCCGATTAGTGCCAGGTACATCTCTTTTTATAATGATATTTATTATGATATTCGTTGTACTGCTTCACGCAATAAACCACGATACCGTTGATATTTATTTAGCCATTATACTGGTAGTCGGAAGTGTAGTTGGGGCTCAAGTTGGAACAAAAATTGGAATGAAATTAAAAAATGAAGAAATACGAGCAACAATGTCGATACTTGTTTTAATTTTTGGATTGAAATTTGGTTATGATTTATTTTTTGGAAAAATTATTCCTCACCTATCAAAAACATCTTCCTCTTTAACAGGAAGTGATGGCTTAGCTGGATTTGTTATAAATACTGCTCAAAACTTTCCTGGAACATATGCGATAAGTACTATGCTCATTTGCGTTATATTTGCTGCAATTTCGGCTTACGCTTTTAAAAAATTTATTTAATGAATTCAAATAAATTAATTCAAATTTTAGGATATGCAGGATTAATACCATTTTACTTTTTATCTTTAGTAGCAAATTTGAAAAATTATAATTTTCTTATCGATATTTTCTTTATCTACTCTGTGATAATTTTATGTTTTTTATCTGGATCACTATGGATGAAGCTGATTTTGCTTCCAGCAAAAACCAATGATTATTTGTTGAAGATATTATCTGTTACATTTCCCTTGATAGCTCTAGCTTCAGAATTGATGGTTACCTATGTATTAAAGATAATCATTTATATTCTCATTTATCTGCTAATTTATATGTGCGATAAAAAAACGGCGGGAGAACAATTGCCTATGTATATTCGTATGAGATTTTTTTTAACTGCAAATGTAATTATCTCTCATTTAATATTACTATATGCAATCAGCACCAACGGCCTCTTTTAGGCTTTGAAAACCATCTTTCATTAATAAATCCTCTAGTTCCTCATTTATTTTATTTGCAACATAAGGACCCTCGTAGACAAAAGATGTATAAAGTTGCACTAAACTTGCTCCAGACTTAATTTTTTCATAAGCGGATTTTCCATCTGAAACTCCTCCAGCACCGATGATGGGAATTTTGTTTCCTAATCTTTTATAAAATTTTTGGATAATTATATTAGAAGTAGTCTGGAGTGGAAATCCTGACAACCCTCCCATTTCTTCTTTAAATTTACTTCTTAAATCATTTCGATTTCCAATGGTTGTATTGGTTAACACGATACCGTCAATTTTTTGATCTAGTAAAATATCTGATAATTCAGAAATATTATTATCAGTTATATCCGGGGAAATTTTTAAAATGACGGGAGTGCTATTATTAAGTTCGGCTTGCCTTGCCTTGATAGTTGTTAATAATTCTTCAATTTTACTTTTTTCATGCAAATCTCTTAAGTTAGGAGTATTGGGTGAAGAAATATTAATACAAATATAATCAGATAAATTACAAAATTTTTCAAAACACTTTAAGTAATCATCTAGCTTAGATGTACTTTCTTTGTTTGGTCCTATGTTAATTCCTAGAATTCCATTTGGTTTATTTTGATGTATTCTAGTATAAACTTCATCCATGCCAACACTTGGGAAACCAAGTCGATTAATTATAGCCTTATCTTCTGTTAACCTAAAAACTCTTGGTTTAGGATTGCCAGATTGTGCAATAGGAGTAATGGTTCCAACTTCTGCAAATCCAAAACCTAGCTTAAAAATAGAATTATAAACCTCTGCATTTTTATCAAAACCTGCAGCTATTCCTACTGGACTTCTAAAAATTTTTCCAAAAAGACTTGTTTCTAAAATTTTAGAGGGCTTACTTACGAATATATGTAAGGGTAAAAAATTTTTTTTTAAAAATTGAATTGCTAAATGATGTGAAAATTCAGGATCTGCTTTCTTCAGCAGAGAACTTATAATTTCATAAAGCATTTATCTATTTTCTATTTAACGAATTATTTATCAAATCTATTGTTTCTTGCTTTCCAAAAAAACATATGAAGGAGCCCATTCTTGGACCCTGCTCATCTCCAAATACCACCTCATAAATTGCTTTAAACCAATTTCTTAATTCCTCTTTAGCATAATAATTTTTACCAACGGTAAAAACAATTGTTTGCATTTCTTCTGGTGACAAACCTTCCGGCATTTTTTGAATCTCTTGCGTAAGTTCTAATAAAGCTTTCTTTTCTAGCTCATTTGCTGATCTATATTTTTTATGAATTTTTACATGATCATTAAAATAAGAAATCGCATTTTTAATCAGTTTTTCTAAAATGGGATGTTCAGTGCGATTAACGTCGGATTTAAAGTTTTTAATAAATTTCCACAAAACTTCCTCATTATCTGCATTGCTGGCGCTAACCAAGTTCAGCAAAACGCCAAAAGTAATAACATTTTTTTCTTGAGGAGGATTTCCATCATGAACATGCCATACTGGATTACCTAATTGCTCTTTCATTGGCTGTTCAGAAAATTTATCTAAAAAACTTAAATACTCATCCACTGCTTTAGGTATCACTTGCGGATAGAGTTTTTTTGCCCTTTGTGGGTTTTGATACATATATAATGCTAAACTTTCAGGGCTTGCATACTTCAGCCAATCCTCGATAGAAATACCATTTCCTTTGGATTTTGAAATCTTCTCTCCTTTTTCATCTAAAAACAATTCATAATAAAAACCACTTGGTGGTTTGTGTCCTAAAACTTTACAAATTTCATATGATAATTCTGCGCTAGGAATTAAATCTTTGCCATACATTTCAAAATCAACTTCTAATGCATGCCATCGCATAGCCCAATCCACTTTCCATTGTAACTTACAGTTCCCACCTGTGATCGGAGTAGAAAATTTTTTTCCATTACTTTCGTACACTATCTCATGAGACGCAATATTTTTTTCTAATATAGCAACTTCCAAAACATGGCCTGTTTCGGGACAGATTGGTAAAAATGGGCTATAAGATTTTCTTCGCTCAGGACCTAGTGTTGGCAAAATAATATTCATAATTTTATCGTAATTAGATAAAATTAATTTTAAGGTCTCATCAAATACTCCTGATTTATATAATACGGTTGAACTTTTAAATTCATAAGAAAAACCAAATTGATCTAAAAAACTTTTGAGCATCTCATTATTATGTTCGCCAAAGCTATTAAATTTGCCAAATGGATCTGGGACGCTGGTTAATGGCTTGTGAAGATTTTTTTCTAATACTTCTTTATTTGAAATGTTTTCTGGTACTTTACGTAAGCCATCCATGTCGTCAGAAAAGGTAAATAGCTTTGTTGGGATGTCAGATATTTTTTTAAAAGCTTGTATCACCATGGTAGTTCTACAAACTTCACCGAACGTTCCTATATGCGGCAAGCCACTCGGCCCGTAGCCAGTTTGAAATAAAGCATAACCTTTTTTTTCTAAAAGTTTTTGCCTTTTTTTCAATAACTCCCTTGCTTCTACGAATGGCCAGGCTTTTGAATCTAAATACTCGTTATCAATCATCTAATGAAATTTACTCCTTATAACTCAAAAATTAAAAATTTGTCATGTATTTTACTTGTAAACTTCCTTTGTTTTAAAAACGAATTCCTATATTTTTATATTTACGTGAAAATATGAATACTGGATTAAAAACTGTTTTTTTAGTAATTGGTTTTTTGCTGATCATCTTGGGTTTTTTTATGATCATTCCATACATCGTAGAAATTACTATTGGAGATAAAACTCATACTTTCTTATTATCATCTATTTTTTCCATTTTTATTGGCTCTTTAATGGTTATTTCAAACCAAACGGAGGATAGAATGCTAAATATTAAGCAAGCCTTTATGATGACCACTTTCTCTTGGGTGGCCATTACATTGTTTGCTTCTATTCCATTCATGTACTCTTCCTTAAACCTTTCTTTTACTGACTCTTTTTTTGAATCTATGTCAGGTATTACTACAACGGGTTCCACCATCCTTGATAATATTGAAAAGGCTTCTAAAGGAGTTCTAATCTGGCGTGCCATCTTACAATGGCTTGGTGGCATTGGTATTATCGTAATGGCCATTACTGTTTTGCCACTATTAAACATTGGTGGAATGTCTTTATTTAAATCAGAAGGAATTGAATTTGAAAAAATTCTTCCAAGCTCTAAAGCTATTGCGCTAGCAACTACAAGAATTTATTTTATTCTTACAGTGATATGTGCACTTTCCTTTTGGATATTTGGAATGGATTACTTTGATGCTGTAGCACATGCATTAACTACTATTTCTACTGGAGGTTTTTCAACACATTCTAAATCAATTGGTTTTTATGATTCCGTTTCCATAGAAACGACTGCAATGATTTTTATTATTGCTGGTAGCATTCCTTTTTTAACTTATTTAAAATATTTAAAAGGAGATAAAAAAGCATTTTTTACTGATGATCAGATTAAAGGTTTTTTACAATTTGTTATATTTGCAAGTATCATTATCATTATTTACTCTTATTTTTTTGTAAAAGAATCTATCCCGCACAACATCAGAGAATCTGTATTTAATGTTGTTTCTATTATTACTGGAACAGGATTCACCACAGAAGATTTTGGCACTTGGGGAAATTTCTCTATGTTTTTCTTTTTAATACTAATGTTTGTTGGTGGATGCACAGCCTCTACTACTTGTGGAATAAAAATATTTAGATTTCAAATTGTTAATTTATTTATTAGCAAACAAATAAAACAAATTATTTATCCAAATGGAGTTTTTCCTATTAAATATAAAAATCAAATTATCAACGAAGGAATTTTAACTTCTGTCTTAACGTTTGTTTTTTTATATATTTTTATTTATTTCATTCTCTCAGCCCTATTAAGCATGACTGGTTTGGATTTTGTTACTTCAGTATCTGCTGCTGCAACAGCTTTATCTAATGTTGGACCTGGACTTGGAGATATCATTGGACCTAATGGTAACTTTAAGAGTTTACCTGATTTATCTAAGTGGTACTTAAGTTTTGCGATGTTGTTAGGAAGATTAGAATTATTCTCAGTCTTAGTATTTTTTCTTCCGTCTTTTTGGCGGGATTAGCTTAAACACCAGTCAATAATAGCTTTTTGACCGTGTAATCTATTTTCGGCCTGCAACCAAACAACCGATTGCTGGCCATCAATCACTGAGCTAACAACTTCTTCTTCCCTAGCTGCTGGCAAAACATGCATAAAAATTGCATCTTTAGCAGCATAGCTCATTAATTTTTCATTAACCTGGTAAGGTTTTAATTCCTTCTTCTTTTTCTTAACATTTACATTGTCTCCCATCGAGATCCATTTATCACACATAATGCAATCAACACCTTTGACAGCTTTTACAGGATCAGAAATAATTTGAATATTTCCTTTTTTTGATTTTGCCCAATCTAAAATTTTTTTAGATGGCATGTATCCCTTTGGACAGGCAATATTTAATTGAAAATCAAATTGAACTGCTGCCTCAATAGCAGAATTCGTAACATTATTTCCGTCACCAACCCAGGCAACTTTTGCACCTTGAATTGATCCTCTAGTTTCTTCGAACGTCAGTACATCGCTTAATAATTGGCAAGGATGAGAATGATCCGTCAATCCATTAATCAAGGGGACTGTAAGTAATTTTGATAATTCAATTAAAGAATTATGTGCAAACGTTCTAAACATTACAACGTCGGAAAAAGAAGAAATCACTTTAGCAGTATCTTCGATTGTTTCTTCTCCTTTGCCAAGATGCATATCTTGAGAATTCATAACAATTGTTTGTCCGCCAAGCTGTCTCATGGCTAAATCAAATGAGAGTCTCGTTCTCGTAGATGGTTTTTCAAAAATCATTAATAGCAACTTATCTTTAGCTGTACTTTTTTCGCTTACGACAACTTTTCCTTTGTTGGAGCATTTTTTCTTTCTTCTTTTTGCTTCATTAACAATGCCTCTTAGTTCTTTTTTGCTAATATGACTTAAATCTAAAAAATGTTTCATTGTATTATTTATAATTTTTACAAACTTGTCTGATAATTTTAATCGCCAAATTTATTTCACTTTTTGTAACAGTAAGTGGTGGCAATAATCTTATTACATTTTCTGCAGCTCTAATAGTTAATAATTGATGATCCATTAATTTTTTAATAAATTTTGTTTGATCATGAAACAATTGGAGGCCAATCATTAATCCAATACCTCTCACTTCTTTAATAATTGTTGGAAACTCTGTTTGAATTTTTTTTAACTCTGAATGGAAATGATTTCCCATTTTAGTAACATTATCTAAAAAGTTTTTTTTCGAAATTATATCTATTACTGTATTTCCAATACTCATAGCTAATGGATTACCTCCGAAAGTAGACCCGTGTGTACCTGGAACCATTCCTGATGCAGCTTTTTTGTTCATTAAAACAGCTCCCATTGGAAATCCTCCGCCAATTCCCTTGGCAATAGGGACTATATCGGGTTTGACTTTGGCATGCTCAAAAGCAAAAAATTTTCCAGTTCTGCCAATTCCGCACTGAACCTCATCAAGAATTAAAAGAATTTTCTTTTGATTACATAATTTTCGTAAACCCTGCAGACACCACTTTGGTATTACTTTTATCCCACCTTCACCAACTACAGTTTCAACCATAATGGCAGCTGTATTTTTTGTAATGAGTTTTTTTAATTTTTTATGATCGCCAAATTTAAAATGATCAAAACCAGATACCTTAGGACCAAATCCTTCTGTCATTTTTTTGGATCCACTAGCAAAAATAGTAGCCAAAGTTCTTCCATGAAAAGAATTTTTAATACAAATAATTCTATTTTTATTTGGCTTGCCAATAGAATAGAAATATCTTCTTGCAACTTTTATTGCAGCTTCTGTTGCTTCGGCTCCACTATTTTGAAACAAAACATAATCAGCAAAAGTTTTTTGTTTAATTTTTTTTGCTAATTGCTCTCCTTCAGGAATAATAAATGCATTAGAAACATGCCAAACTTTTTTAGCTTGATTATTTAAAGCTTTTATCAGCTGAGGGTTGGCGTGACCTAAAGAATTTACTGCAATACCCTGAACAAAATCTAAATACTTTTTTCCATTTGTTGCATACAAAAATGACCCGCTGCCTTTTTTAAAAGCAATTTTCTTTCTATTATAAGTTTTGGCTAAAGCGCTCATAAATAATTAAAATTTAACTTTATAACCTTTGTTAAATAAAAAATAACAAAAAAACCAGATGAAAATATTAATGACACCAAGAAGTATTAATCCAACGGTTATAGATCCATCGGCTACTCCCAAAAAACCATATCTAAATCCATCAATCATATAAAAAAATGGATTAAATAAACTGATTGTTTCTAAGTAAATATTTAAATTTTTTATAGAATAAAAAGTACCTGATAAAAAAGAAAGTGGCACAATAACAAAGTTCGTTACAGCTGCCATATTATCAAACTTCTCAGCCCACAAACCAGCAACAAAACCTAATCCTGCAAGCATAGAACAACCAAGCAAGCTGTAAATTAATATGATAGAAACACTATAAATTGGAACGGTAATAAAAACCTCTGCAGCTATAATAGAACATAAACCGACAATCATTCCTCTGGTGATACCTCCGCCTATCATTGCAGTAGTAACTTCCATAGCAGAAAGAGGAGGATAAAGAATATCGACAATATTTCCCTGTACTTTGGCAATCATTAAGGATGAACTTGTATTGGCAAAAGCATTTTGCATCATTTGCATTGCAATTAATCCTGGAATTAAAAAAATAGTGAACTTATGTTCCAATACATCGGCTCTACTATTTCCAATTGCTAGACTAAATACTCCCAAAAAAAGTAAAAAAGTTACAATGGGAGAAAGCACGGTTTGAAACCAAACATTAAAAAATCTCAAAACCTCTTTGGTATAAAGAGTGTAAAGTCCAATCCAATTCACCCTTCCAAATCTTCTTGTTCCGATTTTGTATTTTTGTTCAATTGTTGTCATGTGCCTACCTACTATCAATTAAAACAATAAAAATGCACAAAAATGTGGATATAATTCAAATGTTAATTAAACCTATGAAAAATAGAGTTTTTTTAAACTATATATTGTGTTAAGTTTTGTTGCATATCCAATATATGGTACTATAACACCGCCTATGGCATGGACAGAAGAAAAAACTGAGCAACTAAAAAAACTTTGGGCAGAAGGTCATACTGCTAGTCAAATATCAAAAATGTTAGGTGATGGTATTTCAAGAAATGCAGTTATTGGAAAATCACATCGATTAGGTCTTCAAGGAAGAGCCCAATCTAGAATGATCTCAGCACCAAGAATTAACAATAGAGTAATCAATGAAAATAATGCTCCAACTAGACAAAGAAGACCAAGAGGTCTTAGAGCTATTGTTATTGAAAAAGACTTTGAACCTGAAAATCCAATTCCTTTAGAAAAATTAACAGACAAAGTTTGCAGATGGCCCATTGGTCATCCTGATGAAAAAGATTTTTATTTCTGCGGAAGATCTGCAATGGATGACAGAGTGTATTGCAAACTACATGTCATGCATGCTTATCAACCAAAAGGTTGGAAAGACGATAAAGATAATACTGGAAATGAAGAGCTACCAGAATTTATCGAGAAAAAAATTAAAACAGCTTAATTAAGCTTTTTCTTCATTTATTAAATTAACTAAATCTTGAAGAACTATATTTAGAAAAATTTAAATTAACCCCATCTTTGGATATTAGTTTAGCAATTATACTTCCCGTCACAGCTCCTAACGTCCAACCAAGATGATGATGGCCAAATGCATAAAAAATATTTTCATATTTTTTAGATTCTCCTATGACAGGTACAAAATCTGGAAGGGTCGGTCTAAATCCCAACCAACTATCATAAGGATCAGGCAAATTAGATAACATTTTTTTTGATTCATCTGTAACATATTTAATTCTTTTTGGGTTCGGTGGATTTTTTAAACCAGCAAGTTCTACCGTACCAGCAGCTCTCAATCCTTGCTCCATGGGAGTTAAATAAACCCCTGAGTCTAGTGAGCATACAGGACGTTTAATCATATTCTCACAATCTTTAAAATGAACATGATATCCTCGTTCTGTTTCTAAAGGTATTTTTTCCCCTAACTGATCTGTAAATTGTTTAGAAAAAGCTCCAGCTGTAATAAGCAAATGTTCAAAAGCATAAGTATTATTTTCTGACGTTAAGGTATTTGACTGAATATGTTTTATTTCATCTTGAATAAAGGTTGCTCCCATTTCTAAACATTTAGCAAAAATTTTATCAGAAATTTTTTTTGGATTTCTAGCATGCCATGAATTAGGAAAATAAATTCCTCCTGCATACACAGGATGCAAACCAGGTTCCATATCATGCACTTCATGCTTGGATAATACAATTTGTTTTATTTTTAATTCTTCTCTTAATAAATTAGATTTCGCTACTTGCTCCTTATTTTCGTTACCATAAATATAAAGAGCTCCTTTTTTTTCTATTAAATCACCAACGCCAACATCTTTAAATATTCTGTCATATTCAGAGAGCGAAAAAACCAATAAATCATTCATTTTTTCAGCAGTATCTCTCATGGATTTTTCATTACAGTTTTTTAAAAATTGCAAAGCCCAAGGGATTATTTTCCATAAGTAACTCCATCGAATAGAGAGTGGTGAAAAAGAACTGAATAAATAACTAGGTAGATTTTTAATAATAGAAGGTTGATTCAAAGGTACAGCTCCATAATCAGAAAATGAACCTGCATTCCCATAAGAAGCTCCACTACCCGGTTCATTTCGATCATAAAAAGTAACTGCATGTCCCTTTTTTAACAAATGGTATCCTGAACAAAGACCAATAATTCCAGATCCTAAAATGGCAATTTTTTTTTTCATTAAAAATTATTATACTTTATCAATTAATTTTTCATTTTCTTTTCTTGTCGCAATATAAACTCCGAGGGTAGCGATAGCTAAACCTATCACATCAAAAGTAGTTAATACTTCATCAACAAACATCCAAGCCATAACAGCAGAGACGGGTGGTATTAAAAAAAATAAAGTACTTGTTTTGCTGGCAGATCCAATTTTGATTAAAAACATTAAAATAGTAAAAGCCCCAAAAGAAACTGCAATGATTTGCCAACCCATCGCTAAAATAAAGTTTGTAGTAAAATGAATAAAGGGATTTTCTAAATACAATGAAGCTACTAAAAGAAAAATACTTGCACTAAAAGACTGATACATATTGTTAGTTGCAAGTGGCATATCCATACTTAATTTTTTTTGCCATAAAGTTCCTGCGGTAATTGCTATTAAGGCAGTACAAGATGCAATCAAACCAATCAAAGGTAATGTATCTAAAGCATCAATACCTAAAACTAATAATGTTCCACTAAATCCAAAAAAAATTCCCACCCATTGCCTCCATGTTACAACCTCGCCAAGCAAGGGTCCTGCTAGTAAAGAAGTAAGAATAGGTTGCATGGTAACAATTAATGCAACAATTCCAGCTGGCATACCTTGAGAAAAAGAAAACCAACAACCACCTAAATAAATTCCATGAAACAATATTCCGGTAGCCATCGCTTTAGAAGTTTCGCTAAAGGAATGAATTATTTTCTGCTTAGTAACAAGGGAGTATAAAAAAAAACAAACACAAACAATAGAAAATCTAAAACACAGTGCTGCAAAAGGAGAAGCATCTACTACAATTACTTTTCCGGTAATAAACGCAGATGACCACAATATAACGAATGTAAAAGGAAAAAATTGTACCATTAAAATAACGCTTTTAGCTGAATAATAGACTAACGTTATAATTTAAAGTCAAAAGTAACAAAAGAACAATTGAATCAAAAGATATTGATGAAATTAGTATTTTCTAATTATTGAATAAATTTAAAACCAAAAAAACCAGCTGGAATAATAATATAATGAATAGCCAAAACAATTGCTACTGACACTGTTAAACCAATGATCATTTTTAAAAAATCCTTTCCAATAATTGGAAAGGCGTATTTAAATTTATAATCTTCATTTATCGATGCAATCGCAAGCTCTCTACCACATAACAATCCAACAAAGACCCAGGTCGTTGACATAGGAAGATCATTTAGTTCTTTAAAATAATAAAGAACAAAAGCATAAATAACATCGATAATGGCAGCTGATCTTGCGTACCTAGTTCCAGTTTTGTGAAGAACAACATCCTGGATATGACCACCTTTGGTATAAAAAAGATAAAAAAGCAGGATAGTAAAGTAAGCTAGAACAACGATAAGCAGCCATGGCTCTAATTTTCTTGGAAGATATACTGCAATATTAGCAACATCATGCATTAACCAAGTGCTCCATAGCAACGCAGAAGTGCACCATTTGATATTTCTCCAAAATTTTCTCTGGGAGTCATTTTCTATATGATCTTTTTTTTCATTGATAAATCTTGCAATTACAAACCAACAGGCATAAGCAAAAACTGCAGCAACACCATAACCTACTATACTTTTTAGTAGCATTTTTTCTAAAACTACAGTTGATGCAAAAGCTGAAAGGACTAAAAAAGTAGTTGAAACTGGAATTCCTTTTTTTGTTAAAAATAACAAAATCATTGGTGCAACTGCATGATACCAATATACTTCTTGATAAGGAATTCGAGTTAATCTGCCGTAAGAAATATCTCCATCATAAACATACCAACCATAAGTAATTGTGATAATCATGGCAATCGATGCAACCCCGGCCAGCGTATACCACTTAAACCACTTCATCTTCGAAGCCATGTAAGTACCAAGTGTTTGAATTGAATCGTTAGCAATAACGGACCAGCCTGCTAAGGCAAAACCTACTATAGTATAGAACAGCGTTAAGCTCATAAATTATTCAAATATCTTATACGCTATGTTTTTTTAAATCCCATATAAAATACTTAAAGTTATTCACTTGCTTATAAGTTGTGCTAAATTAATATTAATATTTTTAAATATGCTTGAATTACTTTTGTTTATCGCCGGTTTTAGTTTGTGTTTTCTTTATTTAACATTTTATAAAAATAAAAAAACAAAAAATAATTTCGAAAAAAATTTATCAAATTTCGATAATATAATTTTAAGTGAAAAAAAAATCCTAGATGAAATTCCTGACCAAATAATTATTGTCAGTCAAGATAAGAATATTATTTTCGCAAATTATAGCGCCAAAAATAGATTTGGAAAAAATATAATTGATAATCACGTGGCTGAAGTGTTGAGGGAACCAAAATTTTTAGAAGAAATTGAAAATGTAATTATTAATAAAAATTCAATTACTATTAAGACTGAAACAAAAAAACCAACTTTTCAAGTCTATGAGTCGTATATATTTCCTTCGCCTAAGTTTTTTTTAGGCAATGAAGATTCAGTTTTTATATTAATGAGAGATTTAACAGAAATATTTAAAACTCAAAAACTAAAAACCGACTTTGTTGCAAATGTTTCGCATGAATTAAGAACGCCACTACAAACAATTAAGCTAGGACTCGAAACTATTAATCAGGAAATTGGAAATACTGATAAAGAAACAAAAAAAAACTTTTTATCCTTGATGCTTAAAGAAACTAATAGAATGGAAGATTTGATCAAAGATCTTCTCATGCTATCTAAAATTGAACAACAAGAGCATATCAGACCTAATGACAAAATTAATTTAAAAGAAATTATAGAATATGTACAAAAATTTTATAATAAATCTTGTCTAGAAAAAAATATCCTCTTTAATATTAATTTGGACGATCAAAATTTAAATGTAATCGGTAATAAAGATAAATTAATTGAAATTTTTTCTAACTTAATAAACAATGCTATAAAATATAGTGAACCCAATAAAAATATTTATATAGAGTCACAAATAAAATCTAATCAACAGCTTGAAATTCATATTAAAGACGAGGGAATGGGGATACCCAAAGATCTATTGCCAAGAATAAGTGAAAGATTTTTTAGAGTGGATAATGAAAAAACAAGAAATATAAACGGAACTGGTCTTGGTTTGGCAATCGTAAAACATCTTGTCAAACAACACAGGGGTGATTTTAATATTCGAAGTATTGAAGGAAAAGGAACTGATATTACTATTCGACTTCCTTTATATACTTAATATTACTCAGGATCTAACGCATAACCAGCACTTCGTACTGTGCGAATTAAATTTTTAGTATTCGGTAAATTTATTTCTTTTCTTAATCTTCTTATATGAACATCCACTGTTCTTAATTCAACATTAATACTGCTGGTCCATATATTTTCTAATAATTGCTCACGCGAATAAACTCTGGAAGGATTTTTAACAAAAAAATTGATTAATTTATATTCAGTGGGTCCTAATTTAATTTCTACATTACCTCTAAATACTTTTCTTTGTAACCGGTCTATTTTTAAATCTTGAAAAGATATAACATCCTCAGCAACACTTGGTTTGGATCTTCTTAACAATGCATTTACTCTTGCAATTAATTCCAGGTTACTAAAAGGTTTTGGTAAGTAATCATCTGCTCCAACATTTAATCCTAAAACTTTATCTTCCTCCTGCGATCTAGCCGTAAGCATAATGATGGGAATATTTTTAAATTTTGTATCTTTTCTTAAAGCTTTGCAAATATCAATTCCGGAAAGGTCGGGAAGCATCCAGTCTAATAGAATTAGGTCTGGTTCTGTTTTTTTTATTTCTTGAAGTCCCTCTTCACCATTATTAGAGACTAATACTTTAAAATTTTCTTTTTCTAAATTATATTTGACTAATTGAACTATCGAAGGCTCGTCCTCTACAATAAAAATTTTTGCCTTCATCATTATAAATTATTTTTTTTTATAATAATCACCCTCAACTAAATAATAAATATTTTCAGCAATTCTATTAATATGATCTCCAGCTCTTTCTAAATTCTTTGCCACAAATAAGAGATTGGTAGCATATTCAAGATTTTTGGTGTCCTTAGATAAAAAAGATAAAATCTCTTTAATAGACAAATACGTAAGCTCATTAACATTTGAATCTAATTTAATTATTTCTACAGCTATATCTTTTGATTTTTTAATATAAGCATCAATTGATTTATTTAATTGGCTTTCCACTAATGTTCCCAAACGTTTTAAGCTTTTGAGCAAATCCTCGGATAAATTTTGTGGCAAAGGTAGCATTTTTTTTGCATTACCTTTTGCAAGATCTCCTATTCTTTCAAGGTCTTGGGAAATTCTTAATGCAGTGATCGTTATTCTCAAATCAATAGCCATTGGTGCACGTTTCACAAGCAATGTCATAATTTGAGTATCAATTTTGGCACGATATTCATTAATTTTTTTGTCACTTTGGACAATTCGATCAACTGCCTCTTTATCTAAAATTGTAATTGCATTCATAGAGTCAGCAAGCAAAGACTCGGTCAAACTTCCCATTTGAATAATACTATCATTCAAGAATTGAAGCTCTTCGCCGTATGATTTTACAATATGAGTGTCTTTCGTCATAGTTTATCCAAATCTACCAGTTATGTAATCTTGTGTCATGTTGTTAGTTGGGTTTTTAAAAATTTTTTCTGTTGTTCCAACCTCAATAAGTTTTCCTAAATGAAAAAAACCTGTTTTTTGGGAAACTCGTACCGCTTGTGACATGGAGTGCGTAACAATCACAATAGTAAAACTTTGCTTAAGTTCATCAATTAGTTCCTCTATTTTTGCTGTCGCAACAGGATCTAATGCTGAACAAGGTTCGTCCATCAAAATAACTTCTGGGTTAACAGAAATTGCTCTTGCTATACACAATCTTTGTTGCTGTCCTCCAGACAGACTTGTTCCTGGTTCCTGCAATCTATCTTTGACTTCATTCCATAGTGCAGCTTTTTTTAAACTATTTTCTACGATAGCATCAAGATCATCCTTGGTTTCAGCTATTCCATGAATCTTGGGTCCGTAACAAACATTATCATAAATACTTTTTGGAAAAGGATTGGGTTTTTGAAAAACCATTCCAACTTTTTCTCGTAAACTCACAATATCTATTCCTGGTTCATAAATATTTTTTTTATCAATTTTAATTTCCCCTTCAACTCTACAAATATCAATCACATCATTCATGCGGTTAATACATCGAATAAAAGTTGATTTTCCACAACCAGAAGGTCCAATTAATGCAGTCACTTCATTTTGATTTATATCTAAAGAAATATCAAAGAGAGCTTGTTTTTGACCGTAAAAAACATTTAGATGGTTTGCTGATATTTTAATTTTTGTATCTGTCATTAAATCCATTTTTTTTCAAATTTTTGTCTCGCGTAAACCGCTATTGAATTCATAATAATTAAGAAACCTAATAAAACCATTATAGTAGCAGAAGTTTTTTCTACAAACCCTCTTTCCGCAGATTCTGACCATAAATAAACTTGGATTGGAAGTGACGCTGACGGATCTAAAGGACTACCTGGAACTTGAACTACAAAAGCGACCATTCCAATAAGCAATAAGGGAGCAGTTTCACCAAGAGCTTGGGCCAAACCAATAATAGTTCCAGATAAAGTTCCTGGCATTGCCAAAGGAACAACGTGATGAATAACCGATTGAACTTTTGATGCTCCTACCGCCAACGCAGCCTCTCGAATTGAGGGTGGTACTGCTTTTAATGAAGCCCTACAAGGAATAATAATTCTAGGCAAAGTCATTAAGGCAAGTGTAATTCCTCCAACTAGCGAGGTAGATCTTGGTAATTCAAATACATTTAACAAAATTCCAAGACCCAAAAGTCCAAATACAATGGAAGGAACGGCTGCTAAATTGTTTATATTAATTTCAATAAAATCCGTAAATTTATTTTTTGGCGCAAATTCCTCCAAATAAACTGCTGCCAATAAAGCTATCGGAAAAGCAATAATTAAACATACTAGTATTGAAAAAAATGATCCTAGCATTGCACCACCGATCCCAGCAATTTCTGGATTCCTTGAGTCTCCATTAGTAAAAAAATAATTATTAAAAACTTTATTTATTTTTTTCTTCTCAAGTAATTGATCATAAATTTTTAACTGAAAGTTTGAAATTTTTCTTCGGTTTTCTGGAATATCTCTTTGATAATTTCCTTTATGTAACTGATCTAAGTCTGATGAAGCTGTAATGTTTAAAGTAATTACCTTATTTAAAATATCTGGATTAGCCTTAAAATACTTTTTAACTTCAAATTCAAAATCAGATGTGAATAGTTTGATTAACTGCTTTTCTTCATCTCTATTGGAAGTGGGAAAAACTTTTAAAATATGCTGAAGTGTAAAATCATAAAAATCAATATCTTCAATTTCCTCTTGAGTTGGCTGCTTGGATGTATTTAATAATTTATGATCAAAATTTAATTCTAATTGAATACTAGTTTTTACAAAAGCACTTGTACCTTCAGATAAAACTTTAAATACCAATAGTCCAACAAAAGTTAAAGCTAAACAAATAGAAATAATTCCATAGCTTTTAAACCTTTTTTCTGAAGCATATCTTTTTTGCAACCTTTGTTCTTTAGTCATATTTTTCTCGGTATTTGTTCACCACGCGCAACGCTATGAAGTTTAAAATTAGAGTAACTGCAAACAAAGTTAATCCTAAAGCAAATGCAGCTTGTGTTTTTGCACTAGTAAATTCTTGGTCTCCAACTAAAATCATAACTATCTGAGTGGTAATTGTAGTTGTTGAATCTAGTGGGTTTATAGTTAAGTTTGCCGCCAGTCCTGCCGCCATAACTACAATCATAGTTTCACCAATTGCTCTTGATACAGCCAATAAAATGGAGCCTATAATTCCTGGCAATGCAGCTGGTAGTACTACCTGCCTAATTGTTTCAGACTTGGTTGCTCCTAACGCATAAGAACCTTCTCTTAAAGATTGTGGAACTGCATTAATTACATCATCGGATAAAGAGGAGACAAAAGGAATAATCATTACACCCATCACTAATCCTGCAGCTAGAGCGCTCTCTGATGAAACTTCTAGACCAAAAGTATCTCCCACTCCTTTAATTAAAGGACCAACTGTTAGTGCAGCAAAAAAACCATACACAACTGTAGGAATTCCAGCCAATATCTCAATAACAGGCTTTCCAAATTTTCTTAAGGTAGGGCTGGCATATTCAGCTAAATAAATTGCGGAAAATAAACCAATGGGCACAGCAACTGACATTGCAATTAAAGCAATAAAACCCGTACCAGCAAATAAAGGAATGGCGCCGAATGCTTTTCCTAACTCTTTTGATTGTTCCGCTGTTAATGCAACCGAAGCATCTCTCACAAATGCTTTCTGGGGACTCCACTCTAAGCCAAATAAAAAATCAAAGAAATTAATTTGACTAAAAAACTTTATACTTTCTAATAATAATGAAAAAATAATCCCTGCAGTCGTTAATATAGCGATTACAGAGCTAACAATTAAAACTATTTTAAAAATTAATTCTACGCCCTCTCTTGCGTGAATATTATTTTTAATTTTTTTAAAAGCTATTAACAAAAATCCAATAACTGTTGTTAAAATTAAAACGATTTTAGCGTTTTGCGCGATAGATATAAACGATGCATACTTAGCCGCTCCGATTTTGATTGCATCAGGGGCTGAACCACCAAATGTTCCTAAATAAAATGATTTTATTTTTTGATAAGTTAAATTTAATTGTTCCGAATTTTCAGATGATGTTTGTTCTAAGCTGCTAATAATAAAATACTTTACAATAAAAGGCTCAAAAATTGTCCATAACAGTACAATCAATAATGCAGGTAGTGCGCACCATAATGATAAATAAAAACCATAAAAATGAGGTAAGGCTTTTGGTTTAAATTGATTTATAGATGCAATTTTTTTTATTTGAGATTTGCCAAAAAAGAAACAAGTGACACTAAAAGCGATAATAAAAATTATTATTAATAAGTTCATCTTTTCATTTCTTACAATAGGTAAAGGCCGAACCACAAAGGATCGGCCTTACCAGAATTCAAAAATGCAGTTAAACTTATAATTTTATAGGTATAAGCTTTGTAGCTGCATCTCTAGTTATTTTATATCTGTCCTTACTTAAAGGAACTAAACCAATGTCAGTTAAGTATCCTCTATCTCCCATTGCTTTAGAAGAAGTGAATTCTTTTAAAAATTCTTTAATTCCAGCAACTACTCCAATATGAGATTTTTTTACATAAAAGAATAATGGTCTTGCAATAGGATAAGAATAATCTTGAATTCCTTCTAAGCTAGGTTTTACTCCATTTACTGCAGAGGCTTGAATTTTATCTTTATTGCCAACTAAATAGCTGTAACCAAATAATCCAAACATTTCTGGATCAGCAACTAATTTATTAACCATTAAAGTGTCATTTTCTCCAGCCTCAATTGCTAGGCCATCTTCTCTAAAATGTACGCAAGCTTTTTTACTAGATTTTGCTTTCTTTGCTTCAAAAGCAGCTTTTGCAGTTTTAGAACAACCTTTACCCATAACTAAAGACTCCCAAGCATCTCTTGTTCCGGAAGTTGGTGGGGGAACCATAATTTTGATACCAAAGTCTGGAAGACTTTTGTCAATCTGACTCCATTTTGTATATGGATTTTTTACGATTTTTCCATCTACATCCACTTCTTTTGCTAGAGCTCTCCATAACTGCTCTTTAGTAAAACTTACATCTTTTGCTTTTAATGAATGAGCAAAAACAATTCCGTCATTACCAACTACAATTTCAATAATATCTTTTACACCATTTTTAGCGCATAAAGATTTTTCACTATCTTTAATAGCTCTTGATGCATTAGTAATGTCTGGATGTTGCGTTCCCACTCCAGCACAAAATAATTTCATTCCTCCACCAGTTCCTGTGCTTTCAATAACTGGGGTTTTGAATTTTCCACTTTTACCAAATTTTTCTGCAACCACAGTCGCATATGGGTAAACAGTTGAAGAACCAACAATTTTAATTTGATCTCTTGCTGATGCATAAGAACCAATAGTAACTGCAATCAGTAAAGACAAAATAAAGTTTATTTTTTTCATTTATTTTTCCTTTTAATTTAATTGTTTAAAGTTCTTCGCATGTAATTCTTTTAAGAGACATTTATGTTACAGAATTGTTAAACTTTTGTTACAAAGACCCACTTTTTAGTTGTATTAAAAAAGCTCATTTTTAGACAAAATATGCAGATAAAGTATAAAACTCTTTAACTTAAAACCTGGTTATTTATTAAATGAAGAA
>Ga0255769_10000550_pt1 | contig 44761 bp, 31 predicted proteins | sample 041ome_9_FD_179637 | JGI IMG/M metagenome (GOLD analysis project Ga0255769, IMG submission 179637) | Coastal salt marsh microbial communities from the Groves Creek Marsh, Skidaway Island, Georgia - 041413US metaG (version 2) | ecosystem: Environmental > Aquatic > Marine > Intertidal zone > Salt...
GAGAAAGTTATTTACGCTTCTTTGGATGGTTATAGGTGGGATAACTTCTCACCATATCTTTTTAAAAGTAAAAATTATGGAAAAACTTGGGAGTCCATAAGTTCAAATCTTCCAGATTCTCCTATTAATGTTGTGGTAGAGGATAATTTGAATAAAAACATTTTATATGTTGGAAACGACCACGGAGTATACATCTCATTAGACCAAGGAAAAACATGGGAGCCATTTAGTAAAGGTCTTACATCTGCAGCTGTACACGATTTAGTTATACAGACTAAAGAAAAACATTTATTGGTAGGAACACATGGAAGATCAATTTATCTAGCAGATATTAAAAAAATCCAAGATTTATCAGACGAAATACTTCAATCTTCATTATATATATATCCATTGAATAACCTTAAAAAGTTAAACTCTTGGGGTGTTCAAAGAAGTATTTGGAGCCAAGCCTACACTCCAAAGCTTGATATTACAATATTTTCATCTTTGTCAACTGACTATAATATCTCAATTAATGACTCTCATGGAAATAACGTATATAAAAGTGAAGGTAAACTAGATAAGGGATTTAACTTTATTAGTTATAATTTAATGAATAACAATGAATATTTAGATAAAGGTTTATATAAGGTTTTAATTATTACGGATAAGGATAATTTAGAAAAGGAATTCCAAATTCAGTAGTTATTTAAAGGTTTATGCATTAATTTTGTTATAGAATTAATGTAGATGAAATTATTTAGTTCCTCAATTGGACGAAAAATATTAATGGCCCTTTCGGGTCTATTCTTGGTTGTGTTTTTAACGCAACACTTTTTAATAAATGTAACTTCTGTATTTAGTGAGGATATATTTAATAAACTTTCCCATTTTATGGGAACGAATCCCATAGTTCAGTTTGTTCTTCAGCCAATATTGATATTTGGAGTTGTTTTCCATTTTGTAATGGGATTTTATCTTGAAATATTAAATGCAAAGTCAAGAAAAAACAATTATTCAAAATTTTCTGGTGGCTCAAATTCGTCATGGATTTCAAGAAATATGATTTTTAGCGGTGGAGTCATCCTGGTTTTTTTAGTAATTCATTTCATTGATTTTTGGATACCTGAGATGAATTATAAATATGTTGAAGTTCTTCCAGAGGACCCTAATAGATATTTTGAAGAGTTAGTTCACAAATTTGAAAGTCCTTTAAAAACTGCTATTTACTCGTTCTCTTTCATTTTTTTAGCATTACACCTATTACATGGCTTTAGTTCTTCTTTTAAAACAGTTGGAGTTGATTCCAAGTATTATAATTTAATTCAAAAAGGTACTTTTCTGTTTTCAGTAATAATACCTGCAGGGTTCATATTTATAGCTATATTCCATAATCTAACAGCATGAGTAAATTAAATTCTAAAATACCAAAAGGTCCTTTGTCAGGTAAATGGACGAATCATAAAGGAAAGATCAACCTAGTTAGCCCTTCCAACAAAAGAAATATTGATGTTATTGTTGTTGGAACTGGACTTGCTGGTGCATCTGCATCTGCTACTTTAGCTGAACTTGGTTACAATGTAAAATCATTCTGTTTCCAAGATTCACCAAGACGAGCTCATTCAATTGCTGCTCAGGGAGGAATAAATGCTGCAAAAAATTATCAAGGTGATGGGGACTCAACTTACAGACTTTTTTATGATACCATAAAGGGTGGAGACTACAGGTCAAGAGAAGCAAATGTTTATAGACTTGCTGAAGTTTCAGGAAATATAATTGACCAATGTGTTGCACAAGGTGTACCTTTTGCAAGAGACTATGGTGGACTTTTAGATAATAGATCTTTTGGAGGTGTACAAGTTTCAAGAACTTTTTATGCTAAGGGTCAGACAGGTCAACAGCTTCTACTTGGAGCCTACTCTGCAATGAATAGACAAATTGCTCGTGGTAAAATTAAGATGTATAGTAGACATGAAATGATGGATATTGTTGTTGTTAAAGGTAAAGCCAGAGGAATTATTGCTAGAAACCTTGTTAATGGTGAAATCGAAAGACACTCTGCACATGCTGTAGTAATTGCATCTGGTGGATATGGAAACATTTTCTTTCTCTCTACTAATGCCATGGGAAGTAATGTGTCTGCAGCTTGGAAAATTCATAAAAAAGGTGCTTTTTTTGCTAACCCTTGTTTTACACAAATACATCCAACATGTATTCCTGTTTCGGGTGATTATCAGTCTAAGTTGACTTTAATGTCAGAATCACTAAGGAATGATGGAAGAATATGGGTGCCAAAAGAAAAAGCTGATGCAAAATTAATTAGGGAGGGAAAATTATCACCTATTGATATACCAGAAAATAAAAGAGATTATTATTTAGAGAGAAGATACCCTGCTTTTGGAAATCTCGTCCCAAGAGATATCGCTTCAAGAGCTGCTAAAGAGAGGTGTGATAATGGTTACGGAGTTAATAAAACAGGTGAAGCAGTATATTTAGATTTCTCTCATGCAATTATAAGATATGGTGAAGAGAAAGCTAAAGTTAGTGGGCTTGATTCATCTGACTCAAAGTTAGTATTAAAACTAGGTAAGGAAATTGTCAAACAAAAATATGGTAATCTATTTCAGATGTACGAGAAAATAGTTGATGAAAACCCTTATGAATTACCAATGAAAATATACCCAGCTGTTCACTATACTATGGGAGGTGTTTGGGTTGACTATAACTTAATGACATCTATTCCTGGATGTTTTGCAATTGGTGAGGCAAACTTCTCAGACCACGGAGCTAATAGGCTTGGAGCATCAGCATTAATGCAGGGATTGGCAGATGGTTATTTTGTATTACCTTATACTATTGGAGATTATTTGTCAAATGAAATAAGTACAGGTGAAATCTCTACAGATCTTCCTGAATTTGAAAAAAGTGAAAAAGAAATATTAGAAAAATTAAAAAAGCTAATATCAAATAAGGGTGAAAAATCAGTAGACTATTACCACAAAAAGTTAGGTAAAATAATGTGGAATAAATGTGGTATGTCAAGAAATGAAAAAGATCTAAAAACTGCTATAAAAGAGATTAAAGACTTAAGAGAAGACTTTCACAATAATGTAAAAATACCTGGTGGATTAAATGAATTTAACGAGCAACTTGCAAAAGCAACAAGAGTCTCTGACTTCTTAGAGCTTGGTGAACTATTTGCCATTGATGCTCTTGAAAGAAATGAGTCCTGTGGAGGACACTTTAGAGAAGAATTTCAAACTGATGACGGAGAGGCAATAAGAGATGATAAAAAATTTAAATTTGTATCAGCATGGGAATACAATGATGATCCTTCAAAACCAATACTTCATAAAGAAGACCTGGAATATGAAGATATAGAGATTAAAACAAGATCTTACAAATAAATATGAGACACATACTAACAATATTATTAATTTCAATATCAATAAATTTATATTCTCAGACTTTTGATAGAAAAATTCCTGCAGATACTAAGGTTATTACAGAACATTCAACTAATATTCTTGGTAAAAAAGTAAACTATTTAGCTCAAATTGGAACTCAGCCAATATGGGATTCTAATGGAGAAGTTATTGCAACTCTTCATTACACTTATTATAAAAGAACTGATATAGATGATAATTCAAATCGTCCATTAGTATTTTCATTTAATGGAGGGCCTGGGTCTGCATCAATATGGATGCACATGGGTTATACTGGACCATATAGTTTAATCATAGATGATGAAGGTTACCCAACTCAACCATATGGTTATAAAACAAATCCATACTCCATTTTAGATGTTGCAGACATAGTTTTTGTTAATCCAATCAATATTGGGTATTCTAGGATTTTAAAAGACATGACAAAAAAAGAAGCTTCAGACAAGTTTTTTGGAGTAAATCAAGATGCAGAATATCTAGCTGAATGGATCAGTACATTCGTAACAAGGTCTGAAAGGTGGAAATCTCCAAAATATCTTGTTGGTGAGAGTTATGGTGGTATTAGGGTTATGGCGTTAGCTCATGAGCTTCAGCAAGATCAATGGATGTATCTTAATGGTGTTGTGCTTGTTTCTCCTGCTGACTATGAGCTTAGATATGAATCTGGTGGAATAATTCTTCCGGTTGTTGATTTCCCATATTTAACAGCCACGGCATGGTATCATAAAAAACTAGATAGTGATATGCAATCTTCAAGCTTGGAAGATGTAATTAAAACCTCAGAAGAATTTGCTTATAATCAGTTGCTACCTGCATTAGCTAAAGGAGGATCATTAGATTATGACGAGAAAACTCTTTTAGCAACTAGAATTTCTTCTTTGACCGGAATAGATGTTAATGAAGTTATGGACAATAATCTTATTATTTCTACAAACTTTTTTTGGAAAGAGTTGCTTAGAGATGATGGATTTACAATTGGAAGACTTGATTCTAGATATAAAGGTATTGATAGTAAAGACTCTGGAACTTACCCTGAGTATCCTCAAGAACTTAGTTCATGGGATCATGCATTTACACCAGCAGTAAATTCTTATATCAATGAGAAATTAAAATTTAAAACCGATGTAAAGTATAATACTTGGGCAAGAGGTGATCTCTCAGTGAGACCATGGAATTCAGACAACTTAAGAGTAAGAAGAAACTTTAGAGAAGCAATTGCAGAAAACCCATTTTTAAATGTTTTAATTCAATCAGGATACTATGATGGTGCTACAACTTTTTCTGCTGCAAAATATACTATTCAGCAGGTTGATCCCTCAGGAAAACTTAAAGAAAGGTTTACTTTTAAAGGCTATGAGAGTGGACACATGATGTATCTTAGGCGCGAAGACTTACAGAAATCAAATCAGGATCTCAGAGATTTTATATTGAAAACTATAACAAATAATAAACCGGCAAAGTATTAATATGAAGTTATATCTAAAAATATGGAGACAAACTGACTCAGGCTCAAATGGGTCTTTTCAAAATTATGAAATTGATGAAATAACTCCTGATATGTCTTTTCTTGAAATGATGGATGTTTTAAATGAGAAATTAATTTTAGAAGGAGTTGACCCAGTTGCATTTGATCATGATTGTAGAGAAGGTATCTGTGGAAGTTGCTCTTTATTTATAAATGGAAGAGCACATGGGCCTGACACTGGAATTACTACTTGCCAGTTGCATATGAGAAAGTTTCAAGATGGTGATTCAATTGTTATTGAGCCATTTAGAGCTAGTTCATTCCCAGTTATAAAAGATTTAGTTGTTGACAGAACCTCTTTTGATAGGATTCAACATGCAGGTGGGTATATTAGTATAAATACTTCAGGTAATACACAAGATGCAAATACAATTCCAATTAGAAAAGAGGATGCAGATAATGCTTTTGATGCAGCGACATGTATAGGTTGTGGAGCTTGTGTTGCAACTTGTAAAAATGCCTCTGCAATGCTATTTGTTTCAGCAAAAGTATCCCAGTTCTCATATTTACCTCAAGGACAAGTCGAAGCTAAAGACAGAGTTCTTAATATGGTAAAGCAAATGGATGAAGAAGGATTTGGTAATTGTACTAATACTGGAGCATGTGAGGTTGAATGTCCAAAGGGAATATCCATTAAAAATATTGCTAGAATGAATAAAGAATTTCTAAAAGCTAAATTTTAGTCTATTTAGATTTTAAAATCATTTCTATAAAATTACCAATGGTATTTCTTCCTAACCATCTTCCCACAACAACCATATTTTCATCTGGTATAACTACAATATAATTTCCACCAAAACCACTACCATAGTATAGATTATCAGGAAGATTATTCCATTCTGTGTTTAACCACCACATAAATCCATATTCAGAATTTGTATTGGATGGATTCAAGGATTTATCAATCCACTCTTTTGATATAATTCTTTTGTTGTTCCAAACTCCATCATTTAAATATAATAAGCCAAATCTTGCATGATCTTCAGAGTTTATAAATATTCCACCTCCATTATGCCCTCCTCCAGAAACTGATTGTGTCATTACGCCATCCAAATTTATCCACGAGTTTTCATATCCATACCACCTCCATGAATTGGAAGCTCCAATTGGATCCATTATATATTTTTTTAAAACTTTTGGAAGTGCTTCTCTAAAAACATGAAGAAGAGAATAAGCTAAAACGTTTACTCTAACATCATTGTATTTATAAAATGTGCCTGGCTCTTTTTGAGGTTCTGATCTCCAATCATCAATCTCTTTTGAAGTGTCTGGTCTATCTTCCCAATCGTTTATACCCCATAAGCTTCCTTTCCAGTCAGAAGATTGATTAAGAAGATGTTCCCATGTAATTCTACTATTCTTGTTCCCATCAAAAGTTTTATCCCATAAATACTTTGAAACATAATCTTGTTCAGAATTAATTAATTTATTATCATAAGCAATACCCGTTACAGCAGATAAATAACTTTTTGTAACACTAAATGTCATATCTACTCTTTTAGTATCACCCCAAGATGCAATTATGTACCCATCTTTTATAATTAGTCCATTAGTCTCACCTCTTTTTTTAGTAGGACCCAATATACTATGATATGGTTCAGAGGAAAATCCTTTTAAAATTTCAACTCTTAAATCCTTATTGCCAGGGTTTTGATTTTTAATGACAAAATCTATTGCCTGGTTTATTTTTTTTTCGTTGTAACCAAATTCAGATGGAGATTTAGTTTCCCATTTTTCTGATGGAAAATAGGTTGTCTGACTGTATGAGTTTGATATAAAAAATAGAATAAGTAGTAAAAAATTTCTTTTCATAAAATTTAGTTTATTGAATCCTTTAAAGAATTTAAAAGATTTAGATTAAATGTTTCATTAAGATCCCAATTTGCCCTAACATCAAGCTCGCTTGGAAAATAGAATACTGGTTCAGGTTGAACTTGTTTTAAATAATTTCCTGTATCCCAAATATCATTTGAATTTAGATCCTCAATTAATCTAAAAGTGTATTTTCCAGGTCTTATATAATCAAAAATAATTGTTGAATTTGAATTAACATTATTAAATTCTCTGATAATATTTGAACTCGAGTCTATCAAGTGAAGAATATATTTAGAATCATTATTTGTTATAACATCAAGAAAGACATTTCCATAATCTTCTATAGTTTGACTAACAAAATTGTACTGTAGAGTGTCATTTTCTGTTCCTCGAATGTCTTTAATCGCTCTTGGTTTTATAAATATGCTATAATCATCCGATGGTGAAACTTCAAAATCAATATCTATTTCATCTAACCTATCGTTAATGCTAGTTGTAAATGGTATTATAAGTGAGTCAATATCCCTGATAGTAATAAGTGAATCTTCAATCTTATTTAACGGAATGTTTGATGAAATCTTAAATGATTCTTTAAGATGAATTACGTTAACTGTCTTTGGACTTAGGTTCAAAGAGTCAATCAAACTATCTCTCTTCCTATCAAATTTTACTGTCGTAAGTTTGATTGTGTCAGTCTCAATTAAACTGAAATTCAACGAATCAAAACTATTTCTAGATAGCCAAAGATTTAGAGTATCAGTTTCTTTTTCTTTAATAAATACATAATTGACTGAATCAGGAATATTAGACTCAATTTTTATTTTATCTAAATCTAATTTTCCGTAGTAACCAAACCCAATTTTTTCGCTATTAATAAAATGAGGCTTATCCCATATTATCTCAGTTTCTTCTTTAAAAAGTTTTAGATCAATAACTGAATCTCTGGGTATAGTTATCAGTGAGTCTATAAATCCGATTTTATCATAAAAAGGATCAAAAAAATAATTATTATCTACATCTTTTAATGCAATTAATAAATATTTTCCTTCTTTTAAATTTTGAAATTTATAATTTGTTGAATCAAGTGTATTGGAAATATATGTAGGTTTATTTTGAAAAATTATGGAGTCTTTATATAATGAATCCACGCGATATAATTGAAGAGATATAAATTCATCTGACTCTTGACTAAATGCATCTTTAGTATTACCCCTAATATAAAGAGAGTCGATTGTCTCACCTGTGGAAAAAGTATAGCTGAAAAAAGTCAAAGGATTATTTTCATTATTATCCTGGATGCTATTTCCGAAGTTAATAGTATAAGTTGTTTCAGGGGCTAGACTGTCTAAAAATTTTAAAAAAACTTTTTTTGTAACTCCACTCAGAGGTTTTATTTCATAAGATGTCTTCTCTAATGGTGGAGAAATAATTAGTTGATCCTGAACTTTATCTAACTTTACCCATTCATCAAATGTTAGCCTAATTTCTTCTGAATCAAAATTTGTTGAATTTAATTTTGGACTAGCATTAATTAAAACAGGAGGGATGCTGTCTTTGGGTCCACCTGTTGGGGTTCCTCTTTTAGCACAACCAAAAAGTATAATTAGTGAAAATAATATATAGACTAAATTCTTCATTGAATAAATTCCAATACAAATTAAAGTATTTAAAATAGTAAAAAGAACTATTTTTGCAATATACTCATGGATAAAGATTCTCTAAAAAAGATTATTTCACATTCTAAAGAATACGGCTTTATATTTCCTTCAAGTGAGATTTATGAGGGATTAAATGCAATATATGATTATGCTCATAATGGTTCACTTCTAAAAAATAATATAAGAGAGTATTGGTGGAGATCAATGGTTCAGCTAAATGAAAATATTGTAGGTATAGACTCTGCAATATTTATGCATCCAAAGACTTGGGTTGCATCCGGCCATGTAGATGCTTTTAATGACCCTCTTATTGATAACAAGGACTCTAAGAAAAGATATAGGGCTGATGTTTTAATAGAAGAATTTATTGAAAAGCTAAATTCTAAAATTCAAAAAGAAGTTCAAAAAGCTGAAAAAAGATTTAAAGAAAAATTTGACAAAGATCAATTTCTCAATACTAGCCCAAAAGTTCTAGAAATAACAAATCAGATTAATGAATTGAAATCAAGAATGGTCTCTGCTTTTGAAAAAGATGACTTGGTAGAGGTAAAAAAAATAATTGACGATATGGAAATTAAATGTCCTATTTCAGGAACATGTAATTGGACAGAAGTCAGACAGTTTAACCTTATGTTTAGTACTAAGTTGGGGGCTTCTGATGAGTCAAGTTTGGATTTATATTTAAGACCTGAAACTGCTCAAGGAATTTTCTTAAACTATTTAAATGTTCAAAAGACCTCAAGAATGAAAATTCCTTTTGGTATTGCTCAAACTGGTAAGGCATTTAGAAATGAAATTGTTGCCAGACAATTTATCTTCAGAATGAGGGAATTTGAGCAGATGGAAATGCAATTTTTCATTAAACCTGGAACCCAGGAAAATTGGTTCAATCATTGGAAAGATAAAAGACTTAACTGGCATTTAAATTTAGGTATTGACTCTAGTTTTTTTAGATTCCATGATCATGATAAACTTGCACATTATGCTGACGCTGCATGTGATATTGAGTTTAATTTCCCCTTTGGCTTTAAAGAACTTGAGGGTATTCATTCAAGAACTGATTTTGATCTTAAAAGCCACGAGGAGCTTTCCGGTAAGAAAATCCAATATTTTGATCCCGAATTAGATAAAAACTATACACCATATGTTCTTGAGACATCGATTGGTTTAGATAGAATGTTTCTTGCAATTATATCTAACTCATTTAAATTAGAAACCCTTGAAGATGGATCTACAAGAAATGTTATGAGTATACCTAAGCAAATTGCTCCAAACAAATTAGCAGTTCTTCCACTACTCAAAAAAGATGGACTTCCAGAATATGCTAGAAAAGTTATGAATGAGTTTAGTCACGAAATTAATCTTGTTTATGATGAGAAAGATGCAATAGGAAGAAGATATAGAAGACAAGATGCAATTGGGACTCCATATTGTATTACAATTGATCACCAAACAATTGAAGATGATTCATTTACTATAAGAGATAGGGACTCTATGGATCAAAAAAGAATAAACATAGAAGATTTAAAATCTATTGTTGACAGTGAATTAACACTTAAAAGTTTATTAAAAAAGCTTTAGTTGAATATTATTAGTTACAATGTAAATGGCATAAGAGCCGCAATAAATAAAGGATTTGTTGACTGGCTTAAAAGAGAATCCCCTGATGTCATATGTCTTCAAGAAATAAAAGCAATTAAAGAACAAGTTGAGATTTCTGAAATTGAAAACTTAGGATATAACACATTCTGGTTTTCAGCTCAAAAAAAGGGCTACAGCGGCGTTGCAATATTTTCAAAACAAAAACCTAATCATGTTGAGTATGGCTCAGGAATAGACTATATGGACTTTGAGGGCAGAATTATTAGACTTGATTTTGATAAGGTATCTATAATAAGTTTATATCTTCCGTCAGGAACAAATCTAGATAGACTTGATTTTAAGTTTAAATTTATGGATGACTTTAAAGACTATATTTATCAATTAAATAATGAAATAAAAAATTTAGTTATTTGTGGGGATTATAATATTTGTCATAAAGCTATAGATATTCATGATCCCATAAGAAATAAGAATGTCTCAGGTTTTTTGCCAGAAGAAAGAGAATGGCTTGATAACTTTATTGGAGAAAGATTTATTGATTCATTTCGTTTTGTAAACTCGTCACCGCATCAATATAGTTGGTGGAGTTACAGAGCAAATTCAAGAGCTAATAATAAGGGATGGAGAATTGATTATAACATGGTGTCAAAATCAATTGAGGAAAGTATAGTTAATGCATCTATTTTAAGTGATGTTCACCATTCTGATCATTGTCCAATAAAGCTGGAACTATCTCTTTAGTCAATAAGTTTTAAAGCTTCGTCAATATAAACAAGCACATCGGGGGAAACTCCTGGCCCCCCAAGATCAACATCTCTTTTACCAAGCCTAGTAATTATTAATTTTTTTTCAGGTATCATAATTACATACTGTCCTTGGTGACCACTCATTAGAGATATTTTTAAATCTTTATAATTAGACAACCAAACTCCAATTCCATAGGCATCAAAGTTATCTAAATATGGTTTTAAAGACTTTTTAATAAATGTGGAGTCAACAATCTGATTTCCATTCCAGCTCCCATTGTCAAGATATAGTTTACCAAGCCTAGAAAAATCTCTTGCATTTGAATGAAAGCAGCAGAAGGATTTTACGTTTCCTGATTCCTTACTATCTATTTGCCAATATGCGTCATTGTCAGGATTAATTTTTGACCAGAATTCTTTCTCAAAATAATTATTTGTTTTTGTGCCAGTTGCTTTTTCAATAACCATGGATAATATTTGCGTATTACCACTAGAATAGTGATATTTTGTGCCAGGTACGTCGATAAATGGCTGATCTAACATTAATTTGACTACATCTTCATAAAAGTATTGCTTAGCAACAGGACTAAAAGGATTTGATGTACCCTCATTCCATTCTAAACCAGATGTCATAGCTGCTAAATCAATTATTTTTACATCGTTAGCAAATTCTCCTTTTAGATCTGGAATATATTCAACCACTTTATCTTCAAGACTTTTAATATAACCTTGTTCATATGCTTTAGCCATCATTAATGAAACAAATGTCTTTGCCATTGAGAATGAGTTAGTTGATGAGTTGACTGAATAATCTTCATAATATTTCTCGCCTATAATTGTGTCATTATGAATAACAACATATGCAGCAGTTCCCATTTTTATATTATAATCCTCAAACTCTGAAGAAAAATTAGTTGTCTTACTCTCACTCTCTTTCCATGGTGATTTTTCTTCGGGTGATTTAATGGTCTTATAATCAAAATATTTTAAATCATCTATAAAGACTGTAGACTCTCCATTTAGGTATACAATTTTAACCCCTTTTACAAAATATTCTAAATTAAGAGTGTAAACAACTGCAAATAAAACTGCTATAGTTAATGCAAGAATTTTTATTTTTTTCATTTTTTATCGATTTGTGAGTCGACTATTTCAGATAGAGATTGTTTGGGTTCATTAGATTCTTCATCTTCTTTCTTTGTTCTCTTTATAGACCCTTGAATCATTATTAGCATTGAAGCAATAATAATTACTAGTAGTACTTTTTCATCGACAATATTACTCTTTTGAATATCATAATCAGATATGCTTAGGAATAGAAGTATAGTTATTAATCCTCTGGGTGAAAAGTAAAGAAGAGGTTTAGACTCTTCATCATTTAATACAAGAGCTAAATAAAAATATCTAACTCCATACATAATTAGCAAAACAGTTGCACCAATTATATATGGTTCAAACTCAACAAAACTATCTAGAGGTATTGAGAAACCAAAGAATAAAAAGAAGAAGGTTCTAACTAAAAATGTTGATTCAGCAGTCAGTAAATGAAACTCATGTAAGTCAGATTTTTTAACATCATCTGTTTTGATATATTTTTTCAAACTCTTTGGAATCAGGTTTGTAAAATTTGAAAGAAAAATTCCAAAAATAAATATTAGTACCAATGACGGAAGTTTTAAAAAATCTTTACCAATCTCATATGCTAAAATTAATAAGGCTAGAATTAGAAAAAACTTAACATGATGTTCAATCCTTTGAATAAGAAGAAAAAGTAGATATGTTATTGCTATTGAAATAATTATTATTAAGATTATCTGCCCTAATAAAGTAACAATAGGCTCAACACCAATTAGAGGTTCTGTCTTTTCTGCCTGTCTTATACAATAGTAGAAAATCATAATACCTAAAATGTCTGAGAATGTTGATTCATAGACTACAAATTCTTTATTTTTTGTAATAAGTCCTGTCGCTGAGGGAATAGCTACAGCACTACTTATAATTGATAATGGAATTGCATATATAACTGAGTTAGGATATGAAAGGCCAATTACATTTTCAAAGAATAGACTTACTAAAATTATATTAATAACAAGTATCACAAAAGCAGCTAAAAAACCTTTTACAATAATTTCAGTTTTCTCTTTTTTGATCTCTAATTCTAACGCAGCTTCGAGAACTATAAGTATTAATCCTATGGTCCCAAGAACAGGAACAAGGCTATCTAGGAACTGGAAATTATCATATCCATAATAAGAAGATATAAATCTTGCAATAATACCTGTTAATACTAGAAGTATTACGGATGGAAACTTTGTCCTTCTTGCAAAAATGTCAAATAAATATGAAAATATTATTAGTAAAGGAAGAACTATTAAAATTGAACTTACATCCATTCCATTAATTTAATACTATTTAATCAAATTACCCTATTCTATAAAATATTTATGTTAGAACATCTAATGTAAAAAAAATGTTAATTAGTTTCTTAGAACAACTTTAGAGTATATATTTGCAATTTAGAATCGTTTTAAATAAGCATTATTCATCGTCATAAATTTATATTATTATTCAGTGCATTTATTTTAAGCACAGCTTCTTTTTCTCAGGGCTATAATGACTCTATTGATGACACAAGACTCAAAGAGGTTATTGTATCTGCAACAAAGACTGTAAGACAGTTATCTACCTTGCCTCTTCCAGCAAAACTAATTTCAGAAGAAGAAATTTCATTGAGTAATTCAAGTAGGCTTAGTGACATTTTAGATGATCAGATTGGAATATTTATTGTTCCAGATTTTGGTGGTGGAAATGGAATTCAGATTCAAGGTTTAGATTCAGAATATACCCTTCTCTTAGTTGATGGATATCCTATAATAGGAAGACAGTCAGGAACACTTGATCTTGACAGAATTGCTGTTGGAAATATTGAAAAAATTGAGATAATAAAAGGTAGTTCTTCGAGTCTTTATGGAACTGATGCAATAGGAGGGGTAGTTAATCTTATAACTGCTAAAACAGATCAACCGTTTTCTTTAAACTCAAATTATAAGATTTCATCTTTTAATACTAATGATTTCTCTGTCAATATTGGTAAAAACTCTGAAAAGGGCCATAATATAAATGCCTTCTTAAATTTATTCAATAGCAACGGATATGACCTTAATGAAACGGATATACTAAATACTGTTGAGCCGTTTAAAAATCTAACAGCTTTTCTTCGTCATAATTATGACTACAAAGACTTATCATTTTTCTCATCTTTCAGATTCTTTAGAGAAGATCAGGAATTTAGACTAAACGAAAATATTTATGGTAATAATATTATAAATGAGTCAAATTTTAATACGTCAGTTAGTTTAAATAAGTTCGATAGGCTATCATTTGTTTTAGACAACTATTTTACAAGATATAAAAGTGAAGAAAATTTCAGCTCGCTTTCCACGAATACTCTAGAATCATTTTTTGATCAGTCATTATTTAAATCTGAGTTAAGATCAATATTTGAAATAAATAAAAAAAATAAATTGATAATCGGCTTTGGTATAACTGATGAATCATTAAAAAGAAATAATTTTTACAAAAATAAAGTCACACAGAGCTCATTTAATTATTTTGTTCAATATGAAGGTTTCATATTTGAGAACACCAATTATATTTTTGGCGCAAGATATGATCAGTATGATGAATATGATTCAGAGTTTAGTCCAAGGTTTGCATTGAGAACTCAATTGAATGACAATATTTCATCCAAAATTTCATTTGGTAAGGGCTTTAAAACTCCTGATTTTAGGCAGCTGTATTTTAATTTTGCAAATTCTAGTTCCGGATACTCAGTACTTGGTTTTAATGCTGCAAAGGAAATAATAGATAATCTTCAAGCAACAGGACAAATTTCCAATTTGATAATTTCGGAAAATGAATTCGAAGGTAATTTAAGTCCTGAAACCTCAATTAGTTTTAATCTTGGTTTTGGAATTAAAACTGATAACAATATTTCGTTTGATATTAATTTTTTTAGAAATCAAATCAAAAATTTAATTGACTATAAAATAATTGCAACCAAAACTAATGGTCAAAATATTTTTAGTTATTACAACTTAAACAAGGTATATACTCAAGGTTTAGAGTTCAGTTCGATTTTTAATTTAAATGATAATATAAATTTTAAAATTGGCTATCAATTTCTTGATGCAAAGGATAATGATGCAATCAAAAGAATCAAAAATGGTGATGTTTATGCAAGGCTAAGTCCAAATTCAACAGCTTTTATAGTAAAAAAAGAAGATTATTTTGGACTCTTTAATAGATCAAAACATAATATCAATTCAAAAATCACTTTTACAACTAAAAGTAATTTTCAAGTTTATTTCAAATCAAAATTTAGGAGTAAATATGGCTTAGTTGATAAAAACGGTAACGATATATTAGATGAGTATGATGAATTTGTTAATTCGAATATCATCTCTGATATATCTATTTCAAAAGAAATCAAAAATTATAAAATAACACTTGGGTCTGATAATATTTTTGATTATAAGGATCCAGAAAATCTACCTAATAATCCAGGTAGAATTATTTATTCAAAAATTACAATAACACTTTAATCCATCAAATCTTAAAACTATGAGAATAACAACTACTTATTTAACTATTTTTTTATTAATCCTTTCATCATGTAGTAAGGATGATGAAGTTCAACTTTTGGATGTATTATCTGAAAGATATGATAATCTTTATGCTCCTCAAAGTGGAGGTGTTAATCCAAGGACTGGTCAATTTACTCCGATTTCTGGAGAATTTACAAAGTTTAGCTTTTCCCAAGGTCAAGTTACTACTAGTGAAACTGATTGGGATGTAGCATTTAGAGGTACCGATATTATTGTTAACGGTGGAGAATCACTTGGAACAATTGATGAGCCAACAAGAACTGGAAACGGTGCTGTATACATTGCATCTGGAACTATGATGTCTGTTATAGAAGTAAATCTTCAGCAATTATCTCAAGATTCTTCCAGTGGATATGCAGTCCCATCTGGTGCAGGGAATGGATGGTATACCTATCAAGGACCTCCTGTAAATTTAATTACTCCAACTCCAGGTAAAATATTAGTATTTAGAACTAATGATGGGAAATATGCCAAAATGGAAATTCTAAGTTACTATAAAGATGCTCCAGAAAATCCTGATGCATATACAAGTGAATCAAGGTATTATACATTTAATTATCAGTATCAACCAAATGAAGGAATAACAAATTTTTAAAATTTTTTCATCTTATTTATAATGATTCTAAATGATTATATATATTTGTTATTTAGAATCATTATAAATAACCTACTAATGAAAAAAACTATACTTATAATGATGTTAGTTGTAACAGCCTTTTCTTTTTCTCAACAAGAAGATGAGCAGTTAAACATTGCACAAACTCAGTTACTTAACCTTGCCGATCTTCAATCCGGTTTAACTATTGGAGGTTATGGTGAAATAAATTATAATGATTTTGATACTGGTCCATCAGAATTAGATGTCCAAAGATTAGTTCTTTTATTTGCATATAAATTTGATGATAGAGTTTCTTTTATTACAGAAATTGAATATGAACATGTAAAAGAAGTATACATTGAGCAAGCTTGGCTAAATTATGCACTTGCTGATAATACAAACATTAGAGCAGGACTTCTTTTAGTGCCAATGGGTATTATTAATGAGTATCATGAGTCTACTACCTTTAATGGAGTTGAGAGACCAACTTTAGATAACAAAATAGTTCCAACAACTTGGAGAGAAATTGGAATGGGTATTGCAGGTAGAATCCCTGAATTTAGCATGAGATATCAAGCTTATATTATGAATGGACCTATTTCATATAATGGATCATATAAGCTAAAAGGCACAAACGGTTTAAGAGGTGGAAGACAAAAAGGTGCTGAGTCTCAAGGAAGTGATGCAAACTTTGCAGCAAGGTTAGATTATTTTGGACTATTAGGACTTAGACTAGGAGCATCTTATTATACTGGAAAAACACAGACAACAAATACATCAATTATTGGATCCCAAGTTGGGGTAAATATGTTAGGTCTTGATGCCAGATATGTAAAAAATAATTTTTCTGCAAGAGCACAATATATAAATGCTGTTCTTTCAGATACTGAACAATATAATTTAGCAGGAGATAAAGATCTAGGCTCAATGATGGGTGGATATTATCTTGAAGCTGCTTATAATGTGCTTCCAATAGAAGCAAGGCAGAGGCTGGACTTATTTGTAAGGTATGAGAATTTAAATCAACACAAAGAGGTTGAAGGTTCGCTTAAGAAAAATCTTGCTTTACACAGAAAAGAGTGGACATTAGGTGCTTCATATCACCTATCCAGAGGTTCTGTTTTTAAAATCGATTATCAATCAAAAGGAACTGTATTAGAAGGATCAAAAGCAAAGGGGCAGTTTAATATGGGAATTGGAATATTCTTTTAAAAATTTGAAAAAAATAAAGCTCAACATATTATTTTTAGTTTTTCTATTGATTAACTCATCTTTTGCTTTCAGTCAAATCCACAGTAGAGCAGATAAAGAAATCAAGAAAGTCTTTCAGTTGAAAATTATCAATTGGATAGAGCCATAAACCAAAATTTTGAAGATTTCTTATCCAAAAGATTGTTGTCAATAAACTCTGATAATCAAAAAATTGGCTATGCCTACTTGGGAACAGCTCCCAGCCAGACAAAATATTTTGATTATGTAGTTCTATTTGATAAAGATCTTGTCATTCAATCAATTAAGATCCTTGTGTATCGTGAAGATTATGGAGGTGAAATTGGAAGTAAAAGATGGCTTAGTCAGTTTATTGGAAAAACTTTCTTTGATAAATTTATTTACAGAAAAAATGTTGCCGCAATATCTGGTGCTACCATATCAGTCAATTCTATGACTAATGCTGTTAATGATATTCTAGTATATCTTAAAGAGTTAAAAAATCAAGGAGTATTTGATACAGCCCCTTAATTGCTGATATCAAAAATTTTCAATAATTTCATAGAAAATCAAAATGAAGTTTTTGAAAAACAAAATGTCATTGAGACTGAGAATATTTATCTCAATGATTTTGCTTGTATTTACTGCGACTCTTCTTGTACTTGGATCAACATACTACCAGTACAGGACTGAATCTGATCAATATAATTCCTACAGACAAGACAGAAAAGAAAATCAATTAAAAAGGCAAATTAACTATATAGTTAATAAATACAATCTTTCAATTAATTATGATCTCTGGGATAATTACCAATCTGATTTTGAAGAAATAACTAGAATTCATAGTGTTGAGTATTCAATATTTAAAATTGATGGCACACCTTTATTTTATTCCTATTTACCACTTGATGTAATCTCTAATAATTATTCTTTGGACACTGATTTTGCAAAAATGTTGGTATCAAGTGAAGAGGGAAAATTTACTTCAGAAAATTTTACAGATGTCGGAAAATTTCAGGCTTCTTACAGTGTTCTTAAAGATGAGATGGGAAATAAATACGCTATTCTTTTCTTCCCCTATTTTCAAGATGTATCATTTGCGGAGAGTGAATTAAATGTATTCCTTTCCACCCTTTACCAAATTTATTTTATAATGCTTGTTGTTGCAATTGTATTAGCCTACTTTATTTCAAGATTTGTTACTAGGTCAATTGAAACAATTAGGCTAAAAATTGGTCAAGCTGGATTATTAAAAAAGAATGAAAAAATATATCTGAAAAATCCAACTAAAGAAATTGATAGTCTTGTTAATTCTTATAATAAAATGATTGATGACCTAGAGGATAGTGCCCAGAGATTAGCTAAAACTGAGAGAGAGCAAGCTTGGCAAGAAATGGCCAAACAGGTAGCTCATGAAATAAAAAACCCATTAACACCTATGAGACTTACCGTACAAAGCTTTCAAAAAAACAGTGGAATAGTGTCTAATGATGAAAAAAATAAAATCAATGATTTTTGTGATACATTAATTGAACAGATTGATACAATGAGTAATGTTGCAACATCATTTTCAGATTTCGCTACTCTTCCAAAAACTCAGCTAGAAAAAACTGATGTGGTTGAAGCTACAAAAAAAGCTATTGAAATATTTGAGCAAAACAATATAACTTTTGAGACTTCAAGTGATAGTATTTTTATAAAACTAGATAAAGCTCAGTGGATAAGAGTAATGACAAACTTGATTAAAAACAGCATACAGGCTATACCTCATGATAGAGAACCTGATATTTTAGTAAGAATATCTGAAAACTCAAAAAACGTAAAAGTTTTAGTTTCTGACAATGGACTTGGAGTTTCAAAAAGTAATCGTGAAAAGATCTTTGAGCCAAAATTTACAACCAAATCTGATGGTATGGGTCTTGGTCTTGGTATTGTAAGAAATATTATAAGTTCTCACAGAGGAAAAATTTCCTATAAATCAAAAAATAAAAAGGGAACAGACTTTACTATTACTCTACCCAAGTAGTTAGCAAAATTCGTTATAGGCCTGAACTAAATTCTCAGAAATTAAATTAGCATCTCTTCCTTCAATATGATGTCTTTCAACCATATGAACTAATTCTCCATCTTTAAAAAGAGCTATAGATGGAGATGAAGGTGGAAATGGTAACATTTCTTCTCTTGCAGCTTCAGTTGCTTCAATATCAAATCCAGCAAAAACTGTACAAAGATTATCAGGAGTAGACTCATTTGACAAGGACATAATTACTCCAGGTCTAGCATTCCTTGCAGCACATCCACAAACTGAGTTTACTACAATTAAAGTAGTTCCGGATTGAGATAGAGCATTTTTGACATCTTCTGATGATATTAATTCTGAAAAACCTGAGTTTGTTAATTCAAGTTTGAATGGTTTTACGATTTCTTCTGGGTACATATTTTTTTTACAAATATATAAAGAATACCAATTAATAATTTTAGATTAACTTATATTTAGGATTCAATTATACTACTTGAAAAATAAACAATTAAAATACGATCTTGCATATTTAAAAATGGCTCAAGAGTGGTCTAAACTTTCATATTGTAAACGAAGACAAGTTGGAGCACTAATTGTAAAAGATAAAATGATTATTTCAGATGGGTATAATGGTACTCCTTCTGGATTTGAAAATATTTGTGAGGATGATGAGGGATATACTAAATGGTATGTACTTCATGCTGAAGCTAACGCCATAGCTAAAGTATCTGGCTCTACACAATCAACTGAGGGTGCTACTCTTTATATTACATTATCTCCATGTAGAGAATGTAGTAAGCTTATCTTTCAGTCTGGAATAAAAAGGCTTGTTTATTCAAAAAAATATAAAGATCAATCTGGTATTGAATTCCTTGCTAAGTCTGGAGTTGAGGTTGATTTTATTGAGATCTAGCTAGTTATTTCTGTCCTTAATTCTCTTTGAGATCATTAATATTAAAATTAATAGCAAAGCACATAATGAAAGTATGAAACAAATAAGTGCAATCTTGTTTTCATCTTCCAATAAATTATAGATATTTAATTGTGTTAAATTAAATACTACTAACAAAATTGTTAAAAACAATAAAATTTTTTCTAGATTTTTCATTTTCAGATTGCAAACATAAGGTAAAAATTTTTCTTTAAGATATTTTTTTGTTTCATTTTAAAGCTAGAAAACAGGGGAGATATTTTTTAAAACTTAAGAAATTACCACATGAAAAATTTTTTATTTTTTGATTAAAAAAAACTTTTAATAAACATTTTTCTCATTGTTAAAAACTTTATGTTAATGTATTGAATTTCGACTTTCAATTTTCATTATAATTTTAAATATTTGAGGTAACGAAATTTAGTTCAATCAATTTTTTTAATCATGCAGCAAGAGCCACTTTTACAAGAAAACAAAGACAGATTTGTAATTTTTCCAATTGAGCACCATGACATATGGGAATGGTACAAAAAATGTGAAGCCAGTTTTTGGACGGCCGAAGAAATTGATCTTCATCAAGATTTAAATGATTGGAGCACAAAGTTAAATGACGACGAGAGATTTTTTATCAAACACATCCTTGCTTTCTTTGCTGCCTCAGATGGAATTGTTAATGAGAACTTAGCTGAAAACTTTGTGAATGAAGTTCAGTATTCTGAAGCAAAATTTTTCTATGGTTTCCAGATTATGATGGAAAACATTCATTCAGAAACATACTCGTTACTTATTGATACCTATGTAAAAGATGATAAGGAAAAAGATACTTTATTTAAAGCTATAGAAAATTTCCCAGCAATAAAGAAAAAAGCTGACTGGGCTCTAAAATGGATAGAGTCTGATTCCTTTGCTGAAAGACTTATTGCGTTTGCTGGTGTAGAAGGAATATTTTTCTCAGGGTCGTTTTGTTCAATCTTTTGGTTAAAAAAGAGAGGGCTGATGCCAGGATTAACTTTTTCTAATGAGTTAATTTCTAGAGATGAAGGTGTACATTGTGACTTTGCAGTTCATCTTCATAACCATCACATCATTAACAAAGTTCCAAAGGAAAGAATTAAAGAAATTTTAATAGATGCTCTTAATATAGAAAGAGAATTTATAACAGAATCACTTCCAGTAAGTTTAATCGGAATGAATGCAAAACTAATGACGCAATATTTAGAATTTGTTACTGATAGACTTTTAGATCAATTTGGATGTGATAAAGAATTCAATGTTTCTAATCCATTCGACTTTATGGATATGATTAACCTTCAAGGTAAAACTAATTTCTTTGAGAAAAGAGTTTCAGAATATCAAAAAGCAGGTGTTCTAAATAATGATAAAAAAGAAGAGTCAAACTTTGATCTTGACGATGACTTCTAAAATAATCGTTTAATAAATCTAATTTTAAAAATGGTATAATAAGGATATGTCTATGTATGTAATTAAAAGGGACGGAAGAAAAGAGCCCATAATGTTTGATAAAATAACCGCAAGGATAAAGAAGCTTTGTTATGGTTTTAATGAGTTAGTTGATCCTGTTAGAGTTGCAATGAGGGTAATTGAAGGTCTTTATGATGGTGTTACAACTTCAGAATTAGATAACCTAGCAGCAGAAATTGCTGCGACTATGACAACTACTCATCCAGATTACGCATCTCTTGCAGCAAGAATTTCTGTCTCAAACTTACATAAAAATACCACGAAGTCCTTCTCTGATACTATGAAGGATCTTCACGCATACGTAAATCCAATAACTGGTAAAAAGGCCCCGCTATTATCAGATGAAGTCTACAAAGTGATTAAGAAAAATGCAGAGTTACTTGACTCAAAAATCATTTACAATAGAGATTTCGGATATGATTACTTTGGATTTAAAACTCTTGAAAGATCATATCTTTTAAAAATTAATGGAAATATAGTTGAGAGACCTCAGCATATGTTGATGAGAGTCTCGGTAGGTATTCACCTTGATGATATTGATGCTGTAATTGATACCTACGAGTTAATGTCAAAAAAATATTTTACTCATGCAACTCCAACTTTATTTAATGCAGGTACGCCCAAACCACAAATGTCCTCATGTTTCTTACTAACCATGCAAGATGATAGTATTGATGGAATCTATGATACACTAAAACAAACAGCTAAAATTTCACAATCTGCTGGAGGAATTGGTCTTTCAATTCATAATATAAGATCTACAGGATCATACATATCTGGAACAAATGGTACATCAAATGGTATTGTTCCAATGCTTAGAGTTTTTAATGATACTGCAAGATATGTAGATCAGGGGGGCGGTAAAAGAAAAGGTTCTTTTGCAATTTATATTGAACCATGGCACTCTGATATTTATGATTTTCTAGATCTAAAGAAAAATCATGGTAAAGAGGAAATGAGAGCAAGGGATTTATTTTATGCTATGTGGATTCCTGATCTATTCATGAAAAGAGTTGAAAATAACGAAGAGTGGACTTTAATGTGCCCAAACGAGTGTCCTGGATTATATGATTGTCACGGAGATGAGTTTGATAAGCTTTATTTAAAATATGAAAAGCAGTCAAAGGGAAGAAAGTCAATCAAGGCAAGAGAGCTTTGGGAAAAGATTCTTGAATCTCAAATTGAGACAGGTACTCCATATATGCTATATAAAGATTCTGCAAATAGAAAATCAAATCAAAAGAATCTTGGGACTATTAGATCTTCTAACTTATGTACAGAAATACTTGAGTACACCTCTAAAGATGAAATAGCGGTTTGTAATCTTGCATCAATTGCTCTTCCAATGTTTGTTGAAGATGGAAAGTTTAATCACCAAAAATTATATGATGTAACAGTTAGAGTTACCAAAAACTTAAATAAAGTTATTGATAGAAATTACTATCCTGTTAAAGAAGCTGAAAACTCAAACTTTAGACACAGGCCAGTTGGTCTTGGTGTGCAAGGTTTAGCTGATGCGTTTATTCTATTAAGGATGCCATTTACTTCTGATGAAGCAAAAGAGCTTAATCAAGAAATTTTTGAAACTATCTATTTTGCTGCACTTAATGCTTCAGTTGAGGAAGCTAAAAAAGATGGAGTTTATGAATCATATAAAGGATCCCCAATTTCAAAAGGTGAATTCCAACATAATATGTGGGGAGTTGAAGATGATGATTTAAGTGGTAGATGGGATTGGAAAAAATTAAGAAAAGATGTTTTAAAGCATGGTGTGAGAAACTCTCTTTTAGTGGCACCAATGCCAACTGCAAGTACATCTCAAATTCTTGGAAATAATGAATGTTTTGAACCTTATACTTCAAACATTTATACTAGAAGAGTTTTATCTGGTGAATTTATTATTGTTAATAAGCATTTACTAAATGACCTAGTTGAATTAGGACTTTGGAGTGAAGATATGAAACAAGATCTAATGGCTGCAAACGGATCCATTCAAGATATTGAAGGTATTCCAGATGATTTAAAAGAGCTATATAAAACCGTGTGGGAGATGAGTATGAAGGATATAATCGATATGGCTAGACATAGAGGGTTTTTCATTGACCAATCACAATCACTTAATTTATTTATGGAAGGTGCTACTATGTCAAAACTTACATCTATGCACTTCTATGCATGGAAATCTGGTCTTAAAACAGGTATGTACTATTTAAGGACTAAATCTGCTGTCGATGCAATCAAGTTTACACTTAAGAAAAAAGAATCTGTTCCTGAAAAAACAGAAGAGATTAAACTTGAAGCAGAGACTGAAGAGGTAGGTGAAGTTCAAATTACTAGAACAGAAAAAGCAGCAAAAACTAAATCCAAGGAAAAACCAGTTGCTGTTGAACCACTTACTCCTGAAGAGCTAAAACAAATTATTTCTCAATCTAAAGAGAATGAGGATGATGACTGTCTTATGTGTGGTTCTTAATATTCTGAATTAAATTTTTATTATACTCAATCCTATATAATAGATCAATATCTGTTTTTGTATATAGCTAATAATCAGTTCTTTATATTCTAATGTTAATTTAATGTTACGTAAAAGTTTGATATTTGTTAATTAATAGTTAACTTTATGTTATAAAACTAAGGATTATGAGAATTTTTTTCGTGCTTTTTGCTCTTTCGATTGCGAGTTTGAGTGCTCAGGATAAAAAGGTTGTTACTAAAGAAGGGACTAACACCTTTAAGGTAGTTTACTATAATCAGGCTGGAAATGTTATTCAGCAAGGTTTTGTAAAAAACAAAATGCTTCATGGTGAGTGGGCTAGCTTTTATAATGATGGAAGGAAATCAGTATCTGGTCAATATGATAAAGGAAAAAAAGTTGGTAAATGGTTCTTTTGGAATCAAGGAAAAATTCGTGAAGTTGATTTTGTAGATAACAATGTAGTAAAAGTAATAGACTGGAATACACCTGCAACTATTGCTACACTTAATAAAGATTAAATCTCAATCTCTCCCTTTTTTATGAAATTTCTGTGATTACTTATAATTATAGTTATCACTATTATTAGTGTAATTATAACACCAACTAACTTAAATAAGTTTATTACAAACACAATCAATCCACATATCATAAAAGCTGATAATGCTGTTAAAAACCAACCACCAATAACACTTACTACTCCTGACACTCTGTAAACAGCACTCTCTGAACTCCATGCTCTATCAGACAAAGATGTACCCATTGCTACCATAAATGTAACATAAGTAGTCGATAGGGGTAATTTATATGAAGTGGCGATAGAAATTAAAATTGCAGCAATAACAAGATTTAGACTTGCTCTTAATTTATCAAATGAGGGCCTAATCCCATCTATTGAATCGGTTACATTATAATTATCTTTTAACTTAAAAGAATTGTTTATATGAATAAGAATTTTTTTTGGCAGTATTACCTTAAAAAATTTGTTTAAAGATATGCCAAAACTAACTAAGACTTTTCCTATAAAATTTGCTTTGAATCTCTCATCTATTTCATTTTGATTTGACAAATCTAAACTTGTTTTAACTACGTTTTTAGCTTTTGATGAAAACCATAGAGTTAACACCATAATTATACCGGATAAAAAAAGATACAGAGGCTTAGTGCTAACTTTTTCAGATAATGATACCATTGAAAACTCTGATGCACTCATAGAAGATGAAGACCAAGATTGAAATGATTCAAGAGCAGCTATTGGAACTCCAATAAAGTTAACTAGGTCATTTCCAGCAAATGCGAGGGCAAGAGAAAAAGTTCCAACTCCAATAATTATTTTATATATATCTATTTTGAAAATCTTTATAACTATTAATGAGAAAATATACCAAAATATCAAGCTTATGATCCAAAAAAGAAAGATATTAGAATCTATAAATTCATTAATAGTTAAGTCATCCAAAACTGAGAAAGTTTGAGAGGAGTAGGGAGTACCTTTAATTCCTTTTATTAGTATAAAATTAATTATTGAAGTAAATGATAATGATCCAAAAATAGAATTTAGGAGTATGCTTTTAGATTCAAAATCAAAAGTTAATATTACTCTTGATATCCATTGAATTATTGCACCAATTGAAAAAGCAATAAATACAGATAATAGAATTCCAATTACTATTTCAGTTGCTTTTTGAACATTAATATAATTTTCTATTTCTATTAGGCTGGCATCTGCATTAACTATTTTAATTATGGACATAACAACAGCTGCACCTAATAATTCAAAAACAATTGATACAGTTGTAGAAGTTGGTAGACCCCATGAGTTGAATAAGTCTAATATTAGAATATCAGTTATCATAACAGATAAAAAGATTATAATAATATCACTGAAAAAAAAAGCCTCAGGATTAAAGATTCCCTTTCTTGCAATTTCCATCATTCCACTTGAAGATAACGCTCCAACAGCAACACCCAGACTTGCAAGTATCATTATATTCCTAAACGAAATTACTTTAGATCCAATTGCGGAGTTTAGAAAATTTACAGCATCATTACTAACACCAACTATTAAGTCGCTTACTGCAAGAAAAATGATAATACCAATTATAAATATATAAGCTCCTTCCAAATTCTTTTTTTACAAATTTAGAACTTTATACTATAACCTAGTGAAAAACTAATTCCAGGTTGATATAATGAGAATGTACTTGTCTCAAGACCATAATAGTCATACATGCTTTCTCTTTTTGAATTTAAAATATTTTCAGCTTGTATATTAATTGATTGGCTTTGATTAACCCCGAAAGTTTTAGATAAATTAAAATTTAAATTTTGAAATGGGTATGTGTATACATCTGGAAGATTACCAATTCCAACAATCTCAAGTGTCTTACCTTGTACATTGAAATATGATCCTAATTCTAAGTCTTTAGTAAATAAATTATAAACTAATCCTAAGTTAACTAAATATGGAGATTGACCTTGAAGTTCTCTAGTATTACTTATTTCTTTGTCTGGATTGCTGATAACCCTTCCTTTAAACTCCTCATCACTCATTCGCTGTTCAGATTCAATTATTGAAGTATTAAGATTTAATGATAACTTTCTTTTTTCATTATTGAGTATATCTTTTCTCAATTCTAATTCAACTCCATACACAGTTGCTTCTTTATTATTTCTAACAATGAAAACTGATGGTTGATTTGCGTCTAACGCTGTAACTTCTATTGGGTCATTAAATTGTTTAAAGAAAGTGCTAATAGCAAAAATTTGATTTCCTTCACTATAAGATTCGTATCGTAGATCAAAATTGTTAATATATGTAGGATTAACATCAGGGTTTCCAACAAAATATCTTTCTGTGATAGGATCATATATTTGTGCTGCAGAAATTTCTTTAAATGTAGGTCTTGCTGTAGTTTTTGAGTAAGAAATCCTTAAATTTCTATCATCGTTAATTGTTCTAATTATATTTAATGAAGGATATAAATCTTTAGTATCAATTAATTTTTCATTGTTAAATTTTATAGCTTCTATATTTTCTCCAGTATATTTTACTAAATAGTTTTCAAATCTAAGTCCAATAGTTGATTTCCATTTATCAGACAATATAAGCTCTGAAGATATAAACCCTGCAAATGTTTGACCTGAAGATTCATATTGATTTGTTCTTTGAAAATCTCCTTTAATATAGGAACCCTGATTTGTATCTAGATCATATATGAAATTAGGGGCTAGAATATTATCTGCATCTCCACCTAAAACAGAGCTTAACCCTCTGTAAGCAATTCTATAATCGTCAGTTTCAAAGTCTCTTTGTTTATAAGTAAAAGAACTACCAAGTTTAATTTTACCCTGAATTTTTTCACCCTTTAAGTCAAGATTGTATTGAATTTTGGATGAAATAACATCTTCTTTCAAAGACCTCCATAATCTTGTAGGATTTTGAGTTGTATTTGGGGAAATTAGTTTATTACCATTTGGCGCGATCTCAAAAACTGTTTTTTTGAAGTCTTTATCATACACTCTTGCAATTGATGGGGCAATTTTTATGTCTAAAGAAGAATTACCGCCATTAAATATATGTTGAGATGAAAAAGGCAGAGATAGAATATTTCTATCTGTATAAGTTAATATACTTGCATCACCATTATATGGGTTCTCAATGAACTCTTTGTAGTTACCTTTAATTGCTCCAGATTCTCCTGATTTAATTGCAAGAAGATTCAACTTATATTTTGAATTGGTGGTCTTGAGTGAAATACCTAAAAGAGCACTTCCAAGATTTTTTACTTGCCCAAATTCTCCAACTTGTTCACTGTAAGGTTCAAGAGGTTTATTTATGTTCTCTTTCTCAACAGTACCATTAAAAAAACTCTCATAATATTCATAATCTCTTTTTAAACTTAATGATGCAATGTATCCAATGGATTTTGTATCTGATAAATTAAATTGATTACTTGCAGTTGCACCTATACTGTAGTTTAAAAAACTTTGAAACCTTGATGCATCCATTGTAGATTCTAATTTTTGAGTTAGAAATCTTGTCAGTACAGACTGACCAATATTAAAAGTTTCAGGAAAAGGAATCTCTTGTTTTGATGATAATGGGTTATCAAAGTATCCATTATCAAATCCTAGAAAATTGAATGCTTCATTTTCATTACCAATAAAGTTATCATTCAAATTCATATCAGGATTATATGAACCACTAATTGAAAAGCTGTACTCTGGAAGTACAGAAAAATCCTTAAGAATTACATCAACAACACCACCTGTGAAATCAGAGTTTAGATCTGCACTAGCAGATTTATTAATAAGAATATTATCAAGAAGATTTGTTGGAAAAATATCTAGTTGTAATGTGTTTTTATCTGGATCAAGACCTGGAACTTCAAGTCCTCCTAGTAGTGTTTTCGAGTATCTATCTCCAAGACCTCTTACGTAAACAAATTTTCCATCTTGAACAGAAACACCTGGTATTCTTTTAATAGCTGATGCAAGGTCGCTATCTCCAGTCTTTTGGATTGATTGAGCTGATAAACCATCAATTAAATTAACTGCCCTTTTTTGAATTAACAAAACTGAAGCCTCTGTATTATTTTTTGCTGTTGTTGTAACAATAACTTCGTCTAAACTATTGGATGCAGGTAATAATGTTGTGTTTAAAATGAACTCTTCATTTTGACCTACAATAACATCTGTTATTCTTTTAGTGTCATAACCAACAAATGAAAATTCTAAAGTATAAGTTCCAGCAACAACATTAATTGTATATGATCCTTCAAAATCTGTAGATGTTCCGTCAATGAATTCTCCTTCATTTGATTGAAGTACAATATTTGCAAACGGTAAAAAATCATTGAATTCTCCATCAACAACTTTACCAGTTATTACAGATTGGGAAAAAATATAGTTTAATGGTATTATTAAAAGCAATAAAATTAAAGTTCTTTTCATTTATTTTTTTTTTCATAAAAAATGCCCGTCTAAAAACGGGCATCCTTAGGTTACTTTTTTAGTTTATGGTTCTCAATCAACTATTGTTGAGTAAGCTTGTACCACATTGTCCATGACATTACTGATGTATCAGCACCAACTGTTCCAGTTGAAACTACTGATGCCCATCCTGGAGCATCTCCTGTTGTACTTGATGTGTTAGCAAGTATTGATGCTAAAGTACTAGTAGTTGAAAATTGAAAGTTTTTGAAAATTAGTTTATTAACTGCATTTTCAGTTGCGCTGGCATCATATGTATCAGAGTCAATGCCCTCAATGGTTTGCCCATCCATTGTTGTATATAAAACGTTTTCAGTAGTCCCTGTAGCATCTGATTTCCAATGACCAAGCTGATCAGTTTTCTCAGTATTACCAGCAACTCCTATAAAGGTTACATTTTTAAGAGTAAATTGACCATCTCTTTCATCAGTACTATCCTCAGTTCCGTCAATTTCAAAAATATTATCACCTGAAGCTTTCATTTGAACAGCAACATTATCTATTGTCCCTGCATACCCTTCATCCAAATCAACTGCATCATCACTTTGAGCCCAGATAGTAAGATTAGTAACATTAACAGTTCCACCAAATATTTCAATTCCATCGTCATCACTTCCAACAATTTCAATGTTAGTTACAGTAGTTCCAGAACCAACTCCTCCTAGGGTTAAACCTTGGATTTCATCACCATTTCCTAATGCAGTTCCACTATGTCTAATTGATATATAATTTAGAGTTCCAGATGAGTCAGCATCCAGGGATCCTCCATATTTTGTCCAATCATAACCAGTTGCAATTCCTTCTATATCATCTTCTCCTCCATCTTCACCAACAGTTGCTTGGCCTAATATAATTACACCTCCCCATTTACCTGTATCAGTAGCAACCCTATTTGGACTAATTCTATCTGTGTTAGAATATGAAAGCTGATCAGCTTTGTCTGTAAATACAATTGGACTCTCTGCCGTACCGTTAGCAGTTAAAGTCCCACCTTTAGCAACTACAAGTGCAGTGGCGTCAGTACCTTGACCATCTTCAGCTTTAATAATAGTTCCCTCTTGTATAGTAAGTGTTCCACCATTTCTAACAACAACTTTACCGTTCATAATCCAGATTCTATCATTTGTCCATGTCTGTGAATCGTCAATGAAGAAAATTCCACCACCACCTACTGTTTCAGTTTCTGGTGCTGCAGCTGGAACCTCAACAGTTACTGTTTCGGTTACTGTTTCAGTTACTGTTTCGGTAACTGTAATAGTTTCATAAATAATTTCAGGATCTTTTTCACATGATACCAAAAAGACCAGTGAAGAAACTATTAAAGAATAAATTTTATTTTTCATTTTAAATATATTTTGTTGAATTTATGTTAAGACAAATGTATTTTTTTGTAATGGGTATTTATTTATTTAAGAATTAATAAAACTTTTATTTAATGTTAATTTTTACTGTCAAATGTTAATTTAACATTATACACTTTACACTTTTAAATAACTCTTTTTTTGAAAGATTGCCCTTAAGTTAAAAGCGTCAAAAAAATAATAGGGTTAACTAATATTTGGATTTAAATAGAAAAAAGTTATAATTTCGCCTTAAAACTATATTTTATGTCCAAGTTTGGTGAGCTTTTAGATGAAAAAAAACCTTTGCTTTTAGTTTTTTTTAGCGAGCTGGATGAAATATCAACATCACTTCATCCTGTTCTAAAAGATGTTGCTGCTGCACTTGGTGATAAGGGTAAAGTAATTAAAATAAATACTGAAAAAAATATCAAACTATCAGAGGCATTAAGAGTAAAAGTTATTCCTACTTTAATGATTTATAAGTATGGTGAAATGGTATGGAGACAAAGTGGAGACCAAGATGCAAATACTTTGATAAGTTTAATGAAAGACCAGCTTAACTAAGGAATGAATATTTTGTTGAATTTATGTTTGTTAATTAGTTAAGCTCTTTTTATTCTACAATATTTTTCAAAAGCTCATCAAGATTCTTTTTATAATTATCATAAAACTCACTATTAAAGAGCTCTAAGCTATTTATAATCTTACTATAATTATTAATATCAGAAGTAATTCCCTCGATGTAAAAAATTTGTTCATCCTCATCTAGATTTGAAAAAACTGAAACTCTTCTAATTAAAAGATCTTCTATTTTATCAATAATCTGTTTTGAATATTCAAGCTCATTAGACTTTACAAGAGAAACAATAAAATCGGATACTGACATATAATAATCAAACTCACCATATATAAAGTTAAATTTCTCAGAACTAGAAATAAACCTTTTTATTTCTTCAACAGTTATTTCACTTGTATCAAAAACTAACATAGTTTCTATAAGATTTCTATATCTCTCAATGTCAGATATTATCTCCTCACCAACATTGTATTGGTTAAAAATTTCAAGAGACGAATAATAATTTAATCTGTCAGAATATTTTAAAGAGATCTTTTTTACTACATCCTGTGCTTTTAAATCTTTATCAATTTTGTAATATCCCTCTATGAAAGGAGTCCACAAACTATAGTATCCATAAAAATCAATTGGCATTTTTTCAAATGCAAGATCTATTATCTCTTCTGCTTTATCATATTGCTCTTCTAGAATTAGAGCCTCTGATAATCTTGATAAATTACTCCTAAATGAAATACTATTTTTTCTAGTCTCTGGGTCGTGATAAATCTCAGTGCTTTCAGAGTTACCCCATGACCATTTTTTTACAATATCATACATTAGATCAGAATCAACTCTCCCCATTTCATATGGGTTGCTTCTATCAATAGGTGTTCTAATTGGAACTAATTTATATACTAGGCCATCTAGTTGAAGATAATCTTTCATCCATATATATTCAGAATCCTCATAACTACCTCCGGTAAAATATATTGGCCTTTTCCAATCGTTATTCGCAAGAATATCTAACATTATAATTTGATTTTTTGTTATAATAGACTCAGGAAGGTCAATATCAATATAATCAACTATAAGATCTTCATCTTCTTTATTCACAATTCCACTTTCTATTACATTCTCTTTATTAACAGGAAGTCTAATTTTATTTGTTGGATAAAAAACAGTTTCAAGTGCATTCTCAGGATAATCGCTTGTATCACCTCCTGCTTGAGTTATTAAGTTCCTATATTTAGTTCTTGGATTATCACTTGCAACCCAGTCAACAAAATCTCCTATATCCCATCTTACAGAATCAAGCAGATTCTCATATCTTATATAGTCTCTAATTCCAAAAGCATATGTTTCATGTTCCATTTGTGAAGGTATAGGACTACTTTCATATGCTCTTCTTTTCATCTGGTCAATATACCAATCAGTTGCTAAAAGACTTGTATTGATAGTCCTTACATCAGTTCTAAATTCTTCAATCTCCTGCGCATACCAAAGAGCAAAAGTATCATTATCACCAATTGTAAAAATCATCGCATCTCTATCCTCATCAATTGATTGCAGATATGCTCTTGCTAGAGATTGTGCAGTATACCTATTTGATCTGTCATGATCATCCCAATTATTACTTGCCATTAAGAAAGGAACAGACAATAAACACAATGAGTAAATACCTCCTTGTAAAAGTCTACTATTATATTTTTTCAAATAATATGAAATTGCTGCATAGCCCATACCTATCCAAATGGAGAAAACATAGAAAGATCCAACTAGAGCGTAATCTCTTTCTCTTGGCTCAAAAGGTCTTTCATTTAAATAAAACTTTAATGCAAGACCAGTAAACAAGAATAGTAGTAATAATGTCCAGAAGGATTTTATATCATACTTATAGCAGAACATTAGTCCAATAATTCCAAGTATTAGTGGTAGGAAAAAATAAGTATTTCTTGCTTTATTATTTTTCTGATCCTGATCTATTGAATCTTGATTCCCAATTCTTAACTCATCAATAAACTTAATACCACTTATCCAATTTCCATTCATTATTGAATAATCTCCTTGAATATCATTTTGTCTACCCGCAAAATTCCACATGAAATATCGCCAATACATGTAATTTATCTGATAGGAAAAAAGAAAACTTAGGTTATCAAAAAGGGTAGGTTTACTAATATTAAGATAAGGGCCTAAAGATCTAAAGAACTCATTGTAATCATCACCATCAACTTCACCTTGTAACTCTCTATTAAGAAACTCATTTACACTTTCGACAATTACCTGTTCATTTTTATACCTATCTAGAATCTCAAACTTTAAAGGATTAGTAAAGTTCATATAGTTTGCTGCATGATTAGAGCTCCATAACCTTGGAATCAAACCTCTATGTTTTGAATTTGAATTTATCTCAGAATCTTCCCAATAATTTACAACTTTATACCTTCCTGTAGTATAATCTCTTTCGTACTTTGGTTTTCCATCAACATATGGTTCTTTGTCGTCTTGGGGTGCATATATATCAGAGAACATTGGTCCATAAAAAAGATAAGTTTTTGGATATTGCTCTAGCCTGTAATATGCTAAAAGTGTTCTTGCATCGGATGGTGAATTCTCGTTGATTACAGTTTTGGCATTAGATCTTATCGGTATCATTAACCATGATGAAAACCCGATAAATACAAATAGTACACATAAAAAAAGAGTATTGAATTGAACCATTCCTTTCGATTTAGTATATGACAATCCCTTATAAAATATTACAATCATTAATAGACCGGCAATTATTGTTCCGGAGTTAAATGGTAACCCAAATGAGTTTACAAAGAAAACTTCTAGTTGACCAAAAATCGATAAAGTTGAGGGTAATAGGAGTTTAAATATAAACAGTAGTACTGATACAGATATTATGTTAGCTAATAAGAAACCCTTTAAAGAAACATCTTTATATTTTCTAAAATAGTATATCATTCCAATAGCTGGTATTGTTAGTATAGCCATAAAGTGAACGCCGAATGATAAACCAATTAAAAATGAAATTAGTAATAACCATTTATCACCTCTTTCATTTTCAAAGTCTTTATCCCATCTTAATCCAGCCCAAAAAGTTGAAGAGAGAAAAAGCATAGCTAATGCATATACCTCAGTTTCAACTGCGTTAAACCAGAAGCTATCAGAAAAAGTAAATGCTAATGCACCAATTGATGCACTTAAAATTATAGCCCATGAATTCTTGAATTCATTCTCCTTGAAAATTTTATTTAAAATCAAGGTTGTTGACCAGAATAAGAATAATATTACAAATGCACTAGATACTACTGATAGAAAATTTACGGCAAGTGCTATTAACTCATTGCTTGGGGCAAATAATGAAAAAATTGCACCCATCATTTGATGAAAAGGAGCTCCAGGTGGATGACCAATCTGAAGCTTTGCAGAAGTTGAAATATATTCACCTGCATCCCAATAGCTAGCAGTTGGCTCTACAGTTAATCCATATGTAAACAGGGCAACCGAAAACAGAATCCAACCTGCTATATTGTTAATTTTTCGAAACTTAGTTTCGGACATTATTTGATTAATTAATTTAAGTTCAGGTTAATTTAATTACATAGAAACATTTAAATAATCTAACTCAAGTTTCTTAAAGCTTGAATTAAAACTTGGTATATCGTTAGAAATAATAGTGTCATATATTTCTAATTGCTTATTAACCTTTTCAATTAATTCATTCTTTACATTAATGTCTTGGTCTGTAGGACTAAAATCACCACTTCTAAAAGCAGAATTTAGATTACCTAAGTTATTTGTTAGTTTAACTCCATAATTTAATGGATCCTGATTACTTTGATTCTTTGTTTGATATAATTCATTTTCAACCTTGTCTAAAGAACTTAAAATTGACTTGGACTCTTCGACTAGATCCTTTGTAAGTTCATTGTCAGAATATTCTGACTGAAACTTTTTAAGATCATTTTTAATTTTTCTAATGTTAATTATTGCTTTGTGAGCTTTATCCACAACTGCATTAATCTCATTAACAAAATCGAATTGAGCTTTAATATCATCAATTGATCCTTCTGAAGTTGGGTCTTTTAAAATTGTAAAATCTTTAGAAAGCTCTACACCATTAGTAGATAATTTCACAATATAATCTCCTGGAACTGCTTTAGCACCAGAAAAATCTGCTCCCCATAAAACCATTTTATCAAGTCTTTTTGCTCCTGGATATTTCATGTTCCAAACAAAAGAATTTCCCCCTTGTTTAACTTTCATTGAGTTCTCTTTGCTTTTATTTGAAAACTCCTTTATTAGTTCACCATCATTAGAGTGAATTGAAAGTTTTACCTCATCATTATCTTTATCGAAGCTTGGAAGATAATAATGAACAATAACTCCATTTGGAAGATTAGTCCCTGCTGTCAATGATTTCATTCCACCACCACCTCTCATTCTATATGAATCTTTTGGTTTGTATAGTTTAGCCTCATCAGAAGATTGACTTAATTGATGCAGTACTGTTAGGTCATCTAGAATCCAAATACTTCTTCCTTGAGTTGCAACAATAAGTGAGTTATCTTTTATTGTTAAATCAGTAATAGGAACAATAGGTAGGTTTTTTTGAAATTTATTCCAACTGTTACCCTTATCAAAAGAAATATACATTCCTGTTTCGGTACCTGCATAAAGAATGTTCTTATTCACCTTATCTGACCTAACTACTCTTGTAAAGTGTTCAGTCTCTATTCCAGATGTAATTAATTTCCAATTTTTCCCATAATCCTCAGTCATATATAAATAAGGTGTAAAGTCACCTAGCTTGTATCTCGTTCCTGCTATGTATGCAGTACCTGTATCAAAAGAAGAGGCGTCAATACTATTTATCATCATCCAATCTGGCATTTTCTTTGGAGTTACATTCTCCCAAGTGTTCCCACCATCTTTTGTTAAATGGATTAATCCATCATCACTACCAACCCATATCAATCCCTCTTGAATTGGAGATTCATCAACAGCGAATAGAGTTGCATAATATTCTACTCCAGTATTATCTTGAGTAATAGGACCACCAGATGAAACAAGTTTTGTCTTATCATTTCTTGTTAAATCAGGACTAATTGTCTCCCAGCTTTGCCCCTCATCAGTAGAAAGATGAACATGATTAGAAAAAGTATAAAGTTTTGACGAATCATGTTTACTAAAAGCAATTGGAAAATTCCAATTAAATCTATATTTCATAGCTTCAGCACCTTCACCAAGAGTTGTAATTGGCCATACATTAATTACTCTAGAAGTATTTTTTTCATGATTTCTTCTTTCTAAAAACCCTAGGTAACTACCTCCATAAACAATTTCATTATTATTAGGATCAATAGCAATATGACCTGACTCTCCACCAGCAGTGCTTTCCCAGTCGTCATCACTTATGCTATAACCTAAACTTCTATGTCTTACTCTCTGGGTAGAATTATCTTGTTGAGCAACATAGATTCTGTAAGGAAATGAATTGTCTGTAGTTACTCTGTAGTACTGAGCTGTTGGTTGATTATAATAAGTACTCCATGTTTTTCCTTTATCATAAGTTACTTGAGCACCTCCATCATCAGCAATTATCATCCTTGTGTTATCTTCAGGAGCAATCCATAAATCATGATGGTCTCCATGAGGAGCGTAACTTGACTTAAAAGTTTTACCTCCATCATCTGAGAAGTGATACGCAACATTCATTACATACACACCATCTATATCTTGCGTATCAGCATATATTTTTGAATAATACCAAGCTCTTTGTCTTAGAGATCTGCTACTATTTGTATAAAGCCAGTTTTCACCCCCGTCGTCAGATCTATATACACCTCCCTTTTCTTGATTCTCAACAATTGCCCAGACTCTTTCTGAATTAACTGGTGATACAGTTACTCCAATTACACCAATCGTTCCAGTAGGGAAACCATTATTTTTACTAATCTTAATCCAACTCTCTCCACTATCAACACTCTTCCATAAATCAGAGCCTTCACCTCCACTGCTCAAACTATGAGATGTTCTTTGAACTCTCCATGTAGATGCATATAAAATTCTAGGATTATTTGGGTCCATTACAATTTCAAATGCTCCAGAAAGGTTATTTGCAAAAAGAACTTTTTTCCATGTTAATCCTCCATCTACAGATTTATAAACTCCTCTATCATTTGTTGGTTTATATATGTTACCAAGAACAGCAGCATAAACTATGTTATTATCATTAGGATCAATCACTATTCTAGGAATGTGTCTAGAATTTGGTAATCCAGAAAACTTCCATGTTTTACCAGCATCAACACTCTTAAATACTCCATATCCAGATGAAACATTACCTCTAATTGTAACCTCACCACCACCAACATATATTACATTTGAATCATTACTAGCAACTGCAATTGAACCAATACTTCCACCAAAGAAACCATCTGAAATATTTTCATAAGTTTTACCTCCATCCTCTGTTTTCCATACTCCACCTCCAGTAGCACCAAAATAATATAAGTCGGGTTGTCCAGTGACTCCAACAACTGCTGCAGATCTCCCACCCCTAAATGGCCCAATTTCTCTGTATTCAACTGACTCATGAAGAGCCTGATCAAAAGTTATACTATTTTTTGATTTTTTTTGTGAGTATAAGTTTGTATTAGATAAAAGAATAGTAATACAAAAAATCGTTATAAGATTTAATATTTTTTTTAACGTCATATTTGATATATTTATAAAAGCAAAGTAAAATAAAATATTCAATTTTCATATAGAATTATTGAGTATTAAATAAGGATGGATACATACGCAAACATACTACTGATTACTATACCTATTTTTTTAGTATTAATTACAATTGAAATATTATATGGTGCCTGGAAGAAAGATCAACAGCACTCATTTATGGATACTATATCAAGCCTAAGTTCAGGTTTTACCAATTTACTTGTAGATATTCTTGGATTAGGTATAATAATTTTTTCATATCCATTTTTCTACGAAAGACTTAAGGTTATTGATCTAGAGGAGAGTATTCTTCTTTATTTTATTGCTTTTGTATGTATAGACTTTGCAAGTTATTGTCATCATAGACTTAAGCACTCAATAAATATTTTTTGGAATATGCATGTGATTCATCATAGCAGTGAAGAATTCAACCTTGCCTGTGCCTTAAGGCAAAGTATTACTAATAATTTAGGTATTGGAGTATTGTTCCTAATTCCTGCAGCATTTTTAGGTGTACCTCCACAGGTAATTGCTATTTTAGGACCACTTCATCTTTTTGGTCAATTTTGGTACCATACAAAGCATATAGGAAAGTTAGGTTGGTTAGAATATATTCTTGTAACTCCTTCACAACATAGAGTTCATCATGCAATAAATAAAGAATATATTGATAAGAATCTTGCAGCAATTTTTTGTGTTTGGGATAGAGCCTTTGGAACTTTTCAAGAAGAACTTGATGATGTGCCATGTGTCTACGGGACATTAAAGCCTGTCGAGACCTGGAATCCAATTTGGATAAATTTTCAACATTTATGGTTCTTAATTCAAGACGCTTGGTATACAAATAATCTAAAGGATAAGTTTAGAGTATGGTTTATGCCCACGGGCTGGAGACCAGAAGATGTAACAAAGAAATTACCTAGAGCTAAAGTTGAAAATGTATATGGTCAGAAAAAGTATAAACCAGAGTATAAGTTGATTCATAAAATATTCGCTGGCTTTCATTTTGTTGTGCAAAATATAATTCTATTTGTGTTTTTAACTTCATTCTCAGACATATCTGCAGCGGATAAAACTGCATATTTAATCTTAATCTTTTCAACTATTTTTAGTTCTACCTCTGTTATGGATGGATTTAAATGGTCAACTACATTTGAATTTTTAAGAATATTTATTGGAATAGCAATTATTGTTTTCAGTCAAGAGCTTAATCTTACGTATAATTTAACTCTTTCCTCTTTCTTATTATCATATTTTGCTGTATCTGCAATTCTTAATTTATTACTCAATAAATCAGTACCTCTGCGTAATATTCAAGAAATTTCATAAATATATTTTTTAAAGAAAAAAATAATTTAAATTTGCAGCTAATTGGCCTATGGTGTAACTGGCAACACGTCTGGTTTTGGTCCAGAAGAGTCTAGGTTCGATCCCTAGTAGGCCAACAATTTTATTATATCAATAATTTATAATAAATTTGCCAAGCATTATGAAAATTTCAGAGGCGACATTATGTCCCTCTTTTTTTTTAAATAAAGTTAAGAACATGGAAAATATATCATTATTAGAATCTTTTTCGGAATTCAAAGATGAAAAGTTAATAGATAGAGTAACGTTAATGGTTATTCTTGAAGAAGTTTTTAGAAATACACTTACAAGAAAATTTGGAACAGATGAAAACTTTGACATAATTATAAATCCTGACAAAGGAGATCTTGAGATATGGAGAAATAGAATTGTAGTAAAAGATGGTGAAGTTGAAGACCCAAATGCAGAAATAGAAATAACTCAAGCAAGAAAAATAGAGCCTGACTTTGAGGTTGGTGAAGAGGTTTCAGAAGAATTCAAATTAATTGACCTAGGCAGAAGATCGATTCAAGCATTAAGACAAAACCTTGTTGCAAAAGTTTTTGAGCATGATAGCAACAATACTTATAACCAATTTAAAGACAGAGTTGGTGAAATATTTACTGCTGAGGTACATCACGTAAGAGCTAGAGAGGTGATTCTTTTAGATGATGATGGAAATGAATTGATTATGCCCAAGGATAAGCAAATACCAAAAGATTTTTTTAGAAAAGGAGATAGCGTAAGAGGGGTAATTGAAAATGTTGAATTAAGAGGTAATAAACCCAGAATTATTTTTTCTAGAACATCACCGTTATTCTTGGAGAAGTTGTTTGAACAAGAAATACCTGAAGTTTTTGATGGTCTAATTACGATAAAGAAAGCAGTGAGAATTCCTGGTGAAAAAGCAAAGGTTTCAGTAGACTCATATGATGATAGGATTGATCCAGTTGGAGCTTGTGTTGGTATGAAAGGATCTAGAATACATGGAATAGTAAGAGAGCTTGGTAATGAAAATATTGATGTAATAAATTATACAAACAATACTCAGTTATATATTACCAGAGCTTTAAGCCCTGCAAAAATTAATTCATTAAATATTGATGAGGAAAAAAAGACTGTTCAGGTTTATCTTAATCCAGATGAAGTTTCTAGAGCAATTGGAAAAGGAGGTCATAATATCAGATTAGCTGGAAGGCTTACAGGATATGAAATTGATGTTTATAGAGAAGGTGCTGAAGAAGATGTAGAACTTACTGAGTTTAAGGATGAAATTGATGGCTGGGTAATTGAAGAATTTAGAAAGGTTGGATTAGATACTGCAAAAAGTGTCCTTGAGTTGGATGCAGAGGATCTTGTTAAGAGAACTGATCTTGAAGAAGAAACAGTAGCAGATGTTCTTAAAATTTTAAAAGAAGAATTTGAAGATTAAATTATATGTCGACACCCGTAAGGTTAAATAAAGTTTTAAAAGAATTAAATATCTCGCTTGATAGAGCTGTTGAATTCCTTAGTTCAAAAAAAATAGATATTGAACCAAGGCCAACCTCCAAGATTGATCAAGAGACTTATAGTCTTCTTCTTGCAGAGTTTCAAACTGATAAGTCAGATAAAGATAAGCTTGAGGAAATTAATACTCAAAAGAAAAAAGAGCTTGAAGAAAAACAAATTATTGAAGAAAAACTTCAAGAGAAATCTGATGAGAAATTAGTAGTCGAGGAAGAAGCACCAAAAGAAATTGAATCTAAAACTGAAATTTCTAAACCAGTCCAAGAAAAGTTAGAGAAAGAAGAAGAAAAGAAAGATCCTAAAGATTCATCAAAAATTCAAACAAATTTTCAAAAATTAACTGGGTTAAAAAAGACAGGCGAGGTCATTGATTTGGATTCAATCAAGAAAAAAGAAGATCAAGTTGAAGAATCTAAAAAAAGAAGAAGGAAAAGAATTAGTAAAGATGTTTCTCAACCCAAAGGCCTTACAAATAAATTTAGTAAGGATAATAAATCAAAAAATTTAAATCAAAAAGTTGAGCCAACTGATGACGAAATTCAAAAACAAATCAGGGAAACTCTAGAAAAACTTCAAGGTAAGTCTTCAAAGTCTAAGGGAGCCAAGTATAGAAAAGACAAAAGAGATCAACATAAAATTAAAAGTGAAGAAGAGTTAGCCCAACAAGCTGAAGAAAGTAAAAAAATAAAAATTACAGAATTCATTACCGTTGGAGAGATTGCTACTTTAATGGAAGTTAGCTCAAATGATATAATATCTGCATGTATGAGTCTTGGAATTATGGTAACAATGAATCAGAGACTTGATGCAGAAACTCTATCTGTTGTTGCAGATGAATTTGGATTTGAATTAGACTTTGTGAAAACTGATATTGAAGAAGAGAAAGAAGAGGTTGAAGAAGAAGATGATACAGAAAACCTTAAAGAGAGATCTCCAATTGTAACTGTAATGGGGCATGTAGACCACGGAAAGACTTCTTTACTTGATTATATAAGAAATTCCTCAGTAACAGAAGATGAATCCGGTGGAATTACACAACATATTGGAGCATATTCTGTATCTATAAATTCAAAAAAAATTACTTTCCTTGATACTCCTGGTCATGAAGCTTTTACTGCTATGAGAGCAAGAGGTGCTCAAATAACAGATATAGTAATTGTTGTAATTGCAGCAGATGATAATATAATGCCTCAAACCAAAGAGGCTATTAGTCATGCTCAAGCTGGAGGAGTTCCTATAATATTTGCAATTAATAAAATTGACAAAGAAGGAGCTAATCCTGATAAGGTTAAAGAATCTTTAGCTTCTATGAATTTAGTTGTAGAAGATTGGGGTGGTAAAATTCAATCACAAGATATATCTGCAATAAGCGGTAAAGGTATAGATGAACTTCTTGAAAAAGTTCTTCTTGAAGCAGAAATAATGGATCTAAAAGCTAACCCAGATAAATTATCTACTGGAACTATTCTAGAAGCTTATCTTGATAAAGGAAGGGGATATGTTTCAACAGTTCTGGTTCAAAATGGATCACTTAAAATAGGAGATTATATTTTAGCAGGAAAGACAAGTGGAAAAGTTAAGGCAATGTTTGATGAGAGTGGTAATTCTCTAGAAGTTGCTCAACCATCAACTCCTGTTTCAGTTCTAGGTCTTGATGGTGCTCCTCAAGCTGGTGATCAGTTTAAGGTTTTAGAAGATGAGAAAGAAGCAAAACAAATTGCAGCTAAAAGAACTCAACTAGTCAGAGAACAAAGTGTAAGAACTCAAAAACACTTAACACTTGATGAGATTGGAAGAAGAATTGCAATTGGGGACTTCCAAGAATTCAATGTTATAATTAAAGGTGATGTTGATGGATCAGTTGAGGCATTAACTGATTCTTTTCAAAATCTTTCAACTGAGGAAATTCAAGTTAATATAATTTTTAAAGCTGTTGGTGCAATTACTGAGTCAGATGTGCTTCTTGCTTCCGCGTCTGATGCAATAATAATTGGATTTAATGTAAAACCAACTCAAAGTGCAAGAAAATTATCTGAAAAAGAACAAATTGATATTAGGTCTTATTCGATTATATATGATGCAATTAATGACTTAAAGGATGCAATGGAAGGAATGCTTTCTCCAGAAATGAAAGAAGAAAATACTGGTGAAGCTGAGGTTAGAGATACGTTTAAGATTTCAAGGATTGGGACAATTGCTGGATGTATGGTTACCTCAGGAAAGATTCTCAGGAACTCAAGTGTTAGGGTTGTAAGAGGTGATGAACAAATATTCGAAGGTAAATTACTCTCACTAAAAAGGTTTAAAGATGACGTCAAAGAAGTCGCAAAAGGATATGATTGTGGAATACAAATAAATGATTTTAATGACCTTGAAGTAGGTGACCTAATTAAATGTTATCAAGAAATTGCTGTAAAGAAAAAATTATAAATCTGAGAGTTTTATAATAAAAGATCCAGGATAAATTCTTCTAATTTTCTCTAGACTTTGGGACGCAACATTTATGTCTTTATACTCTCCTATTCTTACTTTATAATTTGGGGTTTCAAATATTAGTTCCGACTTAAGATCTTCATAGTTTTCTTTAAAATCATTATAAATCGAATCTGCCTCATTCAGACTACCGTAAAAAATTTGGATTGTATAGTATGTTGATTCAAAAGTTTTCTTGCTGAAATCTTTTTTGATTTGAAAGAATTTTTTAGTTAGTGTATCATTGTAATATACATCTTCATCTTGGGCAGAAATATCCCAGAATGAAAATAAAAACATGCAAACAAATATTAAAAATTTGAAGTTTTTCATCATTAATTTCATCAAATTTAACAAATTGCAATAAAATCTTATTTAGAATCGTTATAAATTAAATAATTGTTCATTTTAGAGTTCCTAAAATGGTGTTTATGATGTAAATTTGTGCTGTTAAAAAAAGTGGTCAAAAACCCTTTAACATCATGTTTAAAAATTTAATTGCCCCCATCGAATGCTACTTATAAAAAGAATATTTTTAGTAGCACTTCTTCTACCTTCCTTAAGTATTTCTCAAGAAGCAGATATTCAGGCTGGAAAAAGTTTATTCAATGCTAATTGTGCAGCTTGTCATCAGTTAAATAGGAAAGCAGTTGGTCCAGCCTTAAGTGGTGTGACTGAAAAGTATGATAGAGAATGGTTATACAAATGGATCAAAAATGGTACTCAAATGATAAAAGATGGGGACCCTCAAGCTGTTGCTATTTGGGAGGAGTATAATCGTGCGGTAATGACAAATTATCCACAATTTTCAAATGAGCAAATTGATAATATTTTAGCATATACTGATTACACTCCGCCTCCACCAGCAGTCACAGTTGCTGCGTCGGCTCAAACTGCTAGTCAGGGTTCTGATATATCTGTTAATGTAATATTAGCAGTTACTATAGTCATTTTCACAATCTTAATTGTGATGTTATTCCTAGTGCAAAGGACATTAATTAAGATTGCTAATGCAAGTGGAGTTAAAATTGAGAAAGACACAAAAAGTAATATTACACCTTTATGGCAAACAATTGTTAAAAATCAATTCTTGATTTTTATTTTGGTTGTAGGCTTCTTACTCTCAAGTGCATATTTTACCTACGGATATCTTATGCAGATAGGAATAGATCAAGGTTATGCTCCTATTCAACCAATTCATTATTCACATAAAATACATGCTGGAGCAAATCAAATCGAGTGTAAGTATTGTCACTCTTCTGCAAGAGTTTCAAAACACTCTGGGATACCTTCATTAAATGTTTGTATGAATTGTCATGAATATATTGCAGAATATAATGGAGAGGAAGATCTTGAAAATGGATATACCAGAGATTTTTATACTAATGAAATCAAAAAACTTTATTCCGCTGTTGGATGGGATGAAGAGAATCAAGTATATACAGGGAATACAAAACCAGTTAAATGGGTTAGAATTCATAACCTTCCAGATTTTGTTTACTTCAATCATGCTCAACATGCACAGGTTGCAAAGATAGAATGTCAAACATGTCATGGGCCTGTAGAAGAGATGGAAATTATGTATCAGTACTCGCCATTAACTATGGGATGGTGTATTGATTGTCACAGAGAGAGCAATGTTGATAAGGATAA
>Ga0255769_10000555_pt1 | contig 44652 bp, 43 predicted proteins | sample 041ome_9_FD_179637 | JGI IMG/M metagenome (GOLD analysis project Ga0255769, IMG submission 179637) | Coastal salt marsh microbial communities from the Groves Creek Marsh, Skidaway Island, Georgia - 041413US metaG (version 2) | ecosystem: Environmental > Aquatic > Marine > Intertidal zone > Salt...
ACTGTCCCATCCTACCAAGAAGAAATTACAGGAAAAGCAGAGGGGTGTGGAGAAACGTTTGTTGCATTAAAAGCATTTGTTGATAATCAAAAATGGCAAGATGTTCCGATTTATTTAAAAACGGGTAAAAGGCTATCTGATCGAAGCGCACAGATTGAAGTAATTTTTAAAGAAGGTAATAGCCAAAAAATTACCATAGAAATCCAACCAAACATCGAATTTAGAAATTTGACAGATTTTACGAACCTTATTAATGAGCAAGCGTTAAATGAACAAACAAATGCCCGTATCCCGGAAGCATATGAAAATCTTATTCATCAGTTGATAAAGGGTGAGCAAGCTAATTTCGTACGTGATGATGAAATATTGGCATCATGGAAGTGGATTGATGGCATCCGAGATGCTTGGGAAAAGACAAACCAAAAAATGATAGAATATAAAGCAGGGTCAAGTGGACCGGAATTGAAATAAAAATGCCGAACATAAAAGAATTCAAATTTGAAAATAAAAGCGAACTCGTCGCAAAATTAAACAAAAACGTAATAAAAGCTTTATCAACAGGTATCGAGATTAATGGCAAAGCTTCAATGCTTTTATCAGGGGGCACGACGCCTGGCCCCCTATATCAATCTATCTCGCAATCAGAGCTGGAATGGGAAAAGGTTTTCTTTGCGCCCGCAGATGAAAGATGGGTTGCGCCAGATCATAAAGACAGCAATGAAAAATTAATCCGTGAAACTTTAATTCAAAATCAAGCAAGTAATGCCAATTATATCGGATTAAAAACATCACCTGAAAACCCAATTGATGGTCAAAAAGAGACGGAAATCTTAATCAATAAAATGCCCCGTCCATTTGACATTGTGCTTCTTGGTATGGGAACTGATGGTCATACGGCGTCTCTCTTTCCGGGGGTTCAGGATGCCATAGAAGCAATGGATGAAAATAATGATCAGCTATGTGCTGCCATCAAAAGAGGAAATGGTGAAGTAGACCGCATAACGATGACTTTAAATTGTCTATTAGATGCTAAAAAGATTATATTATATTTTTACGGTGATAAGAAATTAGCGGTCTTTGAGAAAGCAAAAGAAGCTAAAAGTTTATCACTTCCCGTTAGTTATTTACTGCATCAAAATAAAACCCCGGTAGAATTATATTGGTCGGTGTAATGCTTGATTGACATTGGCTTGATATAATGATGAAGTAGTGCGAACTATAAGATACCGCTGAGTGTATATGCAGCGTAGTGAATACAGGGCCGAAGTAAATGGATTCAGAATTTTTAGTTGCCGATATCGGTGGTACCAATGTGCGTTTTGCCATCGCAAATATTGATGAAAATCTCGATATTCAATTAAATGATGTCAATATGTACCCGACGGAAAATTGGCTTTATTTAGAAGATGCCGTTAATGATTATCTTGCTCAGGTTGGTAAGCGTGTCAAAAAAGCATCCATTGCATTTGCGGGACCAGTTAATAAAGATGAAGTTTCCATGACCAATGGGACATGGCAATTTAACCAGTCGGAACTTGCGTCATATTTACATATGGAAGAAGTTATAGTCATGAATGACTATTATGCGCTCGCATGCTCGATGCCAATATTAAAAGATGACCAGTTGATCAAAATTGGCGGCGGTGAATCCATTAAAAACGGCAATATGGTTGTGCTTGGCCCAGGGACAGGTGTTGGTGTTGGCGCCATTGTTTCAGTTGGTGAAAAATGGAAAGCGGTTGCTAGTGAAGGGGGGCATATTGGCTTTTCACCAAGTGGCGCTCTTGAAAAAGAAATTTTCAAGATTATAGCAGACGACTATAATAGGGTTTCTATAGAGGAGCTAATGTCTGGCCGGGGATTAAGTAATATAAATTTTGCACTTGGAAAAATTAAAGGTTTGGATCAATCCAAAATTAGACCCGCTACAATAAACAAATTGGCGACTGAGGAAAATGATGAAAATTCGGTCCAAGCTATAAAAATATTCTCTGGTATGTTAGGTAGTTTTGCGAGCGATATGGCAGGAACATTTAATGCCACAGCGGGTGTCTTTCTCGCGGGCGGGATGTTACCTAAAATGCAGCAGTTTTTTCTAGAGAGTGATTTTAGGGCAAAATTTGAAGAAAATGAAAAGTTGCCCTTTGTAAAATCAATTGAAACATATTTAATTATAGAAAAATACCCCGCACTTTATGGTGCCGCAGCCCATTATTCCGGTATGTTTCTTTAATCCTTACTTAAGTCAAGGAGCATAATATTGCGGAATTCGGTAGGATGAGTTTCCGCTTGTAAAGCAATATAGCCTTCAGTAACAGGCACACCATCTTTCATAGGATGAGCGGGTTGTTCTTCATCATTGGCATCGGCGATTGGTTTTTTATATTCCATCACGAGTTCACCATTAATATATTGACGCATATATTCATCGCCTTTTACTTCTAATTCCGCAGTAACCCATTGATCACCGTGAAAGGTTTTTGAATTAGAATCCATGCAATGTGTTTTCTCAAGTTTCCCATTTAGAACAATATGTGTTCCGGGCGTGCATACATTTCCAGTATGACGTTCTTTCCCATCATTAAGCCCTCCTAGTAATTGAAACTCTAGTGACACAGGCCAACCGTGCTCAATTTCCATACTTTCTGGTGACTGTGTATGAAACATAATTCCGTTATTGCGAATTCCCCAATCGGGTCCTCCTTTTAATTGTTCACCAGTAAAGCGATATTCTAGACGAATTTTATAATGAGAAAATTTATCCTTATAAAAAATATGTCCATATTCCCCTTTAAATTCATCATATTGATCATAATTCACTGACAAAATTCCGTCTTTCGCTTGAAAAGTGTCTTTATAATTATTGCCAACTTCAAATCCGCTGAATTTAACTGTCCAGCCATCAAGGTTTTCCCCATTAAATAACGATATCCATTTTCCCTCTGCCGCTGCGGATGAAACAATACTGGTTATAATCGCTGTGCTTATAAGTATTTTTTTAATCATGGTTATTTATTCCTGTGCTTTTTCGCTTAATCAATTCAAAAGGGAGTAATTTATATTTTTCTTCTAGTTCATTGCCTTTCATCACATCAAATAACATTGACATGGCAAAGGAGCCAAATTCTTCTGCGGGTTGTGAGATAGTAGTAAGGGGCGGATCACTGTATTCTGCAAAGCTAATATTATCAAATCCGGAAATTGAAATATCGTCAGGGACTGATAACCTTTTTTTCTTAGCATAGTGAATGGCGCCAATAGCCATTTCATCGTTCATACAAAAAATGGCATTAGGAGAAGGTGACATATTTAATAATTTTTCAGCGGCTTTTGCTCCTGATTGAATCGAGTAATCACCATATGCCACATTTTCAGTTTTAAATGTGATGCCCGCATCATTCAGTGAATTGATATGGCCAAATAATCTATCTTGGGTGATGGTGCTTTGTTCTGGCCCTGAAATAACGGCAATATTTTTATGACCTAATGATAACAGGTGTTCAGTCATTTCTTTGGCGGCAGAAATATTATCAATTTGCACAGATGGAATTTCAATACCTCTAACGCAATCACAGGCGTTAACGACCGGTGCCGTGATATTTTCCTGATCTTCAAATGGTATATGGCAATCCAATTGTATGATGCCTTCTGCTTGTGAGGTATCAACCATTTTAGCATATGTTATTTCACGTTCCCTTAACCCTTGAGTATCACCAAGAAGAACGGCATACCCGAGTTTTTGTGCTGTCTGTTCAATGCCACGAATAACACGTGAGAAAAACGGGTTTGCGATATCAGGAACAAGCACAACAACCGTTGATGATTTACGTGTTCTAAAATTTCTCGCAAGGATATCTGGCTTATAATTGGTTTCTTTAATGGCGACGTTGACTTTTTCACGGGTTTTCTGCGAGACTTTATCAGGTTTCGTTAGGGTTCGTGATACAGTAGCTACTGAAACCCCTGCTAATCTAGATACGTCACGAATTGTCGCCATTTTATTATCCGTATGGTTGATTTTATGATCAATTTTCACATATTCCAAGCTATCTTACACAGGGAAATAAATCTTGCCAATTAAAATGTAATTGATTACATTTTTTATGTGGAAATAATATAATTAAAATAATATAGAAATGGGGACGCAAAATGACAGATGCGACTTTACCTGCTAATCGAAGAATAAAAATGGGTATGGTTGGGGGCGGCCCCGGCGCTTTTATCGGCGAAGTGCACCGAATGGCTGCACGGCTCGATAATCAAATAGAACTTGTTTGTGGTGCCTTTAGTAGTAGTGCTGAAAAATCAAGGCAAGCTGGTGCCGACCTTTTTTTAGACCCTTCTCGTGTCTATGATGATTTCTATCAAATGATGGAAAAGGAAGCCTTGCTTCCAGAGGGGGAACGTATGGATTTTGTATCCATTGTTACGCCAAATCATTTGCATTTTCCGCCTGCTGAAGCCGCCCTTAAAGCGGGGTTTCATGTAATGAGCGATAAGCCCGCGACCTTAAATTTAGATGAAGCAAAAAAACTAAAAGAAATCATAGGTGAAACTGGATTACTTTATGGGCTGACGCATACTTATCTTGGTTACCCTATGGTGAAACAAGCCAGAGCGATGGTTAAAGATGGCAAGTTAGGCGAGATTAGAAAAATTTTAGTTGAATATCCGCAAGGATGGCTTTCGCAATTTGAAGAAGGCAATGAAGATAACAAGCAAGCCGGATGGCGAACAGATCCTTCACGTTCTGGAATAGCAGGATCAATGGGCGATATAGGTACCCATGCCCATAACTTAGCCGAATATATTTCAGGTTCACTAATGACAGACGTCTGTGCCGATATAAATATATATGTGGATGGCCGAAAACTTGATGATGATGGTTCGGTGCTTTTTAGAATGAGCAATGGTGCGTCAGGGACGTTAACGGCCAGTCAAATATGTGCTGGTGAGGAAAATTCCCTTAAAATAAAGATATATGGTGAAAGGGGCGGATTAGAATGGCATCAGATGAAGCCATATGAATTGCTGCATAAACCGCATGGATCCGCAATGATTACTTATACGGCAGGTGTTGATAAAACAAACCTTTATGCGGAAGCATACGCCGCATGTCGAGTGCCATCGGGACATCCTGAGGGGTATTTGGAGGCATTTGCCAATCTTTATACAGGTTTTGCAGAAGCAATACGTGCCTATGGTGGTCATTACCGTGGATCAGATTTAATCGGTATCGATGAAGGCGTTCGCGGCATGGCATTTATCGAAGCGGTGGTTGGTAATTCAGCTTCAGATGTAAAATGGACAAAAATAGAAGATTAGGAGTGAATAGATGAAACAAATTAAAGGCCCTGCATTATTTCTAGCACAATTCGCAGGTGATGAAGCACCATTTAATTCACTGGAAACAATCGTCGAATGGGCCGCATCTATTGGGTACAAAGGTGTTCAAATTCCCACTTGGGATGGACGAATTTTTGACTTGGAAAAAGCAGCTTCAAGCAAATCATATTGTGACGAGGTTATTGCAACATGTGCAAAATATGGTGTTGAGGTAACGGAGTTATCTACTCATTTGCAAGGACAGCTCGTGGCTTGTCATCCTGCCTATGATACGCTTTTTAATGGGTTTGCCCCTGAAAAAGCACATGATAGCCACGAAGCCAAAGAAAAATGGGCGACGGAACAAATGATGATGGCGGCAAAAGCAAGCGGCTATATGGGTCTTAACGCTCATGTGACATTTCCGGGCGCACTTTTATGGCATACAGTATATCCATGGCCACAGCGCCCCGCAGGACTTGTGGAAGAGGGGTTTAAAGAGCTAGCGCGTCGCTGGAGGCCAATACTTGATGCTTTTGATGAAGTGGGCTGTGATGTCTGTTATGAAATACATCCCGGGGAAGATTTGCACGATGGTGCGAGTTTCGAGCGGTTCCTTAAGGCCGTCGACAATCATCTGCGCGCCAATATTCTATATGATCCGAGCCATCTTATATTACAGGGAATGGATTATGTGGACTTTATTCATATTTATCATGACCGAATTAAAATGTTCCATGTCAAAGATGCTGAACTCAATTGCGATGGACGCAGTGGCGTTTATGGTGGTTATCAAGATTGGATTGATCGTCCGGGACGTTTCCGTTCACTTGGTGATGGCCAAGTCGATTTCAAAGCAATTTTTAGTGCTTTAACACAGCATGATTTTGATGGATGGGCTGTCGTGGAATGGGAATGTTGCATGAAACATCCAGAGGATGGCGCACGTGAAGGCGCTGAGTTTGTAAACGAACACATTATTCGCCCTAGTGAATATAGTTTTGATGATTTTGCCGGCGGTGGATCAGATGAAGATTTAAATAAGAAATTGATTGGAATTAAATGATGTCGGAATTGAATAGAAGAAAACTTCTTAAGAATGTCGCGATGATGACGGGAGGCGCTCTTTCAGCATCAGTTATATCAGGTGTGATGTCCGGTGCTCTTGCGCAAGAAAGAATTGATGTTGATAATCCAGTCTTTTCGGATCAACAACTGAAATTGGTTGCCGAAATGGCGGATATGATCATCCCTGATACAGATACACCGGGCGCTATCGCCGCAAAAGTACATCATTACATTCATGCTATTGTTGGTGATTGGTATTATGATGATGAACGTTCCAATTTCATCAAGGGGTTAAATGCCGTCGATCGTCATTTCATGACAGGTTCCGCGCAAGAACGTCATACTATTATGACTAAAATGGATAATGAAGAAGGCGAAAAAACATTTTTCCAAGAATTTAAAGAATTAACACTCGTGGGATATTTTACATCGCAAATCGGCGCAGAAGAAGAATTGCGATATGAACAATACCCTGGACCATACCAAGGCTGTGTTCCATTTGAAGAAGTTGGCAAAACATGGGCGACATAGAAAGTAAATAAATGCAAGATTATGATGCAATTGTTGTTGGCTCGGGTATATCCGGTGGATGGGCTGCGAAAGAACTCTGTGAAAAAGGGCTTAAAACCTTAGTCATAGAACGCGGAAGACATGTTGAACATGGTGAAGACTATATCGGTGAGAATAAAGATCCATGGGAAATGAAATTTGGTGACCGGGTTGATCAGAAGTTAGCAGATGAACGATATCCACGACAGCAACGTTGCTATGCGTTTAAAGACAGCACAAAACACTTTTTTGCTGATGATATTGATTATCCTTATTCTACTGAAGAAGGAAATAATTTCGAATGGATTAGGGGACATCACCTAGGTGGGCGTTCGCTTCTTTGGCACCGCCAGAGCTATCGATGGGGCGATCTTGATTTTTCATCAAATGCCCGTGATGGTTACGGAACTGACTGGCCCGTCAGGTACAAAGATATGGAACGCTGGTATGATTATGTGGAAGAATTTGTTGGCGTTAGCGGCACTATGGAAGGGCTGGATCAATTGCCAGACGGTAAATTTTTACCGCCAATCGGTTTTAACTGTGCGGAAGATGAGTTTGCAAAAAGAATAGAAAATTCATTTGATGACCGCCGTCTAATACCGGGGCGTTGTGCTCATTTGACGGAACCATCGGATGTCCATATGGAACTTGGTAGGGGAACTTGTCAATCCCGCAATCAATGTCAACGCGGTTGTTCATTAGGGGCTTATTTTTCAAGTCAGTCAGCCACTTTGCCAGCGGCGGAACGTACGGGTAATATGACCATAGTGACGGACAGTATTGTTCATAGTGTTATTTATGATGAAAAAACGAAAAAAGCGACGGGCGTCCGCATTATTGATAGTAATACGAAAGAAAAAAGAATTTATTCTGCAAAAATTATCTTTCTCTGTGCTTCAACATTGGGGACGGCGCAAATACTGCTAAATTCAACAAGTGAGACTTTTAAGAATGGTTTTGCCAATAGCAGCGATGCGGTCGGTCGTTATTTAATGGATCATCTTGCTTTTACAGGTGCGACAGGCGAAATACATGGCTTTCAAGATCATTATTATATTGGACGAAAACCCAATAGTATTTATTTGCCTCGCTTTACAAACCTTGAACGTGATGAAGAAGACTTCTTGCGCGGGTATGCTTATCAGGGCGGAAGTGAACGACTTGGATGGTCTAGCCGCTTAAATGATAAAGGGTTTGGTGCTGAATTTAAGGAAAGCTTTAAAACACCTGGGGTTTGGGAAGTGAATCTTGAAGGGTACGGTGAAATGCTGCCCATGGCAGATAATCGTGTGACGCTACATAAAACCAAGAAAGATAAATGGGGTATGCCGCAGCTTCATATTAATGCTAAGTTCGGTGAAAATGATAAGAAAATCCGTAAAGCAATGCGTGAAGAGGCTGTAAAAATCATGCAAGCAGCCGGGCTTAAAAACATCAAAACCTATAACACTGAAGATAGCCTTGGTCTTAGTATCCATGAAATGGGAACGGCACGTATGGGCAATGATCCCCATGAAGCAGTCTTAAATGGGTATAACCAATGCCATGATGTGGATAATGTTTTTATCACTGATGGGGCAGCTATGGCCTCAAGCGCATGTCAGAATCCTTCTTTGACATATATGGCGTTTACGGCGCGGGCGGTGGATTATGCCGTTAAAAATATGAAGATGGGAAAATTATAAATGTCCGAAGAATTTGATGTTATCGTTGTGGGGTCAGGCATGTCCGGGGGCTGGGCTGCTAAGGAATTTACAGAAAAAGGATTTAAAACACTTGTCCTTGAACGAGGAAGGCACGTTGAACATCAGACGGATTATGTGGGAGAAGGACTAGGCCCATGGGAGATGAAGTTTCGTGATCGTGTTGACCGCAAATTATCAAACAGCGAATATCCCACACAAGAAAAATGTTATGCATTTTTAGACAGCACCAAACATTTTTTCGTGAACGATAAAGAACACCCTTATTCCCAAGAAGAAGGAAAAGAATTTAGCTGGATCAGGGGATATCATACGGGAGGGCGTTCTTTAACTTGGCATCGCCAAAGTTATCGCCTTGGTGATCTTGATTTTGAAGCAAATAAAAAAGATGGCCACGGTGTTGATTGGCCGATCCGGTATAAAGATATTGAAAAATGGTATGACCATGTTGAAACATTTGCAGGAATTACAGGGAATAACGACGGTATCCCTCATTTGCCAGATGGAAAATTTCAACCACCCATGGAGCTTAATTGTGTTGAAAAGGTAATTAAAGAACGCATGCAAAACTTATATGGCGATGAAAGACAGCTTATAATTGGTCGAGCAGCACATTTGACAGAACCAACTGAAGAACAACAAGCGTTAGGGCGAGGTACATGCCAAAATCGAAATCAATGTCAGCGTGGTTGTTCATTTGGTGCTTATTTTTCTAGTCTTTCTGCGACATTACCAGCAGCAAGAAATACAGGTAATTTGACCATTTTTAATAATGCAATTGTAGAGTCGCTAGAATATGATCCTGAAACTAAAAGGGCATCGGGCGTTCGTGTCATTGATGCTGAAAGTAAGGTTGGTAAAACATATAAAGCGAAAGTCGTATTTATGTGCGCATCGACCCTAGGTACAACACAAATTTTGTTGAATTCCACCAGTGAAACATTTCAAAATGGGTTTGCTAATGGCAGTGGTACATTAGGCCATTATTTGATGGATCACCTTTATGCACAAGGTGCCAGCGGTGAATTTGAAGGATTTGAAGATAAATATTACGTTGGTCGTCGTGCCACAGGTATTTATATCCCACGTTTTCAGAATTTAAATGGCAAGCAAGAAAAATATTATCGCGGATTTGGTTATCAAGGAAGTGCACAGCGCCTTGGATGGCGTGAGGGCACATCGAAAAAAGGGTTCGGTGCTGATTTTAAAGAAAGTTTTAAAACACCCGGGCCATGGACATTTAGCATTTCGGGTTTTGGTGAAATGCTGCCAGATTATAAAAATCATGTAAGCCTTCATAAAACAAAGAAAGATCAATGGGGGATACCGTTACTTCATATTGACTGTGAATATGGTGAGAATGATTGGACAATGCGCCGGGAAATTGTTGATGTTACCGTTCAAATGTTAAAAGATTTGGGACTTAAAAATGTTAAAGGGTATTTGAATGAAAATGCAAAACCCGGTATTGGTATTCATGAAATGGGTACGGCGAGGATGGGGCATGACCCGAAGACATCGGTTTTAAACGGACATAACCAATGTCATGAAGTTGATAATGTTTTTGTAACCGATGGAGCATGCATGACATCATCGGCTTGTCAAAATCCATCGCTAACGTATATGGCGCTAACGGCGCGCGCGGTTGAATTTGCATCATTCGAATTAAAATCAGGAAAGTTATAGGGAGAGCTTGATGAGCGATCAATCCGTCATCATTTCAAAATCGGAAGAAAACCCAGCCATTGCAATTGTGAAAATTAATCGCCCAAAACAATATAATTCTCTTACCGTTGATGTTCTTGACGGTTTAATTGACGCGGCAGAAAAAATAGCAATAGATGAAAGTATACGAGCGGTGATTTTGACGGGTGAGGGTGGGTTCTTTTCGAGTGGTGCTGATTTCTCGCTTTTTGCTGGTGCGATGAGTGAAAAAAGCACGACGAAATCCCGTATAGTGGGTGCTAAAGGCGCAAAGATGTGTGACGCCTGGGAAGCACTACCACAACCAACATTTGTCGCCGTTGAAGGCGGTGTGGTTGGTGGTGCACTCGCGGTGGCAATGGCCTGTGATTTTCGTATTATGAGCAAGGAAGCATATGCATATGTTTCCGAAGTCAAAATGGGTGTGACATTTGGTTGGGGATCCCTTCCAAGATTAACAAATTTAGTCGGGGCAGCAAAAGCAAAATATATATCAATTTTCTGCGAAAAACATAATGCAGATGAATGCAAGGATTGGGGGCTTGTTGATTTCGTTTCTGATGACGGAAATGCATTGAAAGAAGCGTTGACACTCGCAACGAATGCGGCGGCGTTCCCAGCTTTGCCCGTTCAGCTGATAAAGCGCGGCGTTAATATTAGTGTTAATGCTATCGCTAAAGCTTCTGGTTATGCGGATATGGAGGATTTGCTTCTTTGTATGAAAGATGAAGAAGCAACCATTTACCGCACGCAAACGATCAAGAAATTACAAGGGAAATGACATATGGTTAAATTTGAGGAAACTTTGCTACTAGGGGGTTTTTTGGATCAACGCGTGGCAGATCATCCAGAAAGAATCGTATTTTATTCCCGTGGTATTGAAACAACCTATAAACAGCTTTCCGATCAAGTAAACATATGTGCGCGTGCCATGATAGCATCAGGTCTAAAAAAGGGAGATGGCGTCGCGGTTCTTTCCTCCCAAAGGACAGAAGTATTTATTACCTTTTTTGCAGCGGCTAAAATTGGTCTTCTCTGGATGGGGATCAATCCAAAGTACCAACTTAGAGAAATGAGCCACGTAGTATCGGATGCAAAGCCAAAAATGATTATAGGTATTCAGGAACTTGATGGTCGCGATTATGCAGAAGAGCTGAGCAGCATCCGTGATAATTTCTCTTTTATTGAGCACTTTATTGGTTTTGACGGCGGTAAAAATTATGATCAATCGTTTGATAACTGGATGGAAGGATCGCTTGCATCTGATGATGAATTAAATACGGCGATCAATGCGGTCAATAGTGATGTCGATAGTATGCTGATATATACTTCGGGATCAAGCGGCACGCCAAAAGGGGTTTTATTGCCCCAGAAAGCCATCTTAAAACGGGCTATGTATGAATGGGATGTTTTTTGCCTTGAGGATGATTATCCGCGGGGTATGTGTCCTTTGCCGATCACACATGTTGGCGGTATTATTGTGCTTCCATTATATGCCATGGTTGGCGGCGGTAATATGATATTGATGGAAACATTTGATTTAAATGATTATGTGCAAAATATTATTGATGACAAAGTAAATATGTTGGGTGCTGTTCCTGCAATGCATATGTTGATGTTTAAACATCCGCAATTTTCATTGGATTTGCTCAATGAAAAAATTAAATGGATACTTTGGTCAGGCGCAAAAATGCCAGATGAAGCAGTGAAGATATTTTATAGCACTAACTGTAATGTGGGATCCACGTATGGCACTACAGAAAGCTGCGCATCGGTTACTTATGCAATTAAGCAATCATCATCATTAGAGGTTTTGACCCGTACGATCGGTAAAGGCATGCCGGATGGTGAAGTCAGAATTGCCAATGAAGACAAAATTTGCGATGTGAACGAAGAAGGTGAAATTCAAGTTAAACCTGATTATTCAATGTCGGGATATCTTAATAACAAGGAAGCAACCGACGCAGCCTTTACGAGTGATGGTTGGTATAGAACAGGTGATATCGGTGCCGTGCGTGATGATGGTAATTTCACATTTACCAGCCGTATGAGCGAAATGTATGTTTCTGGCGGATATAATGTTTACCCATTAGAAATTGAACAGACATTAGAAAGTTATGATAAAATTGCCTTATGTGCCGTTATTGATGTTGAAGATGAGATTTATGGACATGTTGGTTGGGCATATATAATGCCAAAACCAGGAATGGAAATTAATGAAGACGAAATCAATGAATTCGCTCGCGGACAACTAGCGAATTATAAGGTGCCGCGCAAATATTTTATTGAACCAATGCTTCCTATGTTGCCCATTGGTAAAATTGATAAAGTGTCATTAAAAAAACGGGTAAGCGAAAGTGGTGGCCTATAATGTATAAAGTTGAAGTTGGTGATGAAGTTAAAAAAGTAATAGAAAATGTTGTTTCCCATTATGCAGAAGATGGCATGGCAGAGGTTGTTGAATATTTGAATGACGTCGTTAACAACCCTGATGCAATAAGACGTGATATGCCAAACTTTGATTGTGATGAAGTACTTCTTTATGTGGATGATAATGTCACCGCTTATTATATTGCTACTACTCCTCAGATTAATTATCCACCACATGAACATGCTATGGAAGCGGTGGCTGCCGTCTATGGTGGTGCGGAAACACATGATTTCTTTGATAGGGACGGCGTTAATATTAAACATCGCTGTCAAGTTAGTTTTGCTGCTCCGTCGGTGATTAATATGAATTCTGATTGTGTTCATTCAATTTGTAATTTGGGTGATAAGCCTAACGAAACATTGCATTTTTACTTTGGCGACCTGGAAACTCAAACCCGCACAATGTGGGATATGCAGGGTCAAAACCCGGGCCAATATGATCAAGATAGATATATGTCTCTTGCTACGCCCATGACTAAAAACCTAAATAATTAGGAATTAATTGTTGACTTTTTTTTACTCCTAAATAATTAGGAGATAAGAAAAGGAGTCGTAAATGGCACGTAAATCATCATCAACTTTAACCGAAGCAGAAAGCCGCATTATGGATGTGCTTTGGTATCAAAAAGAAGTCAGCGTTCGAGATGTGATGGACGGCATTTCTGGTGAAACGAAACAGGCCTACAATACGATCCAAACCATACTCGGGATATTAAAAGACAAAGGATATGTTGAAACACGCAAACAGGGTAGGGCCTTTTTGTACCGCCCTTTAATCAGCAGAGGCGAAGCGAGAAACCAAGCATTAAAGAAATTAATAGGGAATGCATTTGGTGGATCATCGGAAGCTTTTGCCCAACATTTACTTAAACAAAGCGATATTGACGAAGGGGAAATAGCCGCTCTCGAAAAGGTCATTGAAATGGCCATTCAAGAAAAGGATATTAAAGATGATTAATTCAAATTTCCCGTTACTCGAACTCGCGATAAATAATATATGGCAAAGCATGGCTGTGCTTGCTGTCATTTTTGTGGTTTTCAAAATGGTTAGAAATACCAGCGCGGAGGAAAGATCATGGAGTTGGAGTGCGGCTTTGTTTGCTGTAGCGATATTGCCATTGGCGAGCTTTTTACCGGGTGAAGGGATTATATTTTCAAAGAGTAAGGTAGTAGAAGTCAAAAATATTGAAGCGCCAGTTATGCAAGAAAATATAATGCCGTCGATAAAACCTGAGCTAAATGAATTGCCGCTTGAAGTGGTAACATTGCCGTCATATTCAATGGGAGATGTATTTAATATTATCATGATGATTTGGGCGTTTGGGGTTGGAATAGCATTATATAAAACCGGGCGTGCCGCCTTTAATGCCAGTAAAATACGTAGTTTGGCATATCCATATGTTTTGGATGAGGCGTTTACACAAGATTGGCCCGATGAAATTGAAGTAGCCTTATGTGATGATGTAAATGGTCCACTGGTGATCGGATTTCTTAAACCAGTGATTATTTTGCCACGCAGTTTTGTGAAATCAATGTCTATTAAGGAATTAAAACCGTTGCTGTTTCATGAACTTGCTCATATCAAGCGTTTCGATAATTTCTGTCATTTGTTTGAATGTTTAATTTTAGCGATATATTGGTGGAACCCAATTGTACATTTCATTGCTGCACGTCTTGCCGAGGAACGGGAGCTTGCCTGTGATGATCGCGCTGCGATTAAATGTGGTGATCAAGTGTTGTTTGCAAAATCCTTGTTAAGGGGCGCGAAGCAATTAGTAGGGCAAAATAATACCGTGCTTGGAATAGCCGCATTGCGCCGGGAAAGTGTATTAAGCAAGCGCATTAAAAGAATGACAGGAAATTTGCTTTTCAAAGAATTTGAAGTTATGCGTTTTACAAAAGCGATTACGATTTTCTTCATTTGTGTCGCCTTGATGGGCATGCTTACGCCCCGTTTTAATATGAGTTTTGCCCAGGAAACGGACGTTATTAAGAGAGTTGAAACACTGCTTGAAAATGGTGGAACTTCGAGCGTTCTAGAAGAAATGAGTGGCATTGAAGATGAACAAGTTGCCGGATACACTAAAGCATTATTAGAACGAAAAGAATTGCGCCGTGAAGAATATAAAAAGCTAGCTGGGATTGTTCGAGATATAGAAAACGAGAAAATTGAAGGCAGTGCATTAGAAGAACTTTTAAAACGCGATGATATAGACGCAGAAACAGAAAAATTAGTACTAGCAACAGTACTGGGAAAAGAGCGTATTTCAAGAATCCGTGCAGATGTTCAAAAAGGTTTAGAAGGATTACCAACAAAAGAACAGGTTGCGGAAATGGAGCAAAATATTCGTGACGCGATTGAGAATTTGCCAACAGAAGAAATGCTTGCCGAAATGCGAAAAGGGATCAAAGAAGGGTTAGCAAAAGAACAGGTTGCGGAAATGGAGCAAAATATTTGTGACGCGATTGAGAATTTGCCAACAGAAGAAATGCTTGCCGAAATGCGAAAAGGGATCAAAGAAGGGTTAGCAAATCTTCCTGAACACATTGAAAAAGAAATTAATTTGGATGAAATTATAGCTGAAGCCGAGGCAGGTTTTGATGAAATGGAAATCGAAATTGATTTTGACAAAATTCGCGCAGATATGGAAAAAAGCCTTGCTGAACTCCCTGATAAAAAAGAGATAGACCAGATGCGTGAAAACCTTGAACGGAGCTTAGAAGGAGTAATGACCTTGAAAGATGTAGAAGAGATGCGCCGCGAGCTTCAAGAGACACTCGAGCAATTACCGACTGGTGATGAAACATAAAATAACAAGTTGCACAAATATTTGTGAAAGAGACTGGACGAGAGCCCCTAAAAGCGTATAAAAGGGCACATATTACTTTTAATTTGGAGATTGATAATGAGCGGTGAATTGGTAACAGTTTTTGGAGGCTCAGGCTTTATAGGTAGAACTCTTGTCCAACGACTTGCAAAAGCAGGATATCGCGTGCGTGTCGCGGTTCGTCGCCCAAATAGTGCTCTTGATGTAAAAACATTAGGTGATCTTGGCCAAGTACATTTGGCCCAAGCCAATGTCAGAAATAAACCTTCAATTGAAGCCGCTATTAATGGTGCTGATCATGTCGTAAACTTGGTTGGGGTGCTTTTTGAAAGTGGAAAACAGTCATTTGGTAAAATTCATGATGAAGGTGCGGGGCTTGTCGCAGAAGTTGCCGCTGCCGCGAATGTTAAGTCGCTGGTTCATATGTCGGCAATAGGTGCAGATGACGGATCTAATTCAAAATATGCAAAATCAAAAGCGGCGGGTGAAAAAGCAGTTTTAAAGAATTTCCCAAATGCCTCTATAATTCGCCCAAGTGTTGTATTTGGTGCGGATGATAATTTCTTCAATAAATTTGCAGCGATGGCAAAATCATTTCGCATGTTGCCAGTAATCTGCGGTGACACTAAATTCCAAACTGTATATGTTGGTAATGTTGCAGATGCGATTGTTTCCATTATTTCAGATGAAGATCACGCCGGTAAAATTTATGAATTAGGTGGGCCAAAGGCTTATAGTTTCCGAGAACTGCTTGAAATGGTGAATAAAGTCACAGAACAAAATGTTCCGCTTATTACAATTCCAATTCAAATGGCATATTTTCAAGCATTTTTCTTTGGTATGCTGCCAAATCCAATGGTTACCATTGACCAAATGAGATTATTAGAAAAAGATAATGTGGTATCAGATGATGCATTGAAGCTCTCTGATCTTGGGGTTGAAGCGACACCACCAGAAGCTATTATTCCGAATTATTTATTTCTTCATCGTCCAAAGGGACAATTTAGAACGGTTCAGTGATCTAAATTTTAATAACCAGTAGGGTTTTTAGATTGCCAATTCCAAGCGTCTTTTACCATTTCAGTTAGATCGCGAGTTGCCTGCCAGTTTAATTCTGTCTTCGCACGTGATGCATCGGCGTAGCAGCTGGCAATATCCCCTTGACGGCGTGGGGTGATTTTATAGGGAATTTTAATATCATTGGCATCTTCGAAGGCCTTAATCATATCTAAGACGCTATAACCGTTACCAGTGCCAAGATTATAAGTAACCAAGCCGGGTTTTTCGGTTAATTTTTCTAGTGCTTTTAAATGGCCGGCGGCTAAATCCATCACATGAATATAATCACGAACCCCGGTACCGTCTTTAGTATCATAGTCATCACCAAATACGGATAATTCAGGATATTTTCCGGCGGCAACACCTGTAATATAGGGCATTAAATTATTTGGTATGCCGCTTGGGTCTTCGCCGATCATACCGCTGTCGTGGGCGCCAACAGGGTTAAAATATCGAAGGCGAGCAATATTCCAAGTGTGATCAGACTTACTTAAATCTTCTAACATTTGTTCGATCATCAATTTTGATGTGCCATAGGGATTGGTTGTGCCGCCTGTTCTCGCGCTTTCTGGAATTGGGACAACTTCTGGGTCGCCATATACTGTGGCAGATGAGCTAAAAACAAGTGTTTTTACATTTGCTTTTCTCATTGCATTACAGAGGATTGTCGTACCACCAACATTATTATCATAATATTCAAGTGGTTTTTCGTTACTTTCTCCAACGGCTTTTAATCCGGCAAAGTGAATAACGGCCCCAAATCTTTTGCGAGCAAATAATTGGTCGAGTGCTTCATGATCTCTGATATCTAGTTCGAAGAAATCAAATTGATTTATTCCAGTAATATTACGGATGCGATTAAGTGATTCTGTGCTTGAATTGCATAGGTTATCAATGACCGTGACATTATGCCCCGCTTCTAAAAGCTGGAGAACTGTATGGCTTCCGATATAACCTGTGCCACCTGTCACTAAAATATTCATCGATTCTTTCCTGTTTTTACTGCTTAATGTTATATTTCAAGCTACTCACATAAGTACACATAAATTTGACTTGCGTGTTATAATTGAAAGAGTGTAAGTGAAGACTATGAATAAATTATTATCTTATCGCGCGATAGGCGCATTTTTTGTGTATTTAATTGCTTTTGTAAATATTTCATTTGCAGAAGTGGTTCGTACTGATTTGGCGCAACTGGGACTTCATACGGATAAAACGTCGGTGGCACCTGGTTCGGAATTTTCGGTGATCATCGAAATGGACCCTGATGAGGGATGGCATGGTTACTGGGAAAACCCTGGTGATGCCGGACTTAAACTTGAAATGGAATGGCAAATACCTGATGGTGTTGAAATTGATGCGTTACAGTTTAAAACGCCTCATTTAATACCATTTGAAGAAATTGTTTCCTATGGTTATGAAGGAAAAGTTACGATCGTTGCTGATGGAAGGGTTTCCGAGGATTTCGTGGGCGATAATGTCGTATTAAACGGCAGCGCATTTTGGCTAATATGTTCTGATGCGCTTTGTGTGCCGCAAGATGCTAAAATTAGTCATCAATTTGAAATTGGTGAAGATATTGTTGATGAAAATATTCGTAACCTTGTTTTGGAAACAAAAGCGGATATGCCTATTCAAGAAAACTGGGAAAGTGAATTTCATACGGATGGTGAAAACTTTACAGTAAAAAGTGTTATTCCCGCTGAATATCCGGTAATTGAACGTGCCTATTTATATCCATATTCCGAAGGGATGATGGAAAATACTTATTATCAAGACCTATCATTTATCAATGGTGAAATCATCGGCCGCTTTGAAAATGCCTATGGTTATGAGGATAAAGAAAATTTTGAGTTTGTACTAACATTCAAAACAGGTGAAGGTGAAGAACATGCGGTTATGCTCACTGCTACTAAGTCATTAGAGCCAGTTGCCGAGGTTATGGCAGTTGCCTCCACTGAAGAAGTGACGCCACTCACATCTTTGGATTTTACAACAGCCTTGCTTTTTGCGTTCCTTGGCGGTGTTATCCTTAATTTAATGCCTTGCGTATTTCCAATCTTAAGCCTCAAGGCGATGAGTGTGGTTGAACTATCCAAGAAAGATTCGAACGAAGCGCGTGTCAGTGGATTGATATATACAGCCGGAATTATGGCTACGTTTGGATTAATAGGTGCCCTTGTCAGCATCTTATCACTTGGATGGGGATTTCATATGCAAATCCCGTTGGTGAATTTTGCTCTTGGGTTGTTGATGGTCGCCATTGGTCTTAATTTGCTAGGCGTATTTGAATTTGGAGGCTCATTCGTTGGCGTTGGTCAATCAATGACAGAAAGTGATGGCACAAAGGCGGGTACCAGAAAATCTGCATTTTTCACAGGTGTACTAGCCGTGGTTGTAGCAACACCTTGCACAGCTCCTTTTATGGCAAGCGCACTTGGTTATGCTTTCATCAGTGGCGGCGTTACAGGACTTTTGATTTTCTTATCACTTGGGCTTGGTTTGGCATTTCCATATTTGCTTATTTGTTATGTACCTGGGTTAAGAAATGCATTGCCGCGTCCGGGGGCGTGGATGGAAACTATGAAAAATATCCTTGGGTTTCCGATGTTGGCGACTGCGCTGTGGTTATTCTGGATATTAGGTAATCAGGTTGGTGTTGATGGGTTGACTTTAGCCATAGTAGGTAGCCTCTTCCTCGGTGCGTTGTTATGGAGTATTTCTAAAAATGGCATCGCATTTAAAGTGTTAAAGGCTTCTTGTCTTGCGGGTGTATTGTATGCTGGATATTTACTTCATACAATCGATACTCAGAAGCCTGTTGAAGTGGCGGCTAATAAATATGAAAATCAAGTGCCGTTTAGCTCAATGGAACTCGATGAGATGCTTGCCCGAAATGAATCTGTTTTTGTTTACTTTACCGCTGACTGGTGTGTGACTTGTAAATTAAATGAGAGGGTTGCTCTTTCGCAGCCAAGTGTGCATCAAGCCTTTGTGGATAAAGATATAACAGTGATGGTTGGAGATTGGACAAATCAAAACCCTGATATTACTAAAACTTTGCAGAGATATGGCCGAATTGGTGTGCCACTATATCTTTATTTCCCGGAAGGTCGCAGTAAAGACAATCCGGATATTTTGCCGCAAATATTGACGCCTGATTTGGTTATTGAAGCACTTTAATTAATGTTTTTTATTAACACCTAATAAAGCACATAAATATGATGATTATAAGTTATTGATTTAAATCAAAGACTGTATGTTGCTTTTATATTATCCCGAGATAATAGGGATAAATGAAATGAATCAAAATAAAAAATATAATAATGACTGCCAGATAACAATGCTTCTAAACCGCATGATTAGTAATTGTAATCGCATCACCCAAGAATTAAACCGCCAAATGAAGAACGAAATGTCGTTAACACTTGCTAAGTATGAAGTGTTGATCGCAATAAAAAATTCTGATGATGGTCAAATAACCATGAGTAATCTATCGCAAAAACTTTCAGTATCAAATGCGAATATGACAGGTATGACCGGGAGGCTTTTAAAAGACGAACTGATTGAAAAGAAAGCTTTTCCAAAAGATAGAAGAATTTTTAGTTTAGCGCTTACAGACAAAGGATATGAAATACTTGAAAAGGCACAAGAAAAATATGGTCATTGGACCAGTGAAATTTTTCAAAATATTGATGCGAATGATTTGATGTTAGCGAATAGTTTTATTAATAAGATAGATGAGAGTTTAGAAAATTTTTCTGAAAAGAGTTAAAATTATTCTGTTAAATCTTCCCATAACTCTTTGGCTTTATTGAGAAAACCTGATGATTCAGGACTAACATCATCACCGCACTCTTCGGCAAATGCGCGGAGCAATTCTTTTTGTTTTTTGCTTAAATTCACGGGCGTTTCAACATTTGCCTGAATGACCATATCACCTACGCCACCACCACTGTTTAAAATAGTCATACCTTTACCATGGATTTTGAAACGTTTTCCGGTTTGTGTGCCTTTTGTAATTTTAACTTTAGCTTTTTTACCGCCGATGGTCGGTACTTCAATTTCACCACCTAATGTGGCGGTCATCATTGGGATTGGCATTTCACAAAAGACAGTGGATCCATCACGTTGGAAAATTGGATGGTATTCAATATCAATGAATATATATAGATCGCCACTTGGTCCGCCGCGCTCACCAGCTTTTCCTTCGCCGCTAAGGCGAATACGGGTGCCTTCTTCAACACCAGCTGGGATTTTAACATCAAGTGTTTTATTTTTCTTCTTTTTACCACTTCCGTGACAAGTGCCACAGGGGTCTTCAATCACCAAACCATTACCCTGACATTTTGGGCAGGTTCTTTCAACCATGAAGAAACCTTGTTGGCTTCTTACTTTACCAATACCATTACATGTTGTGCATGCGCTTGGCTTTGTACCGTCAGCAGCGCCACTTCCATCACAAGTGTCGCATGAAACGGTTGTTGGTATAGTAATTTTTTCGGCTTTGCCGGCAAAAGCGTCTTCAAGAGTAATCGTTAGATTATAGCGTAAATCGGCACCTCGGCTAGAGGTGTTTGGATCACGCCTTCTGCCGCCACCCATGCCAAATAGATCTTCGAAAATATCGGAAAAACCAGCTGATTCAAAACCATGGAAACCGCCACCGCCGCCGCCCATGCCACCATTTTCAAATGCACTATGTCCATATTGATCATAAGCTGCACGCTTTTGATCATCTTTTAAAATGTCATAAGCTTCGCTGACTTCTTTGAATTTTGCTTCTGCTGCGGCGTCCCCAGGGTTTCTGTCGGGGTGATATTTCATGGCAAGTTTACGGTAAGCGGACTTTAGACCAGCGGCATCTGCGCTTCGATCTACACCCAATGTATCGTAATAATCTTCTTTAGACATTTGTACCCGCCACCCTTTATATTAATTGCGCCACTTTAATTATGCAGCGCAATTATTATCATTTTCAAAATCGAATTCGATTATTTCTTTTCGTCTTCAACTTCTTCAAAGTCAGCATCAACGATGTCGTCGTCGTTGTCTTCTTCGCTCGCTGCGGCATCGGCAGCGGCGGCATCATCACCACCGGCGGCTTGATCTTTATAGATCACTTCACCAAGCTTCATCGCGGCTTGCTCAAGCGCTTCTGTTGCAGCTGTGATTGCATCAACATCTTCGCCTTCTGCTGCTTCATTTACCGCTTTAATAGCATCTTCAATTGCTGTTTTGTCATCGTCTTCTAACTTATCAGCATGTTCTTTCACTTGACCTTCAACGGTATGAGCAAGAGATTCAGCTTTGTTTTTCGCATCAACAAGTGCACGGCGTTTTTTATCTTCTTCCGCATTTGCTTCGGCTTGTTTGATCATATCTTCGATATCATCATCGCTCAGGCCACCGGACGCTTGAATACGGATGTTTTGTTCTTTACCAGTGCCTTTATCCTTCGCGGATACATTCACAATACCGTTCGCATCAATATCAAAGATCACTTCGATTTGCGGAACGCCGCGAGGGGCAGCCGGAATACCAACCAGATCAAATTGACCAAGTAGCTTGTTATCGGCAGCCATTTCACGCTCCCCTTGGAAAACACGAATTGTCACAGCAGATTGATTGTCCTCTGCCGTCGAGAATGTTTGTGATTTCTTCGTTGGGATTGTCGTGTTGCGGTCAATAAGACGTGTAAACGCACCACCCAATGTTTCAATACCTAGTGAAAGCGGTGTAACATCAAGAAGGAGAACATCTTTAACATCGCCTTGAAGAACACCCGCCTGGATAGCAGCACCCATGGCTACAACTTCATCCGGGTTCACACCTTGGTGTGGATCTTTACCAAAGAACTCTTTTACTGTTTCAATAACCTTAGGCATACGTGTCATACCACCAACAAGAACCACTTCATCAATTTCGGCGGCTGTTACGCCCGCGTCTTTAAGAGCGGCAGCACATGGCTTAACGGTACGCTTAAGAAGATCATCGACAAGTGCTTCAAGCTTAGCGCGTGTAAGTTTTAGCGTTAAATGCTTTGGTCCAGAGGCATCTGCCGTAATAAACGGAAGGTTGATCTCTGTTTGCGTCGCTGATGAAAGTTCAATTTTGGCTTTTTCCGCGGCTTCTTTAAGACGTTGAAGCGCCATATTGTCGTTAGTTAGATCAATGCCGTTTTCTTTTTTAAATTCGTCAGCAAGATATTCAACAAGACGCATGTCAAAATCTTCACCACCAAGGAAAGTATCACCGTTGGTTGATTTTACTTCAAATACGCCATCACCGATTTCAAGGATTGATACGTCAAATGTACCACCACCAAGGTCATAAACGGCAATTGTTTTACCATCGTTCTTATCAAGTCCATATGCAAGCGCAGCTGCTGTTGGCTCGTTGATGATACGTAAAACTTCAAGCCCAGCAATTTTACCGGCATCTTTTGTTGCCTGACGTTGTGCATCATTAAAATAAGCAGGAACAGTGATAACCGCTTGTGTCACGGTTTCACCTAAATACTGTTCTGCAGTTTCTTTCATTTTTTGCAAGATCAGCGCAGAAACCTGACTTGGGCTCATTTTTTCGCCGCGGGCTTCGATCCATGCGTCGTTGCTGTCTGATTTGATGATCTTATAAGGCACCATTTCTATGTCTTTTTTGGTGGCCGGATCATCAAATGAACGTCCGATCAAACGCTTAATCGCGAATAATGTGTTTTCTGCGTTTGTCACTGCTTGGCGTTTTGCCGCCAGGCCGACAAGTTTTTCACCGTCTTCTGTAAAGGCAACCATAGATGGGGTCGTGCGACCGCCTTCTGCGTTTTCAATCACTTTCGGTTTTGAGCCGTCCATAATGGAGACACATGAATTGGTTGTTCCTAAATCTATGCCAATAACTTTAGCCATACTATCCTCGTTTTTTAAATCACCTTTTAGCGGTCTTTAATAAGCCCCGCAGAAAAGTATCTGTTGTAAAAATGTTAATCGCGCCTTTGCGCTTTACTCATGGTGCTTATATAGGGCCATTTTTTTCGACTGCAAGGGTTTTTCTGTAAGTTTTTTAATTTTTTAAGAGAATGTTTTTAAACGATTGTAAACTATGGGATATTTAGTTATAAAATATAGGAAAAATTTAACTTTATAGTGAGACTTAAAATGAAAAAAATGCTTCTAATCATATCGTTTTTAATGGTTATTCCGTTTGTTGCTTCGGCTCAGGAGAGTGATATTGTTGTCTCTAGCGAATGGGCGCGTCCTATTTTAATCGCTGGTCGCCCCGGCGGTGCTTTTTTTAATGTTAAAAATAACGGCTCAGAAGCAGATACATTAATTGCGGCATCATCATCAATTTCGCCGCGTGTTGAAATTCACACCCATACGATGACCGATGGTGTTATGAGAATGTCGCAAGTGGAAGGCGGCCTTGAAATTCCAGCAGGTGGTGAAGTTCAACTAAAACCTGGCAGCTATCATATAATGATGTTTGAAACGGATAATAAATATGCTCCAGGTGATAAGATTGATCTTAAACTTCAGTTTGAAAAAGCGGGCACGATCGAAAAAACAGTGGAAGTGCGCGCCCGTCCACAAAATTAAGATAATCCTCTCTTACTATAATATTTTCATGTGAATGTGCTTTAGAATATAACTGAGCACTTTTTAATCATGGGTGTGAGTATCCGGGCCGTGAGTATGACCCTCTTCGTCATGGGTATGTGTATCCGGGCCGTGAGTGTGGCCCTCTTCGTCATGGGTATGGGTGTCTGGACCGTGAGTGTGTGTATCAGGACCGTGAGCATGCGCCGCTTCATCAGCCGCCAATTCAGCCGCTAGGGCTTGTTTAATTTCACCCATACGTTTTAAACCAAGTATGTTACCCACGCCAGTTGGATCAACACCGTATTCTGCGGGCATAACCACTGTTATAAGAAGTACGATAGCTGTAATTAATGCAATAATAGTAGACTTTAGCAACTTCTGTGTTGAGGGAAGTTCTCTGTCTTCTGGTATATTTGAGTTATGCATTTTTTTATCCTTAGAGTCTTTTTAGTAAAATGAGGTGATGTTATGCGACGAAGTAGCCGGTAATTTGATAACCCATAAGCAAGAAGCCAAGCATCATCATTAACACGTTCGCACGATAAGCGTGTTTGAAGAAACTACCGGAGCGCCGCCAAAAAGAAATCGCGATTAAAATAATGGCAAGCGCTAACAGTTGGCCAATTTCAACACCTATGTTGAAAAAAACAAGATTTGGCAACAGACCGTCTGGGTGTAATTCATAATCAAGTATTTTTGTAGCAAGTCCAAAACCGTGAAACAGTCCAAAAATGAATGTTGCTATTTTGGTGTTCGGTTGAACATTAAACCAGCGCTGAAATGCTCCCATATTATCCAGTGCTTTATAAACAACGGAAAAACCAATGATGGCATCAATAATATAGGCACTTACGCTGATCTCCATTAAGACACCTGATAAAAGGGTGAAAACATGGCCGACAGCAAACAATGTTACATAAATTGCAACATCTTTTAGGCGGTATAAAAAGAAAATAACACCAAATAGGAATAATAGATGATCATATCCCGTCATCATATGCTTGGCGCCAAGATAAAGAAATGGTATTGGCAAAAAGCCGAAGCTTTCTTGAATGTAACCTTTATCACCTGCGGTAACACCATGTGCGAAGACTTCATGAGGTGTTCCTGCTATAAAGGCAAGTGTCACCATAAATAACAGAAATATAATATGTTTATTGTTCGTTCTATATTTTCCCATGTGAACCTCAATTAGATATCGTTTTTAAAGTCATAAATCTACAAATTAACATATTTCAAACTAGCTAAAGATTGAAAAGTGCGCGCATAATTAATGTTAAGATTGAGTATGTAAATAAATGATAATATGTGCTTTGGTTATCCCCCACGGCATTAATAATTAGTTTCCAGTTGCACCCTTATATTTTATTTTCAATATTATTATTAGATTATTCATTGGTAGTCAAAAGATTCTCGCAATTTTTATGTAAGAATTATTTTAGTTAAGAGCTTTAGATTTTTAATCCTCAGAAAAATTTAATTTGTCGTCACAATATTGACACCATTTAAAGCCAGTGTGAGTGATATTTCGCAAAAAAAGTGGAGGGGAACTTGTCGAAATTTCATTTATCATTTTATGCAGTGATTGTTTATTTTTCAATCGCATCAAGTTATGAAGATATGGCCATCGCCAGAAGATATATGGCAGAAGGTAATACTAAAGCGGCTTTTAAAGAATATTTATTAAGTGCAGAGGAAGGCCACCTGCAAGCGCAGTTTCTAATTGCACAAATGTATCAATATGGCAGTGGTGTCAATAAAGACCTTAGGGAAGCGTCAAAGTGGTATGCTTTAGCGGCTGATCGAGGATTTGATAAAGCACAGAATAATCTTGCAACCATGTATTTAAGTGGAAGAGGCATAATTCAAGATACAAAAATGGCGGCATTTTGGTTTGAAAAGGCCGCCGTGCAAGGTCATGTGAAAAGCACTGCAAATCTGGCGGACCTTTATTTGAATGGTGATGGTATAGATGAAGATTACACAAAGGCCAGAGAGCTTTATTTAAGTGCCGCCCAAAAAGGTAACACAAAGGCTCAAAATAATTTAGGGTTTATCTATTTTGAAGGAAAAGGGGTCAAGAAAGATTATGAAACCGCCTATATGTGGTTTCATATTGCCGCGCAAAAGGGATCCGATGAGGGGGAAGTCAATAAATTCGACATGGAAGAGGTCATCAGTTCTGATGATAAAACGAGTGCTTTAAAAAAAGCTAGTTTATGGCTTAGAAAATATGAATCTTCATCAGATGAAAATTGAATATGTTTTTTAAATAAAAGGATATTTTATTAGTAATTTTGACATCGCTTTTTTCCTCCTATAGTCTTATAATTTCAGAGAATAATCTTTCTAGCAGGAATAAAAAGTCCATGTTAAAATCACTGTTAAAACCAAAAGCATGGATTGCTAAAGTACTTTTATTAATTGTAATTGTTGGGTTTTTCGCTTCAGGGTTTTCAGGTTATCTTACCCCAATTCAGGAGTTTTTGAACTCAGAGGCAATGTCCTTTAAAGTCGGGGATACGCAATTCTCGGCCTATATGCTTGTACGCGCGTCGATAATCATAATATTATTATTTTGGCTCGCGAGTATTGTTTCGGATTTTGGTGAGGCTCATCTTAAAAAATTAAAGAATGTTAATGTCAGTAACCGGGCTTTAATTATTAAAGCGTTACAAATTCTTATTTATTTTATAGCGTTTCTTGTTGCAATGGATTTGTTGGAAATTGATCTAACAGGGCTTGCAATATTTAGTGGCGCGATTGGGATTGGTGTTGGGATTGGCTTGCAAAAAATCGCGTCTAATTTCATTAGTGGTATTATACTATTGTTTGAGAAAACAGTTGTTGAAGATGACTTGATAGAACTTGAAGATGGGACTTCTGGATTTGTACGCCACACTGGAGCAAGATACACAATGATCGAAACTTTCGAAAATCGTGAAATTATGATCCCAAACGAAGATTTTATCACGCACCGTATGACAAATTGGACATATTCAAATACGCTAGGTCGAATTGATATCCAAGTTGGTGTTTCTTATAAAAGTGATATTAAAAAAGCATATAAATTGCTTTTGGAAGCGGCAAAAGAGCACCCGAAATCTAGTAAAGAAGTTCAACCTGTTTGTTTCTTGGAAGAATATGGTGATAGCGCCGTCATGTTCACATTGTATTTCTGGGTAGACAATATCATTGAAGGTAGAAAAAAACCAAAAAGCGAAGTGTTATTTTCTATTTGGGATAAATTCGAAGCTAATAACATTGAAATCCCATTCCCACAACGAGATGTACACGTTAAAAATATTGGTGAACTTAAATGAGCAACCCTATACTCTATGCATATGATTTTAATGGCCAAGGCGGTGGTAACGTTATTTCCGACATAAAAGAGGCCAGTCTTAAGATCGCACAAGACGAGCTTGCGTGGGTGCATTTGGATGTAAATAATCCTGAAACAAAAGGATGGCTTGAAAAGGAACTTTCTTATCTTGACCCCTTTGTAGTGTCTGCATTGATTGCAGAGGAGACAAGACCGAGGATTACAGAAATCAATGATGGCGCGCTTATCATCCTTCGTGGTGTAAATTTGAATGAAAATGCCAACCCAGAAGATATGGTTTCCATTCGTCTATGGGTAGACAGTCATAGAATAATAAGCGTGGAAAGAAGGTCACTTAAAGCGGTTTATGAAATAAGCGAGAAAATAAAAAAAGGCAAAGGCCCAATCGATGCCGGTAGGTTTATCACAATGCTTATTACATCACTTTTTGAGAGAATGGAGCCAGTCATAAGTGAATTAGATGACCGCACGGATAATATTGAGGAACAAATTTTAGATAGTGCCGATATGACATTGCGTGAGAATATTATTGATATCAGGAAAAAGGCAATTATTTTAAGGCGATATATGGCTCCACAAAAAGATGCAATTGGGCAGCTTCGTTTATCAGAACAAAATTGGATTAAACCTGAATATAAACGTCATTTGCAGGAGAACTATGATCGCATACTTAGATATGTTGAAGACCTTGATGCAATTAGAGAACGAGCGCAAATTGTAAAAGATGAACTCGCCAATATATTGTCTGATCGGCTGAATAAAAATATATATGTCTTATCGGTGATTGCGGCTATTTTCTTACCACTTGGTTTTTTAACTGGACTGCTCGGCATCAACGTTGGCGGTATACCGGGGGCTGATAATGTTGATGCTTTTTGGGTTTTTTGCGCCATCCTTATCGTACTTGTTATTGCTCAAATAGCGTTCTTTAAAAAACAAAAATGGTTTTAAACGTCTGCGAGCACGTATAAAATTTTAAAGATAAAAATTTAGAATAAAAAAGGATGGCACAAAGCCATCCTTTGACTTTTTATGCGGTGGTGTCGACTTTTGTCGTTTCTTCTGGGCCACCTTTTGAAACCCCTACCATTGCGGGGCGAAGTAGGCGTTCTTTAATTTTATAGCCAACTTGCATCACTTGGATAACGGTGCCATTTGGATCTTCGGTCGGGGCTTCAAACATAGCCTGATGATGATTGTGATCGAATTGTTCCCCTTTAGGATCAATTTTTTTAATGCCGTGACGTTCAAAAATATTATGAAGCTCGCGGTCCGTCATTTTTACACCTTCGATAAGCGTTTTAACATTATCAGGTAGGTCGGCATCATCTGGTAATGCTTCAAGCGCGCGACTAAGGTTATCACCTACCGCAAGCATGTCGCGGGCGAATGTTGTGACAGCATAATTTGCGGCGTCGGTTTTTTCTTTTTCTGCGCGGCGACGCACATTTTCTGCTTCCGCGACTGAACGGAGCAATTTATCGCGAAGATCATTAATTTCCGCTTCAGCAACACTTAGGGGCGTTACTTCTTCTTCAGCGGCATTTTCTTCCGTTTCTGCTTGCTCAGATTCTTGTTCTTCTGAAATGTTTTCTTCGTTCATTTCTTCGTTTTTTTTGTTTTCAGTCATCAGATAATTTTTCCAATAGTTTTTGCAGTATAGTCTACCATGGGTATGATCCTTGCGTAATTAAGTCTCGTTGGCCCTATTACGCCAATCACGCCCAATAAATTATTTTTTTCATCCATATAAGGTGCAGCGATAACAGATGAACCCGAAAGAGAAAAGAGATTATTTTCAGAACCGATAAAAATTCTTACACCTTCGGCATTTTTTGCCAATCCTAATAGCTCTATTAGGTCTTTTTTGCGTTCAAGGTCGCTAAATAATAGTCGAATGCGTTCCAGGTCTTCTTTCGCCTCGAGGTCTTCGAGTAAATTTGCCTGACCGCTGACAATGAGTGATTCTCTTTTATTTTGATTATCGTCCCGTGTGCCGGACCAAACGGCCAAGCCTTCTGCGACGATCTGCTGCGTTAATTTATCAAGCTCTGCTTGGTGTTGATTTATTTCCCGTTCAATCAACAAACTTGCCTGATCAAAATCGTGGCCGAGTAGTTTTGAATTGATATAGTTTGCCGCTTGTATTAGGGCTGATGGCGTAATACCTGTCGGCAGATCAATAATCCGGTTTTCAACATCATCGCCTTCGCTGACCATAACTACCAATGCTCTTCCCGGTGCGATTTGAACAAATTCTATATGCTTTAACGGTGTGTCTTTCTTTGGTGCCTTAACGACACTGGCGCACTGTGAAAGACCCGAAAGCATGCTTGAAGCTTTGACCAATATATTTTCTAAATTCTCGCCAGTATTTTTGCATTGAATTTTAATGTCATTGCGTTCTTTTTGCGTAAGATTGCCAACTTCAAGCATACCATCAACAAAGAGGCGCAAACCCATTTCGGTTGGAATGCGTCCTGCCGATGTATAAGGCGAATAAATAAGTCCGCTATTTTCCAAATCAGCCATAACATTACGAATGCTGGCTGGGGATAAGGGCATTTGAATTTTTTGTGAAAGCGTGGCTGAGCCGACGGGATCACCCGTCATAATATAAGCATCAACAATTTGGCGAAAAATTTCGCGTGATCTTTCGTTTAATCTGTTCATGCTGATAATGTAGGTACGCAAGTGTCAGAGGTCAACGGTTGCGCAGAAATAAAAAGGGATAGGGTTATTTGAGTGGAAATGAAATCCAATTGGCTGTAAAACCATTTGATAACTTTTTTAGTAATGGAGATTAAATATGCGCCCATCCGGCCGTAGTGCAGATCAAATGCGCGAACTTTCAATGGAACTTGGTTTTTCAAAATATGCGGAAGGGTCATGTTTGATTAAATTTGGCGACACTCATGTTTTATGTACCGCAACATTAGAAGAAAAAGCGCCACCATTTTTAAGAGGTTCCGGAAAAGGATGGGTCACCGGTGAATATGGGATGCTTCCGCGTTCTACGCATGGAAGAATGCCAAGGGAATCTGCAAAAGGAAAACAGTCGGGTCGAACGCAAGAAATTCAGCGCCTCGTTGGACGTTCATTAAGAGCCGCGGTTGATTTAAAGGCTCTTGGGGAATGTCAAATCAGGGTTGATTGTGATGTTATTCAAGCAGACGGTGGAACAAGGACGGCGTCGATATCTGGCGGATATGTAGCTTTATATCAGTGTCTTCAAAAAATGGTGGCAGATGGTACAATCGAAAGTATTCCGATTATTCATGAAATTGCAGCGATTTCTTGCGGTGTCTATAAGGGAACACCTGTTCTGGATCTTGATTATGATGAGGATAGCAGTGCGGAAACGGACGCAAATTTTGTCATGACGGGCGCAGGCAAAATCATTGAAGTACAAGGCACAGCAGAAGAAGAGCCATTTAGTGAAGAAGAATTGCTACGAATGATGCGATTAGCGCGTTTTGGTGTTGACCAAATAACCAAAATGCAACGTAAGACATTAGGAATTTAATTTATGTCACGTCTATTTGATGAAAAGAAATTAGTGGTCGCAAGCCATAACGAAGGTAAAGTGCGAGAAATACGCATCTTACTCGCCCCATTTGGTGTTGAGCTTTTTTCATCAAAAGAACTAGAATTATCTGAGCCTATTGAGGACGGTGATACATTTATTGCAAACGCTGAAATTAAATCAAAAAATGCGACGAAGGAAAGCGGACTTGTGGCGCTCGCTGATGATAGCGGACTTGCTGTGCCTTCAATTGGTGGGATTCCTGGAATTCATTCTGCGCCATATGCCATTAATCCTGAAACCAATGAGCGTGATTTTGCATACGGAATGGCTAAGCTTAATGATGAGATTGGCGATAATGATAGAGCGGCTTATTTCGTTTGTGCCCTTTCGCTCGCGTGGCCGGATGGTCATGTTGAAACCTTTGAAGGGCGTGTTTATGGCCGATTAATATGGCCAATTCGTGGTGAAAATGGTTTTGGTTACGATCCGATGTTTATTCCAGATGGCTATGATCAAACATTTGGTGAAATGGATGCTGAAGAAAAACATGCCATAAGTCATCGTGCGGATGCTTTTAAGAAAATAATTGATGCCTGCTTTAAATCATAACGATCTTTCAATCTATGTGCATTGGCCATTTTGTTTGGCAAAATGTCCTTACTGTGATTTTAACAGTCATGTTCATGATCGCGTTAACGAAGCTGAAATGGCTGAGGCGCTTCTAAGTGAAATAGATCATTATGCTGGACTTGTTGGACGTCGTGACGTTAAAAGTATTTTTTTTGGCGGCGGAACACCGTCGTTAATGTCGGCTTCCACAGTTGAAAAAGTTATCAACCGCATAGAACATAATTTTCACACAACTAATGATATTGAAATTACACTTGAAGCAAATCCGACTAGTGTAGAAGCGGGAAAGTTTAAGGATTTCTCGTTGGCCGGTATTAATCGTGTATCAATCGGAATACAGGCCCTCAACAACCATGATCTAAAGGCGCTCGGACGAGAGCATGATGTGGATGAAGCGTTAGGGGCGATTGAATTAAGTCAAAAATGTTTTAAAAGGTCAAATTTTGACTTGATTTATGCGCGAATGGGGCAAGAAGTTTCCGAATGGGAAAAAGAACTTAAGCGGGCGATAGGGATGGCCAACGGCCACTTATCCTTATATCAATTGACCATTGAGCAAGGGACGCCGTTTTATGGTCAATGGCGACAAGGAAAATTGATCATTCCAGATGAAGATACATCCGCGGAAATGTATGAGTTAACAAATGATATTTGTTCCGAAAACGGATATTCCGCATATGAGGTTTCCAATTACGCAAAAGAAGCACAAGAAAGTCGTCATAACCTAACTTATTGGAATTATAGAGATTACCTTGGTATCGGGGCAGGTGCACATGGAAGAATTACATACGGCGGGAACACATATGCGACCATGCAAAATAAAAAACCGGAAACCTGGTTAAAGGCGGTTAAAGATAAAGGGCACGCAACAAAAGAGCAGGTTCATTTAAGCCAAAAAGAAATGGCAGAAGAAATGATTATGATGGGATTGCGATTGACGTCTGGTATTCATACGGATCATTTTAGGAATAGAATTGGTGCAGAATTAAATGATTTTATTGAAATGGATCAGGTGGAGATGCTGATAGCTCAAGGGTTTTTTGAGCCAAACTATCCAGATCGGCTTCAATTGTCAAAGAAGGGTCGGCCCCTTCTAAACCAAATACTGGGTCAAATTTTGGTGTAAAATTCATTGGAATTTCTAAGTAAAGCGGTCTGTTTTCAATGAGGAATGATTTTGGCGCGTCTTCAATTTTTAGAAACTCTGTCGAGGTCACTTCAAAGACGGCTAATCCACGTTCCACAAGGCCGCTTTTATGAAAACGGAATATACCATCAAGCCCGTCAAAGCCGCTAGGTTCTGTTATATTTTCTTCTGAAAATGTTGGTGCGCGCTGCGTTCTAACGATATTAGAAACCAGTGCCATTGCATCATATCCTAACGTAACAATCCTTGGTGGTCTTTCGCCATAATATTCAATGTAACGATCAATAAAGGCATTGGCTTTTTCAACTTCGGGGGCCGCGAACCATCCCCCTTGAAGTTGCGGTTCATTAAAAAGCATCGGGTCTTGCCATAAACCGGTTCCAAGCACTTTTACTTTTGTTAAATCAATTTCATAATAAGAAAGAAGTGGGGCGAGGGAGCCAAGAAGGGCACCGCCTTCGGGAAGTAAGATTGCATCAAATTCAACATCGCCCAATGTTTCAAGGTTTCTAATTTCTTTAATGAATTCTTGCCCCATATCATCGTTTCTGCCTAATGATCGAAGATAGCGCATTTCATCTATGTATTCTTGGCGACGGTATTCGTAATTTGCGATCCTTTTAACGGGCTCATCAAGCATGGATGGGTCAGCGGGATATGTTTCCAAGGCGACTAATTCATTAAAGTCGGTCGCGATTAAGGGTTCTAGGACGTCAACAATTCGACCACCATAAAGGGTGTCAGGAATAAGAGCTGCGAATTTCTCATGTTGTTGCTTTGAAGCATATTTAATGATGCGGCCAACTTGCTCTTCTGGTCTAAAGCTCAATAAATATACGCCGTCCCCAGCGACATCCTGATCCGTTGAAAAACTAATCATATTTAAGCCGGCTTCTTTTATGATTGGGTGTGCGGCTATAATGCTATCTGAGAAAAGGGGACCAATAACAATATCGGCATTTTTTTCAACTAAATAATTTGCCGCTTCTGTTGCGCCTTCTGGAGTGCCTTTTGTATCAATGGGGATGAGTGCTAACCTTTTGTCTTCTGCGTCAAACATGGCCATTGTTATAGCATTAAGAAGAGCATTGCCGACGATTTCCGTATCACCACTTAAGGGTAACATTACACCTATGTTTATTTTTAATCTTGCTGGACGGTTATCAATTGGCGCGGCCGCTTTTTCGGCTTCCGTATAGGTTGGTATGAGTATATTTCTTGGCGGAGAAGGTTGGGTATCATTCTGCGAAGCCATTTCGGCATCCGGTGCTGGTGGAGCGCTTGCCGATACGGGGGCAAATTCACCCTCCGGCCCACAGGCGGACAACATAAGGAAAAAGATCATTAAACATGATGTTCCAATTATCCTGTTATACCACAAACCGTTCATTCCTATTTTCATTGCAATTATAATAATTCATTAGTTATACCAAACGAATTCAGTTAGGCTAGTCCTGAATTATGGCAATGGTGTGGAATTCCGATAAAAATGAAAAAAAGAGTAAAAAATAAATTTGAAAACGGGTTATATGTCACTGCAACCCCCATTGGAAACTTAGGTGATATCACCCTAAGAGCTATAGATTTATTACATGAAGCAGATTTCATTGCCTGTGAAGACAAAAGAGTGAGCGGCAAATTATTATCTTATTATGATATTAAGACGCCGATGATTTCTTATCATGACCATAACGCACAAGATGTGATGCCTAAACTAATTAATGAACTTCAAGATGGAAAAATTATCGCCCTTATTAGTGATGCTGGCACGCCACTTATTTCTGACCCGGGATATCGATTAGTCAATGAATGCCAAAAAGAAGGTATTTTAGTTACTAGCTTGCCGGGGGCGAGTGCTATTCTCTGTGCATTAACAAATGCCGGACTTCCAACAAATAATTTTTTATTTCAGGGCTTTTTACCACCAAAGACACAGGCGAGGCAAAAAGAAATTGGAAAGTTTTCAACCGTTGACGCAAGCCTTGTTTATTACGAATCCCCCAAGAGGCTTTTGGCGTGTCTAAAGGATATTTTATCAGTTTTAGGCGATCGGGAAATCGCTGTTTGCCGGGAACTTACGAAACTTTATGAAGAAACCCGAAAAGATAAAATAAGCAATTTGATTGAGTTATATGAGAATAAACCTACCCCTAAGGGTGAAATTGTAATCGTTGTATCACCGCCAAATAAAAATGAAGGTCAAATTGATGACCTTGATGCTGCGCTAAAAGATGCTTTAAAAACATTGAGTGTGAAAGAAGCCGTTGCAGCGGTTACATATATGACAGGAAAAAAACGAAAAGAAGTTTATAAAAGAGCCTTAGAAATATCGAAAGATGACGAGAGATAAGGAAAGGAAAGCAAACCGTTTCGGGCATTGGGGAGAGTATTTTGCGATACTTTTTCTGATGGTAAAGGGCTATTCTATTCTTGAAAGAAGGTATAAAACCAAAGTAGGTGAAATTGACATTATTGCAAAAAAGAAAAATGTCACCATATTCTGTGAAGTTAAGGCACGGGCTGATTTTGAAAGTGCAGTTTATTCTTTAACAGAAAAGCAAAAATTACGTATAAGAAAAGCCGCAGAACACTATATGTCACACTTGAAAAACACATATCAAAACAATAAGATAGAGAATGAAATATTTAGGTGTGATATGATACTGATCGTTCCATGGCGCCTTCCAAAACATATTGAAAATGCGTGGTAATTATGATCCCAACTTTAGATAAACAAATCGACTATTTAAAAAATGTTGGTCATTTAAAGCAAGACGACATCGATTTAGCTGAAACGGCATTAATGCTAGGCAGCTTAGATCGTCCAGGTGTATCGCTTCAGAAATACCATCATCATTTAAAAATACTAAAACTTGATCTTGATAGTGTCGGCCATAATGCCGTTACTGCGCAAGAAAGAGCAGAGGCTCTTGTGGAAGTTATGCATGAAAATCATGAATATAAAGGTAACGAAAAATTTTATGATGATCTTCAAAATGTAAACTTGATGTCTGTTATTGATCGCCGGTTGGGACTTCCTATTAGTTTAGGCATTTTATATATCCATGCAGGCAGGTCAAAAGGGTGGCGTACTGAAGGTGTAAATTTTCCAGCTCATTTTTTAATTAGAGTTTATGGAGAAAATGATCAGGCAATATTAGATCCATTTCATGGCGGTAAAATATTAAATGCTCATGACCTTAGAGACTTAATTGGGACAATTTCAGGTGGTGAAAATAAATTAGAACAATGGCATCATGCCCCACTAGGAAATAGGGCAATTTTAGTGCGTTTGCTTAACAATATCAAAATCCGTTGTTTGAATGTAAGCGATTTTGATTTGGCAATGAATGCGTTAAGAAGAACCAGTTATATTGATCCTAATAACATCGTGCATAAGTTTGAACTTGGAATGCTTCAAATTCATACGAAAAGCATTGAAGAAGGCAAGCAAAACTTACTAGATTGCCTTGATTATATGGATGATAATTTAGATGCTGATGATGATAAAATGCGTGGCCAAATTTTGAACACGTTAAAAGAAATGCGTGCCTATAACAAACCAAATGTGTTTGAGTTAATTAAAGGCGATATTGATAATAAAGGTGACTGATAAATGAGTTTAAATGTAGCACTTCAAATGGACCCCGTTGAAACGATTGATATCAATGGTGATAGTACTTTTGCCATGGGACTAGAAGCCCAGAAAAGAGGACATAATCTATTCCATTATCAAGTGAAGGATATGTCTTATGTGAACGATAAAGTAAAAGCTTATGCCAGACCTTTAACGTTTAGAAGAGAGCAGGGAAATCATTATAGTTTAGGTGATATACAACATATGGATTTAGGCGAAGAAATTGATGTTATTTTAATGCGTCAAGACCCGCCATTTCATATGGGTTATATTACGGCCACGCACATATTAGAACATATCCATCCTAAAACATTTGTTGTGAATGATCCGACATCAGTTCGAAATGCGCCTGAAAAAATATTCTTAGCACGCTTTCCGGAACTTATGCCGCCAACAATGATAACAAGTAACGCCGATGATGTTCGTGCATTTCGTTCTGAATATAAAGATATTATTGTTAAACCACTTTACGGTAATGGCGGTGCAGGCGTATTTCGCATCAGTGAAGGGGATCAGAACCTAGCAAGTTTAATCGAAATGTTCCAGGATTTTTATACGGAGCCTTTCATTGTTCAAAAATATCTTTCTGATGTTCGAAAGGGTGATAAGCGCATTATCCTTGTTGACGGAGAACCAGTTGGTGCGATCAACCGGGTGCCTGATGAGGGCGAAGTCAGATCAAATATGCATGTTGGTGGCGAAGCACGTAAAACAGAGCTCACTGAGCGTGAAAAAGAGATATGCGATATAATCGGGCCAGTCTTAAAAGAACAAGATCAGATTTTTGTGGGAATTGATGTGATCGGCGATTATCTCACAGAAATTAACGTCACCTCTCCAACAGGAATTCAAGAAATTCAACGTTTTGATGGTACCGATATTGCGGCCTTAATTTGGGACGCGATCGAGCGTCGTTTATAAATATATTTTAGGCATTAAAAAAGGCCCCGCTAATTTCTTAGTGGGGCCTTTTATTGTGATTTAATCCTATCGCTCTCTAAATGAAGTTTTGAGTGCGTTATTAATAGGTCTTGTCAGATATTGCATTAAGGTTTTTTCACCCGTTTTAATATCAGCGACAAGTGTCATACCAGGCGTAATTCGATTAGCTGCTGGATCAGACCCTACATAATTTTGTGGCAATTCAATATAACCCTTGAAATATGCATTCCCTTGCTCATCCATAAATGACGAAGCGGATACATTTGTTAAAGTTGCGTCAATTGCGCCAGGTAGTGGAAATGATATTGTTATTGGAAATGATGGTAATGATATTTTTTACGTCGAAGAAGGCTTAAACTTCGAAATTGAAAATAACTCTTTTGATGGCGGCGAGGGAGTGAGCTGGGTAGACCAGATTGATATGAGCGAAGTCACTGGAGAATATGGTACTGATTGGGTCGTTGTTTTAGATGGTAATGTTGACCCAGAACCTGCACCTGAAGGACAACAACTAGAGCTTGGCCAAGATGCTTCCGGTGAAATTCAATTCACACAAGGTGGCTCTATCACATTTGAGAATGTTGAGAAAATAGTCTGGTAACTTAAATTAAAGTGAAATTATTTAAGGCGCTCAAATAATTTTGAGCGCCTTTTTTATTATTTTAACTTGTGATTTCTTTTACGGCTCTATGGGCTTCCTTAATCGCCGCTTTAGTCGTCGCAGAGGCAGCAGCATCAGAATTTGCAATATGAATATTTCCAAATGGCTGACGGCCAATAACCCATGGTTTATCTTCTTCTGCGAATTCCTCGCCCCAAAGAAGTTCATTTGAATATGCATATCCGTGTGGCCAACGGTTGACGGTAATGGCTTCGATATCGCGATCGGCATCAAACCCGGCTTCACCAAGTGCTTGATTTAATTGCGTTTTAACATGACCTTCAAATTCTTCGAATGGTGTTGTTAGAATTTGATTGCGGCCTTCGCGCCATTGATCCGGTCCTTTAATCCCTGGATAGAGTGGGACATGACACATATGAACGATCATAGGTTCATCGGGTGTTTGTGACCGTTTATATTCACCTACAGACACAGGATATGCAAGTTCCGCTTGTTTATAAAAACCGCCGGTAAAATAAACGAAGCTGGTTTTTAATTTATCAAAGCTTTCCCAATTGTTGATCAGAACTTTTGTATAAACAAGAGGTATTTTTACGCCAAGAGCAAGATTTTCTTTTTGTCTATCTGGCATTTCCGGGCAAAGGTATGGGATGGCCATATTATAACAAGCCATAATACATTTTTTAGCACGCACCTTATGAGCTTTATCACCACGCACATAGGTAATATCAACATTTTGTCCGTCATCTGTATTAACTGTATGGACCACGGTACTATTAAGGCGGAGATTAATATTTTGCCCGTCTTGATCAAGTTTTGAATAATCGGACTTTGCAGTAACGATATCTTCCATGGTTGACCCACTAAAGGAACCGGGGATCATCTTACGAACGAGCAATCTTGCGATTGAGGCATTGCCATCAGGAAAGTGGAAAATATATGGATCATCACCCCGGCCGGAACGCATTGGCAAAGTGTGATCAACACCCGGAATACCGCCATCATAATATTGAACAGATGTGGTTGGCACTTCTTCCATATCCACACACCAGAAACTCATACCCCAGTTTTGATATAAATTGATAACTTGTTCGTCAACTTTTACATAATCACGCAAAAAAGAAGAGTATCCTGTTTTCTTTAGAATTTTGAATTTTTCTTCAACTGGTGTGCCTTCGAGGTAATCAACTTCGGCGGTGTGGGCTCGGACAAAATCAGCACGTGCTTGATCTGTCATTGGTGCTTCTGCGGCAAAATCTTCCCATGATTTTTCACCATAGCCGGTCACATGTTTAGTTTCAGCAAAGTTGTTTTCGTCAAAAACAATTGAAAAACCCATACCGCGGCGGGAATAAAGTTCTTGGTCAAAAGCATCATAAAAATAATCAAGCTCAATGCCGATATCTTTAAGTAAGTCTAATGCTTCTTGCGAATATGATGAAGGGGTGTCGATTGCTTCTGTGCCGCCGTAACCGATACGGGTCTCTTCACCGAATTTGAATTCATTACGTTTTGCATGGCCGCCAAAATCATCATGGTTATCAAGTATGAGAATTTTTGCATCTGGGTTTTTCTTATTATAAAAATAAGCAGAAGATAATCCGCTGATGCCGCCACCAACGATAACGAGATCATATTCTTCGTCGATTGTTTCCGCATTCCATTCTTCGCCCATGACGCGGGCATGCATATTTTCCCATGAACCATCATGACTGCCTCTTAGGCCGTTCTTAGCGGGTGGATAATAATCCTTATTTAAACTGAATTGGTTTGATCCAACTTTTGGTTCCGCTACACCACATGATGCAATCCATGGTGTTAATAATGATGCGCCAATTGCGACTTGTGTGCCATTTAAAAAATCACGGCGTGTGATATCTTTTTTCATGATGATCCTCTCTATACTTTATAGAGTACACGGTAATCACTTGTTTGATATAATTCAAGGTGATTTAGCGGGAATAAATAACGGGAAACAATTCTTCATCTAAAATATCACCTTCTCTTAAACTATGCCCAGTAAATGGCGGAGAGCAGGGACCGGGCCGCGTCACATATTTGGCATCATCACCAAAAAGTCTTAATGAAAATGCGCGTCTTCTGTTATTTGTGGTGTTGCCTCTTGATCCATGAAGGGTCTCATAATTAAAAGCAACCACATCACCGGGTTCCATTTCCCACTCTTTGACAGGATATTTTTTAAGATCGCTATCAGGGTCCGGTACAGGAATGTAATCATCTTTATTAGGAAAAAATCTTTCATTTGTTGACCATTTCATTGGCATAACAGGTTTTGCCCATTTATGCGAACCAGCGACGCACCTTAAGGTGGCATCATTAACGGGATCAAGTGGACACCAGAAGCTAACGGTCTGATTACCTTCAATAAAATAATAGGGACTATCTTGATGCCAAGGGGTTGGCATAGACGTTCCTGGCTCTTTGACAAGAATATGTTCATGAAAAACTTGGATAGTATTCGATGCGGTTAATTGTGCGGCCGCTGTTCCGGCATCTGACTCTTCTATGACCTTTACAAATTCAGGGATGCGTTGCCAATTACAATAATCACCAAAGAAACTTCCGTTTTCATTTTCACCAATATATTGATGGTGCTCAGGACCGGGTTCATTCATGTTTCGTTCAATACCTAAGCGTAATTCTTCCACCCAATCAGCAAAAAGACCTTTTATCATCACGACACCGTCACGTTCAAAGTCATCTATCTGTCTTTGTGATATTTTCATTTGTTATTTGATCCTTAATACTGCTAATGTCACCAACAATTAAACGATTATAAACGAAGAGGGACACATGAGCAAAGTTATTGATGTTCATACACATATGTATACGGCCGGATGGCTTGATTTATTAAAACGTAAGGGCGGGCCTGATTTAACCGTTGAGGCTGGGCTCGATAGCCCGGAAACTGTTTGTTATAAGGGTGCAAGTTTTTGCGTTCTTGAACCACCCCATTTTGATTTTGAACTACGTATTAAAAATATGGAAAAAGCGGGTGTGGATATGGCGGTCGTATCAATGCCACCCCCCGGAGTTATTTGGGGAAAAGGTGAGGTATGCCTAGAAGCAGCGCAAATGACCAACAATGAATTTGCCCAAGCTCAAAAAGATCATCCAGAACATATTCGATGGATGGCTGTGCTACCATGGGAAACGCCTGAACTTGCAGTTGAAGAAATTAAACGAGCCTGTGATATGGGGGCTGTCGCCGCCATCGTTCATGGGAGCATCAGTGGACGTCATTTAACGGATCCTGATTTCGCGCCCGTATGGCAGGAACTTGATGATAGAGCGCTTCCGGTTTTAGTACATCCTACATATCCCATTGGTACTGAACTTATGGAATTAGACCGCTATGCGTTAATTGCATCAACCGGTTTTATGATTGATACGACTTTGGCCATTTCAAAAATGATCTTTGATGGTTTCTTTGATCGTTATCCATATTTAAAAATAATTGCGTCACATGCGGGCGCAACACTTCCATATTTAGCGGGGCGGTTTGACCGCGTTTGGGATACGACGGAACGTGCGAAAGTCAAAATCAGTAAGCACCCAAGTGAATATTTAAAGCATATATATTATGACAGTGTTACCTATGCGCAAGAAGCGCTTGAGTTATGTGTAAAAGTGGCAACGCCTGATCATGTTTTATACGGATCTGATTATCCATTTAATTTGGGTGACATGGAAGGGTGCCTTGGTCGTGTCAATAATTTACCTGAGGGCGTCAAACATAAAGTCCGTGGTGATAACGCAGAACGAATTTTTAATTTATAAGAGAAGAGTAATAATATGACGGTCATCGATGTTCATACACATGCTTATACCCGTGATTGGTATGAGATATTAAGAAAGCAAGGCGGCGAATATAATATTCAGGTTCGTCCAGACGGTAAGGAAGAAATCTTTAAGAAAGATACGCCCGTTGCTTTTCCGCAACCAGGTCATTTTAACTATGATTTGCGCATTAAACAAATGGATGCAACGGGTATTGATGTTTCAATTGTTTCCCTCACTTGCCCTAATGTATATTGGGGCGGCGAAGAGATTAGCTGTTCTGCTGCGGTTGCCTCAAATGACAGTATGGTCGATGCGCAGAATAAATATCCTGACCGTATTCGATGGTACACGTCACTTCCTTGGGAATACCCGGAAAAAGCCGTAGAAGAATTAGAACGGACCGTAGCCCTTGGTGCGAGCGGGGTTATGGTGCTTGCAAATATTGCAGGACGCAGTTTAACCGATCCATTTTTTGCACCAATTTGGCAGGCAATAGATGACAAGGCACTTCCTGTTCTTGTTCATCCGACTGACCCGCCAGGTGCCCTTGATATGGATATGGGTTCATACGATTTAAGTTGGTCCGTTGGATTTATGTTTGATACGACGCTTTGCTTTACACGTATGATCTTTGATGGATTTTTCGATAAATATCCTAATATGAAGCTCATTGCATCGCATGGTGGCGGTACGCTTCCATATCTTGTAGGTCGTTTTGAAAAAGGTGATGAAGTCGAGCTTGCTGAACGACGGGTGATGAAACATAAGCCAACGGATTATCTGAAACATATTTATTATGACTGCATTAATTACGATCCACGTGCCATGCATTATTTAATGTCTATTGTTGGACCTGATCGTGTCATGTTTGGAACCGATTGGCCGCATCAGGTTTTTGATACGCCGGGTGCAATGAAACATACGGCTGAACTTCCTGCGGACCAATGCAAATTAATCAGATCAGAAACAGCGATTAAAGTCTTTAACCTTTAAAAATATGTTGAATGCTGATTTAGATGGGGCAGAAAATATTGGTGCCTGGTATGCCGGTAGATTTATATTTAAAAACGGGTGAGCATTCCCCAATGACGTATTTAATGAAACCATTTACAGATTATTTCTCAAAATCACTTCGTGAGTAGAAGGTTAAGAAAGTATTTCAAGTTATTGCTTTTAAATACTTTTTATAAATGATCGATCGATGTCAGTGATTTTTTGTGCGCCTAGTAGGATCATGTCGCGTTTAATGGCGTCTCTGATGATTTCAACGGATTTAATAGCGCCTTCGGTTCCGCCGGCGGCAAGACCATAAAGATAAGGTCTTGCAAAACTAACGGCGTTTGCCCCCATTGCGATGGCTTTAAGAACATCAGTGCCACGGCGAATTCCACCATCAACAATGAGTTCAGTTTTATCAGAGACGGCTTCTCTTATCGGTTCGAGGCAGCTTATTGGTGCGGGCGATGTGTCAAGTTGTCGACCGCCGTGATTTGAAATTGAGATTGCGTTAAATCCAACGCGTTCTGCGCGGATGGCATCGTCTGCGCGCACAACACCTTTTAATATAGTTGGTCCATTCCATTCGCCTAGCAACCATTCTGCATCATCCCAATTGAATCCGGCATCAAGCTGCGCGGCAACAAAATCATTAAGTGTTGCGGCCGTTGAGGCAGATGAAAGATTGGCATAGCGAATGGCAGGTGAAAAGAGATAATCCATGGTCCAGTGCGGCGCATTTAACGCATGCCAAACTTGCTTTGGTCCGATTTTAGGAGGTATCGTGAAACCGTTTTTGGGATCCCGTTCACGGTTTCCTGCGATGGGAAGGTCGACGGTTAAGAACATCGCCGTAAACCCGGCGGCTTTTGCGCGGTCAAGCATTTCTTTGACCAGCCCCCTGTCTTTCCATACATAAAGCTGAAACCATTTGGGACCATTTGTAGCGGTTCCTATATCTTCTATAGAAACGGATGATAGGGTCGCTAAAGAATAAACGGTTCCAATCTTTTCAGCGGCTTTAGCGGGACCATATTCTCCTTCTGTATGAAATAATCTATTGCCTGCTGAAGGGGATAAAATAAACGGGACGTCCATTTTCTGTCCTAACAATGTCGTCGAAAGATCGGGGCTATCGACCCCAGAAAGAACACGGTATAACAATTCATAATCATCAAAGGCTGATGAATTGCGTGCAAGAGTTTTTTCATCATCAGCGCCGCCGTCGATATAATCAAATACCATTTTGTGGGCACGTGTCTTAGCCGCTTCGCGTAGATCATTTATATTTATGCAGTTTTTTAATTTCATAAAATTAGATTACTGCCATCTTAGATCATCGACAAGGGCTTCTATCTTTTTTATCATTTGACGGGTTTCAGTTGGGTTAGCACTTTTTGAAACGATGGCTTCAAGCATTTTCGGATAAAATTCCTGTTTCCATTCTTTTCGCTCGTTATCAGTCAGAAAGTGAATGTTAGTGCCTTCTGATTGATTTAACGCTAAAGCCCAAAGGGTGGTATCAAGTTGATAGGCAATGGATGCGTTTTGCGCTTCTTTCACTGCTTTTTCTATTGCGTTACGTTGAAAATCAGTTAATGAATTCCACGTGTCTTTATTTTGTATCCCGTCAGACCAAGTTGGACTAATTAAGGGTATTGCATAAGAGAGTGTTTTTGTTTCATCGTAATGACGAATGAACGAAGATGACACGTAAACACTCTAACAAATC
>Ga0255769_10000563_pt1 | contig 44287 bp, 56 predicted proteins | sample 041ome_9_FD_179637 | JGI IMG/M metagenome (GOLD analysis project Ga0255769, IMG submission 179637) | Coastal salt marsh microbial communities from the Groves Creek Marsh, Skidaway Island, Georgia - 041413US metaG (version 2) | ecosystem: Environmental > Aquatic > Marine > Intertidal zone > Salt...
AATTGAATTTAATGGTTGAAAGTCTTAACAGTTAAATTAGTTTGGCTTAATAACTAATTGGACTCCTCTTCTTTTAATTCTTTTTCTTAACAAATTTTGTAGACTGGTTGTAGGACCAAAAAGTATTTCAACATCTTTCATAACAAAAGTACTAAGATATTTATGAAATATTTTCATTTCATGATTTAAAAATACATCTATTGGTAATTGTCTATTACTTTCCCACCACCACATGTCACCTAATTCTAAAAAAAGTTTTTTAAGATTTTTATCTGGAAGTTTATCATAATCATAAAAAGTTAAGATAGTGTTGTCGTGGTTAACTACAATTCCTATGTACTCTTCACCGCCATAAAGTATACCTGTAAGGAAGGGATATTTTTCTTGTGTTTCTTGTATTAGTTTGTCTTTCTCCACAAAACTATTTAGTCAATTATATGATAAATACTGTAATATAAAGAGTTAATTATAGAGTAAAAAATTAAAAAATATGAGTTATGGTGATCACAGATTGTTTCTTTACGAAGATATTATAGATATAGTGGTACACTCTGACGGTATATATGTGGATAACAGGCCTATGAATAATAAAAAACTAATTGCACATAAAGGTATTAACAATGAAATACTTTTTAATATAAGGGACAGGGATAGAAAATTACAAAATGTTTTTTCTGATGTTTTAATGGCTACATTAATAAATCCTTCAACAAAAAGAAGAGTATTTTATAGACTTTTAGAACATACAAGTGATGTAGGTAAAGTAAAACTTACATTAGAAAATTCTGATTTGCAAAGTGTAGATGCAGGCATGTACACAATGTATGTATCAAGAACAGATCAAGATGGGATAGAACATCCGGTTTTTACAAATCAAAATAATGCAGTAAAATTTGATATAGAAATTACCGATCAGTTAGGTATGGAGCCAGTAGAAACACAAGTAGGAAACACTTTTACTCAAACAGCAAGTGTAGATGCCGGTGACTCTGCAAATATATTTGTTTCTTCGGCCTTTAGTGGTAATCAAGATAGAAATTTTCAAACTGCTTTGCACACTATTGCCATTTATCCTGATGCTTATACTGGAAACATTACAGTACAAGGCAGTTGTGTAGAAGGTACTCCTGAGAACGACGATGCTAGTATAGATTGGTTTGACTTAGAAACATTGACTTTAACATCAGAAAGCAATATAATAAATAAAAACTATCAGGTAAACAGTAATTGGATTCGTTTAATTCACACACCTAGTAGTGGAAATATTTCGCAAGTTCACATTAGAAATTAATTGACAAATCACTTAATATCCTGTATAATAATACTATGGATATCGATATTCTTGTTGAGCAAGTACACAGGCTCTTATTAGATCATTTGCCTATTAAGACAAGCAAAACACCTAGTGGCTGGAGGACTATGGACTGTCCTATGTGTACTGATAAAAGAAAACGCGGCGGTCTCATTACAACAGGAGCAAAAATATCCTATAATTGTTTTAATTGTGGCTTTACTACTGGTTGGGAACCTAACCCTACATTAGGTAAGAAATATAAAGATCTTGCTGACAAGTTAGGTGCGACAGCAGAAGAAATACATAAGGTCCAAATAGAAATTTTAAAATATGCAGAAATATTAGAAACTGAACAAGAAACTGATTATGTATATAATTTGCAAAAGTTTGATACAGTACGACTTCCAGAATCAGTTATAAGTTTAGATGATTTAGATATAGATCATCCTGTAAAAAAATATGCTATAGACAGAGGCATAGATGGTCTCTACCCTTTAATGTTCTTTAATGAACCTCTGTACAAGCAAAGATTAGTAGTCCCCTTTACTTATAATAATGAATTAGTTGGTTGGACAGGAAGACATATAAATCCTCCTGATAAGACTACACCTAAATACTTACATAATATGCCGTCTGGATATGTTTTTAATATAGATAGATTTGCAGACAGTAAAAGAGAAATTGTTATAGTGACAGAAGGCGTCTTTGATGCTATAATGATAGATGGTATAGCAATACAAGGAAATAGTGTAGGGCCTGAACAGGCACACCTAATAGAAAAATTGGGCAAAAGAATTATTATATGTCCTGACAGAGATGAGGCTGGTACAGAATTGATGTTGCAGGCCGCTGAACTAGGGTGGGAAGTAAGTTTCCCGCCTTGGCATGCAGATTGTAAAGATGCCGCTGATGCAGTTATTAAATATGGCAGACTTGCTACAGTGGACAGTATTATTAGAAATGCTGTAGATAATGAATTAAAGATTAAAGTTAGAGCTAAAATGGTATGAACGAAAAGTTTCAACATTGGAAAAATATTTGTAGACTACATTGGAAGGAAATTGTTACTATGTCTATAGCATTACATTGGATTGTAGACTTATTAATATTAGGACCAATAGTTTTCTTTTTGGGATATTTGTTTGGAGTACATGTAGGACATTAGTATGAAATTATATGTAAACGGTTGTAGTTTTAGTTATGGTAATACATTAGAAAATAAATTGGCATGGCCTGATTTTATGGAAGACTTTGATGTGATAAACGAAAGTTGGATAGGTAGTAGTAATAAAAGAATTTTAAGAAGAACTATAAACTACATAGAAAATAATGCTTATCATGATACATTTTTTGTAATACAATTATCTGATTGGTTTAGAGATGAATGGTATGATGCAGAATTTGATACATGGATAGGAATGTGTAAAGATCATGTTGTTTTAGATGATATATCATATAATAGAAGTGATATAGATCAGGAAGAATTAAATAGAAAGGTTAAAACATTTATACAACATTCTTTATTACATAGAACAATAAAAACTGTAGAACAAGAAACATTTAATCTTTTAAATACGGCAATAGCATATTTTAATCAAAATGATGTCAAATATTTGATTACAGGAATGAGTTCTAGATGTATGCCACATGAAAATAATGTAAATATTGTTGTTCCAGGAAATTTTATTAAGCCTATAAGCATAATTGCAGGTAATAACATCATTAGCACTAGTGATAGTCATCCAGACAAACAGGGTCATAAACTAGTTGCAAGATATATAAGAAGTGAGATAGAAAAGATATGGCAGATATAAAAACATATAATGAAGAAACACAAGAACTTTTTTTAAGGTTTTTGTTGAGCGATTCAGACTTATTTGCAAGGTGTCAGAATATAGTCAACCCGGTGTACTTTAATTTAAAGTATAGGAAAGCAGTTGATTTATTTATAAGTCATAGCACTGAGCACAATTCTATTCCTACTCCTGAACAAGTAAGTGCAGTTGCAGGAGTACAATTAGAGCCTATTCCAAATGTAACTCCTGATCATCATGAATGGTTTATGAATGAATTTGAAACTTTTTGCAGACACAAAGCATTAGAAAAAGCAATTATAGAAAGCACAGACTTATTAGAAAATCAAGACTATGGCACAGTTGAAAATAAGATTAAAGATGCAAGTCAAGTTGGTTTGGTTAAAGACTTGGGTTTAGAATATTTTGAAAATCCCAAAGAAAGATTACAATGGATCAAAGATCAAGCAGGGGCAATTAGTACAGGTTGGAAGGGTATAGATCACAAACTTTATGGTGGCCTGAACAGAGGAGAGATGACAATCTTTGCTGGTGGTTCTGGTGCAGGTAAAAGTTTGTTTTTACAAAATTTTGCAGTCAATTGGGCATTAGCAGGATTTAACGTTGTTTACATTAGTTTAGAGCTTAGTGAACAACTTATTAGTATGAGATTAGATAGTATGGTATCTGGTTATGGCACAAAAGAAGTGATGCGTAATATGGATGATGTAGATTTGAAAGTGCGTATGAAAGCCAAAGGTGCTGGTAAATTAAGAGTTAAACAAATGCCTAACGGTGTTAATGCAAATGATATCAGAGTATTTTTGCGAGAATATGAAATATCCTGTGGTGAGAAAGTAGATTGTTTACTTGTGGATTATTTGGATTTGATGATGCCTATTAGTGCAAAAGTAAGTGGCAGTGATTTGTTTATTAAGGACAAATATGTATCTGAAGAGTTGCGTAACCTAGCAGTAGAAAGAGACTTACTATTTGTAACGGCTTCACAGTTAAACAGAGGCGCAGTAGAAGAAATAGAATTTGATCATCATCATATAGCAGGTGGTATCAGTAAAATACAAACAGCAGATAATGTTGTAGGTATTTTTACAAGTAATGCTATGCGAGAAAAAGGTAGATATCAAATACAGTTTATGAAAACACGTTCTAGTAGTGGTGTAGGCACCAAAGTAGATTTAAGATTTGATCCTGATACACTTAGAATAGAAGATTTACAAGACGGAGATGAAGATGCTGATACAATCACAACTTCAAGCCTAGTAGATCAACTAAAACGTAGTAATACAATTAAAGCAGATGAGCCAGAACAGAAAGATACTATAGGCCAAGCGATGAACATGCGAGAGTTCCTGAAAAAGAATGATTTATAATGATAAATAGCATTATACATATTTTATGGAGACGACATGCGTAAAACTCGCAGTATATTAGAAGAACTAAATCAAATTTCTGTTGATAGAGATAGGAATCATGTGGTCTCAAATAGGGGAGAGCATGTCATCAATAGTGCTATTAATCTTATAGAACAGATTGAAACACATTATGATGAACAAACTGCTAAAGATCTTAAAAACAGATTAATTAACAGCATTAAAGCAAAAGATATTAAAAAATTCTCCCGAGGTATTGGTAAGGTTATCAAAGAATCACAAAGGGAAATTGACAATGCTAATAAATGAAATTGTAGTTAAAGAAAAAGACGTCAATTTACCTGGTAATCCTGTACCTATAAAACACGGTAAAGAAGTTACCTTAGGTAATGAAAAATTTGTTTATGATCTTAACAATAATATTTGGTTAAGAAAATCTGACGGACAAGCAATCCCTCAAAATAGCGAAGCACATATGGTTCTTATGGCAACACAAGGGTATGAACCAGATGGAGTAAACCAATTAAGTCCTGGAGCCTGGAAGACTGTCAAAGGTACTATTAATAATTTGATAGGAGGACCTCTTGGTGTTGCAAGTAGAGCTGATCCAAATGCATCACTCCTAGGAAAAATATCAGGTGTGATAGGTGATGGGTTACAAAGATTAATTAGAGGTCTTGGTAATAAAAGAAAAATACAAATTATTAATGTTGGCGACATGGTACAATGGAATGCTGAAAAAAATAATAAAAATATTAAAAAAGGTGACTTAGTACAAGGTCCTGTAATAGCAGTTGCAGGAGATTCTTATCCAGCAGGAATACCTTCAGAAGGCGGAGCAACAGAGGTACCGCAAGGAAAACTTTTAATCAAATCTAAAACAGGTGTGATATTTACAAAACCTATTGATCGTGTACAAAAAGTTCAGGGTTAAAAATGAAATTTGTCGAAATCTCAAATAGTTTCCTTAAGGAAATTATACTAGAAGCAGAAAATAAAAATACTCATTTAGAGCATTTGGAAGACAATATTTTTAACAAAGGATACCAAGGCGCCAAAGAAGCAATAAATTATTTGTTTAGTCTACATGAGATGCTAGAAGGAAGTTCCAAAACTCCAGTCAGCATGACAACAAAATGGGACGGTGCACCAGCCATTATTGCAGGCAAAGATCCTCAATCAGGAAAATTTTTTGTAGGCACCAAAGGTGTATTTGCACAAAAACCCAAATTAAATTTTACAGAAAAAGACATTGAGGAGAATCATCCTGCTGAAGAGTTACAAAATAAATTAAAACTTGCATTAAAAACTTTAAATAGTTTGAACTGGAATACAGTTGCTCAAGGAGATATGCTTTTTTCTAAAAGTGATTTGAAAACTGTAGATGTTGACGGGGAGGAATGTATTGTTTTTAAACCAAATACCATAGTGTATGCAGTACCCACAAACAGTGACCTAGCAAAAGAAATTTCTAGTGCAGAAATAGGAATTGTTTGGCATACAGAGTATGTAGGAGGGCCTACGTTAGCCGATACAACTGCTAAATTTGGTTTTGACAGTAGTGTACTTGGTAATAGTAATAAAGTTTGGCATAGAGATGCATTAATAAAAGATTTTAGTGGAACAGTGACACTTACACAAGAAGAAAGTGATAATATTATAAATTCTATAAAACAAGCAGATAGTTATTTAAAAAGTATAGATTCAGAAACATTTGCTTGGTTAGAAAAAGGTAATGATTTAATAGGTAAAGATTTCCTACAACAACTAAAGGCCCATGTAAATAATAATATTAGAGCAGGAGCATTTGATGAGCCCACTAAGTTTGCACAGGGGTTTGTACAAAAGTATATAGATTTTATGCAAAAGAAAATAGACGGTTATAAAACACAGGCTAAACAGGACGAAATGACAGAAAAATTAGTACAAGGTGTAAAGTTTATTAAAGAACACGTTCCTGGGATAGTGAGCGTATATGATCTGTATTTAAAGATAATACAATCTAAAGTAAACATAATTAAAAAGTTAGAAACAATTAGACAGTTACCTACATTTAAGGAAACTGAAAACGGATATGAAGTAACAGGCGAAGAAGGGTTTGTTGCAGTTGACAGAATAGGTAATGCATTAAAACTAGTAGATAGACTGGAGTTTAGCAGACTGAACTTCGGAACAGGAGCACCTGGAAAATGAGCATGCCAGAAAACAAATTTAATTTTAAACTAATTGATCAAGAAATATCTGAAGCAAGACTGTTTAGGACATCAAATAATTTTAGAAATTTAACAGGCAGAGAAGTAGCAAATTTATTATATTTAACAACACTATCTACATGGATGATGACTAAAGATAGTAAGCAGGAAAGTTTTGCAAGATCTTATTTAAAGCAATCTACTCAGTATGGCCCTTATATTTTATTCAGAAGTCATGCAACTGATTTATTTTTATTAGCATATCATGTTAATGATCCAGAAAATAAAAATATTAAATTAAAAAATAATATCGAAAGTAAAAGATTTTTAAAATCCCTACAATTTAATAATAGACAACATTGGTTAAATATGTCTAAGATTAGTAGTGGTAAAGATAGAAACAGTGAAATGTATTCTTTTTTTATGAGATTAGAATCACAACTCAAAATTAGCGACTCCAGATATAAAAAATGGAGAAGACTTGTTAGTGATTGGGGCAACTTAAAATATACAGCCAGACAATTAGTAGTTACATCTATACTTCAAGAATATAGACGAATTGCAAAAGGCAGTGAAATGGTAAGCCCATTGAGCACAATGACAAGATATAAAAAATATATTGTTACTGATAAGGAAAAACCAAGTACAGCAAAAAGAGTTGCCGGTGCAGTTGCTGGTGCGGCCGCAGGCAGGTATGCAGGTAAGAAGATTGCACAAAAAACAGGAAAAAATATTGATAAATATAAGAAGTACGGTACAGGTATTGGAGCAATAGCAGGATACTGGGCAAGTGGAAGGCAGAGACAAAAATGAACAAAATACAAAAAGATGCAATAGTAGATTCGTTTAATAAAAAATGGAAATACAGAAAAGACAAAGAACAATATGGTATGGCCGATGCATGGAAAATTATCTATTCTCCAAATGCAGAAGGTAAGTATGTAGGTGATTGCGAAGACTATGCTCTATCAATTCTTTACAGACTATGTGGTGAAAGCCATTTAAAAATGTGGTGGATGCTTATTACTCATCAAGCAGGTATCTGTTTAGTGGGTCCAAGTAAATGGAAAGTATCTCACGCAGTATTAAGATATAAAGGCGAGTATGTAGATAACTGGACTAAAAAGTTTGGCCCTAAATCTGCAATAGAAAAGAATCACACTTTCCATATTTTTTATGGATATGGTTGGGCATACTTCACTGCAATAAAAATGGTTATCAGTAAAATAGTAAGAACATTAAAAAAATGAAAATAAAAGAAATTATCAGAGAAGAAATAGATCAAGCAGAAGCAAGTCAGGTTTATCAATCTTTGATTGCTACAAATACTCCTATGGGAAGATTAACTGCATATTATTTTCAACAAACAAGAAATAGTGCTAAACATACTTCTATAGATAGTGCTCAGCAAGAAGCAGAAATTTTAGCAAAGGCGGCTCTTGATAAAATTAAAGATGACGATCTAGGAGTTGAAAAACTTAGCAAAGAAAAAATAGAGAAATACAAAAAATATAGTGATAAGTTTTATGGTAATCAGTATGTTAAAGTTGCAAGAGACCAATTACCTCAAGAATTACAAGCCTATTTGCCCATAATAGATCAAGGATTAGGTAAAGGATTTAGATCGGGTGTAAGTGTAGGTTCAAATTTATCTAAATTATTCGATCCTAGTAACATAAAATATTCTAGAAAAAGATAAATAAGTACATATAGAAGTTAAAAGACTTCATAAAGGAGAATAAAATGGCACAATCAGATAGAAGAGCGGCGGCGGCTGGTGAGTTTATTGGTAAAGACGTATTTTTAAAGTCATTCCAACAACAATCAGGAAACATTAGTGCTTCTGATTTAACACAATTAGTTAGTTCAGCTCAAAACTTAAACCTTTCAGTTCTTAAAGTTGGTAGTGTATCAGGTGATACAGTAAACTTAATTGTTGAAGGTGCTGATAATTTAGCAAACGGTGACATTGCAGGTTACGTGATCGGCGATACATCATTCTAAATTTAACAGAATATTAAAAATCCTCACTATGTGGGGATTTTTTTTGACTAAAAGTTGATAAATAAAAGTAAGAGAGCCAAACGGCTCAAAATACATAGGAGAATATAATGGCACAAGCAAATCCAAACGCGGCAGTTAGAGCAAGTAACGGTCTAGGTCCACGTACAGATATTTTAGAAGTTGATGACGTAACAGCAGTAACAGTTGAAGCGGCATGTTTAGAAGCACAAAACGAAGGTTTTGTAGTTGTAGGCGTTGAAGGTTTAACTTCAGGTTCACACATTGCACTACAAGGTGCAGGTGCAACACCATCTATTACAGGCGCAACATTAATCGCAACATTTGGTGGTTAATCAAACGTAACAACAAACGATAATATTTAATCCCCACTTTATGTGGGGATTTTTTTGACTTCAGAAAATTAAAAGTCGATAAATAGTAATATACAAGGAGACACACATGAGTTTAATAAGAAGTGGTGCAATGGGTAGTAGTGAAGTACTATCGAGTAATATAGAATACTACACATTGTTTACGACATTAAATATCACAAGAACAGGTGATTTTAATGACAATACACAGAAAGATTTTGAAAGCATAGTGCAAGTAATAGGATTAAGAGCACAACCAGTGGTTATGAATAATCCAGTTGCATTAAATGGTATAGGTGCAAATTTATTAGAAAATTACGGAGCACCAAGCCTTACAGGTGCAGGTTGGATTTTTAAATTTGCATTTGAAAGAGAAGGAGCTCATACTATAGATTTGCTTAAAGATGAATTGGACGGAATTGTATTAAATGATGGAACAATAGATACAAAAAGTTCAGTCAATATGGAATTTACTAAACAAGATTTATTATAGGATAAAAAATGCCTAAAAAGCCAAAAACAGAAATAGCAACTAAACCTTATGTTGAAAGCGGTAACATAGAGGCTCACATAATTGCTGACATGCTTCGTATAGAAAGCATTACCTCCGAATTAAGAGAATTTAAAGAAACTACAAAAGGAAGATTAGACAAATTAGAAAGTTGGATAATCGCTATTGTTGGTTTAACCTTCACAACCTTAATGACAACAGTAGTAGGACTGTTAATGAAAATATTATGAGAATAGACGAATTTACAGATGTAGAAATTACAGAAGGTAGAATGGTATGGCGCCGAATGGGAAATACTGTTAAACGTGCAGTTCGTTGTACATCTGGTAGACGTAAAGGAAGAGTTGTAGCAAATGCGGCCCAATGTAGTAAGCCAATAGATATGAAGAAAAGGCTTACATTAAAAAGAACAAAAGCAGGTATGGGTAGAAGATTAGCCTTTAAGGCAAGAAGAACTAAAAGAACTAATCCAGCATCTAAAAGATTAAAAACTTTAAATAAGCCAGTTAGAAGAAGATAATGAAATTTAAAGATGTAAGGACAATAGAATCTTTATTAAAAGAATACGGTATGACTTCAGGACCCTCTACATCTGTTGGAAATCAAAAGTCCGGAAGTATTGTAAACAAGCCTAGTTCTTCATCTTTGAAAAAACCAAGTACTTCTATAGTAAGAAAACCATCATCTAATAAAACAATACAACCTAAAGATTTATCTATGACTACATCTAAAGCAGGTGACTTAAAAAAAGATTTTGTCTTTCCTGATGAAAAGGGTAATGAATTAAAGATTGTTTCACCTGCAGGTAAAAGAACGTCACTACCTAACGATAAAGAAGATGTAGTTATCGCATTAGATAAAAATAATGAGCCTGTGGTTTTTGATAAAGATGCAGATGTATCTTACCCAGAAGTACAAGAAGGCAAATTAAAAAAATTAGCCAAAAAGAAAGGTAAAAAATTCCAAATTAGAAAACTTAAAGGAAAAATTAAAAAGTTATCCAAGAAAAGATTAAAAGAAGCAGATCCAAAACTTTTTGAAATAAATTTTAATAAAAAAGAAATTGCATCAGAAGCCTTAGATATGCCAGTAAAGTGTGGCTTTGAAGCAGAAACATTTTTTTATAGTGTAGATGGTTCAGGTTCTTCTGATGTAGATGATATGAGCATCAGTGATATCGAATACGAATATGGTGATTTACCAGATCAAGCATACGAAGATTATCAAGATTGGTTATATGATAAAGGACAATCAGAATATTTGGACGACTTAGTGAGTGATAAAGTCCAAGAAGTCAAAGAAGATGAAGAATGGTTGAACGACTTTATAGACAGCAGTAGTGGCCCAAGTTCAGAAGCAATCGAAATATACAAAAAAGATTTTGAAGAAGCAGACCCACAAGAATACGAAAACCGTGAGGAAGATGGTTGGGAATACATGAACTGGGTTAGAGAATATGTAGAAGAAGAATACGAAGACGAATATTTAGAATGGCTTGACCTTGCAGTCAGAGAAGAATATGATTTAAATGATGAGGCCAGAGAAGCCGCTGAAAGCGACTACAGTATGGAAGACTGGATATATGACACATACAGTTATATGAGCAGTTTCCTTGATGAGTATGGATACGACTATAGCAGAGGCGGAAGTGGTGTGTCAGATGTTGCTGATGAATTGTATAATGGTTGGATAAAACAACATAGTAGTTTTGATGAGTACCCAGAATCAGGAGATTACGGAGACACTTATACAACAACTTCATGGGCAGTAGAAACTGACAGCAGTATAGATCCCGATGAAGGTGCGGCCGCAGAATTAATATCACCAGTATATAGTTCTCCTAGAAAAATGCTGGAAGAAATGAGAAGTCTTTTTAACTGGAGCGAAGATAACTTCGGCACTAATAATACCACAGGTTTACATGTAACAATGAGTTGGAACGGATCTAGAGATGGAGATGCAGAATTAGGAGGACTAGAACCAAACAAATTAAAAATGGCATTGTTATTAGGTGACGAATACTTATTAGCACAATGGGGAAGACGTAGAAACAGTTATACAAAAAGTCAATATCAAAATTTATTAAAACATGCAGAAGATATGAAACGTGGAAATAAAGACAGTTTCTTAACGTTACAAAAAGAATTAGAAAAAGGCATTAGCAGAGAAAAGTTTTCAAGTATTCATTTTAAAAACCAAAAAGATAATGATAGCGAAAATGAATTAATAGAATTTAGAATAATGGGTGGTGCTGACTACAACACAATGTATGAAAAAGTTGTTAAATCAGTTGTAAGATATGCAACCATTATGAACGCAGGTTATGATGAAGATGCGTTTAGAACAGATTATATAAATGCTTTGTTTAGATTAATCCGTAAGAGCCAAGAGATAGACCCTGAAAAGACAAAAGAACTAGAGGTTCATAATCATCCTGTGATAGATTCTGCAAAAGAAATAGTTGGTAAAAAAGATTATTTTGATGTTATAAGATTTTTAAATAATTCTGTTAATTATTTTAATGAATATGAAGAATTAAGTGATCCAGATGCTGATAAAAAATGGAAACAGAGTGTCAAAGATTATGAAAAAGGCACAGGCGACAAGATGGATATTGTTGAAGTTGAAGAGGGAGAGCCAATCAGAGGCTATATACAACCAGACGCAATAGCACCCAGCAAAAGAGCACCAGCGGCATTAAAAAGATCTCAGGAAATGTTTGGTAGGGCAGTAACACTTCTTGCAAGAGATATTGCTGACAATAAAGCGAGAGGAATGCCTAATGCAAAAAGCATAAGAATATTCAGAGAATATGCTAACAAAATAAAATTAAACAGTAAAACTTTAGAAAAAATTGCCATCCAAAGTATGGATGACTTAAACTTTAATGGTACTGACAAAGAGAACATAGTAAGATTAGAAAAAGGTGTACAAAGTTTATTTAAACAAGACATTATAAAAAAACCAACCTTCCTAACGCCACAAGAAGTAGATGCCATACTTAAAAAGTCCTGGCAGTTTGCAATGTCTGATGATAAAAAAGATAATATTAAATTAAATAAATTTATAGAATTATTAGTAAAAGTATCTCCCTACAAAGATACAGATCAAGTACAAGATGATTTAAGACAGGTATTTAAAACAAGGCAAGAAAACGAATTTGCTAGATATATGAAAAGTGGGTCTTACGGAAGTAGTGGTTTATTAAAGGCAGGAAAAATAACAACTCCTGGTGCTGTTAAAGAATTACTATCCTTCCTAGAACCATATAGTGGATATGAACATCCTACAAGTCCAGATCATCATATCAATATAAGAAGTGATGACAACTATGAAAATGTCGCACAGATGAGAATGATACAGCGAATGAGAGATCGTATGGATCATTTGCAAGATTTACAAACTGAGGACAAAGAAAAATATCAAAGCATAGTAAAGCAATTACAATCAATTGGACAAGACTTTATAACTGCATTGAAGCCTGTAGACTTTCAAAATGAACTTGGATTAAAAGACAATGATGAAGATGGTAGAAATTTCTTAGGAATAAGTAATTTCAGCGACCACGATGACCGACTAAGTAAATGGAACGACATTTTAGATGATTTAACAAAAATGTCTGAACCTGATCAGGACACGTGGAATTTTCCAAAATCATATGATGACTTAGTCTTTAGCCAGATTAATTTATCTGAATTGTACAAAGCAAAATCACGTGATCCTGGTAATTATGAATCATCAGAAATAAAAGCATTAATTAAGGAAAGATTTGCGGCAATTAAAAAATTCTTAACAGGATTTGATAAAATTTTCCAAAAGGAAGGTTTCCTAGATTTAAAATCCGAAATTAAAAATAAAAATCAACTGGACAAACGCAACAAAGATTTTGAAAAGAATATCAGAGGCTCTGAAAAAACTAAATTTAATATACCATCACACAGTTGGGTATACATAGATAAAGAATTTTTTGACACTATCACAGATGAAGACTACAATGATAGAGAGGCATACTTGGAAAATCATTTAGAACATTTTAATGAAGAACTAAACACAGGCAAGGTTTATGTAATTGCCGCAAGTCATTTTGGTGATGCCGAAGATGCCACAAACGGTTTAGAACTTATTGATACATTTGAAAAAAATAAAAACTATTATCATTCTTGGAGAAGAACTGGTTATAATAAAATACTCAGCAAATTTAAACAAACGTATGGAATTTCCTGGAGAGAATTAACTGGTGAAAGGATAGCAGATAAAACATTAATACAGGGTGACGGTGATGTATATCAAAAATTAAAAGAAATTGGCATTGCAATCACACACAAAGGCGACAGTAGAAAAGGCATGGACGGTGTACAAGATTTAGTTCCAGATAATGAAACAGAAAATCCAAGAAGTGGCGAACCACTTAACAGAAGTAGCAGTATGAGTTGGGAAAACATCAATGATGATGCTGAAGAAAAACGTTTTAACGCATTTGATTGGAGTGTGTACCCGGAACAAATGAAAGGGTTAGTTGCCAAAGAAATGAAAGACAAAATAAGTAGTTTTGGCAGTTTCCAAGTAGCATTAGATAACATACTTAAAAGAGTATTAGACGGTGATACAGGTATTGAAATAGGCCCTAACAAAAATAGCATAATAAAAGCGGCTGATGTAGAAGGCTACACAAAAGAGCATTCAGCAAAAATAGGTGCTGAAACTGATTGGATAAATCTAGCAGATCATTTAGGTATAGAACTTGGTGTAAATAACCAAGGTGCAGAACTGTTAAAGAAAACATATAATATGTATGATGAAAACACCCAAGGTAACTTTGCCGCAGATGGTGTAAGTATAGAAAGGTGGTTAGATGCTGTACAAAAATCCAAAGAATATATACAAAAAAATTATACTGTAAGTGGTGGAAATTATTTTAGAGACAAAGATTACATTGGTGGCAGATTAGGCGGACCTGAAGATGCAGAAAAAACAATATCGACACCACCAGAAAAAGAATTTAATTCAGATTACGATTTAGCAAGAAACCGTTGGCCTAAGTTTGATGAAATGATGCGAAATGGTATGCAGAACTATTTGGCTAGAGGTTCTGTAAATGACCTAGTAGGATTTTTAAATAATGCAAGTAATGACAGACGTTTTCAAAATGCAGTATTAGATACACTTGCAGATACACCAGATAGTGGTATGGGTGCTTTTGATGACTTTCAATCTGTATTAGCATCAGCAAGGATGAATATGTCAAGACAAAATCAAGAAAGTGTGTTAGACAAGTTTGACAAACTACCTTTACAAGAACGGTTGCGTATTATAAACGAATCAGATGTATTAGAAAAGTGGAGCAAAAAATATAAGGACAGTATCAACTGTAGCAACCCTAAAGGTTTCAGTCAAAAGGCTCATTGTGATGGTAAGAAAAAACAAGAAGGTAGAATAGAAGATACTTTTGCAACAGATAGAATTGATAAACACGATAAACCTCAAAAGAAAAAGAAAAAAGAAAAAATGGAAGAGGGTGCCTTACCAGATAACTCTGTCGTTAGAATGTTAAACAAATTACTTGCAGAGCCTATGCCAGCAAGTGATATTAAAAAACAAATGGATGCCTATTTTGCTCTACCTGTACCTTCCATGTTAAAAGCATTTAGAGACAGACGTTCAGAGGGCGGAGACGACGCATGTTTAAGGCCTATACTAAGAAGTTATATTAAGCAACAGTTAGATCCTTCATCACAAAAACAAGTAAATCTAAATGAAGGAATAATGATCTCTGAATATGAAGATCTAGAAGCAGAAAAAATTAAAATACAGGATATTATTAAACAATTAGATATTGAAGATGAAAAAGACAGAGGGATAATAGACCAAATTTGGAGAATACTAAATTCAGATCATATTCAAACAGTTATTGGTTCAGTAGTAGCAAGACCTATAGCAGACGAAACAGCAATGGATAAACTTGAAGCAACTAAAATACTTACAAAGGTAATTTATCAAGTAGAAGGCAGTTATGATAAAATTAAATCTTTTTTAGATGATTTAGAAAAAACAGGTTCTGCTTATGATGTCGATGCTATCAAGAAACCTATTAATGCATTATCAAATGTGTTTAAGTCAGATGTAGGATTTACAGTATTTAAAACGTTACTACCATACGGAGTAGGATCTAATAGAAAAGGCCCAGGTGAATTTGCATTAGCAATGCTTAGTGATAGAGTTCAATTAAGTGACTCTACAGGAGATATTAAAGTAGATGGTGACCTAGTAGAAGTCAAAGCAAGTAAGAGTGAGACAAGTTCAGGTGGCGGAAGATTAGGTATGCACGGATTAACTGGAGATGATGCTACAGCAAGACTATTGAAATATGAAAACGATATACCTTCCATAGCACAACATTTAAAAGATCCCAGAAACAAAACTCTAGGATTCGGAAAGTTTTTAGAATATCTAAATACAGATTTACCTGTAGGAGACAAAAGAAGAGGGTTAATTGTTAAAGATTTATATACAGGCGTCTTTATACCAAAAGCAGTACAAAAGATTGCAAAAGCAGTTCAATCGTCAAATCAAAGTATAGAGATAGCAAAGCAATATGCTGGTGCAAATTATATAGATTATGTAAGTAAAGGTAAGTTTGATTCATTATTAGCAATAGATTTGTATACAGGCAAAACAGCATATATGAAAAGTGAAGATGAGTTTATAGAATTTATAGAAGGTCCACACTCAGGTTCGTTGGGTGTAAGTGCTGTAAGTTCTAATTCTAATCCAGCAGAAGTATTTGTGCAGATGAAATTTAAAAAGGGTAAAGTATGAAAATAAGTGAATTATTTTTAAGTAAAGAAGAATTAGAAAAACGCAAACGTTCACGTCTAGACGCAGAAGCCGGCGGCGGTGGCGGTGGCGGTGGCGCCGGAGGCGGTGCAGGCGGCGGTGCAGGAGGCGGCGGTGCCGCAGGTGGCACAGGCGGAGCAACAGGTGGAACAAGTTCAGGTGGAGACGGAGGGTCTGCAGATAGTGGTAGCACCGGAGATAGTGGTACTACATCCTCCGATTCCACTCCTAGTAGTGATGCACCAGTAAGTAGAGGTTATGCATTTTTAGGTAGTATGGTCCCTGGTAAAAAGAAAAAGAAAAAGAAAAAGAAAACTTTTAAGTACGGTAAAGGCATATACGAAAACTTAAATGACTATGCTATGGATTTAGAGTTTGCTGTGAAAGAAGCAAGGGATATAACAAAACAAATTAAATATGCAGATATGCATATGGACATTATTTCTAAACTGTCATTACTTGCAGAAAAATATGGTGTAGAAATAGATGAATATGATATTAATCAAGTCTATAAAGCCAAGAATAATTTAGAAAGTGCAATATTTGAATTAGATCAAGTCTTTGAAGAAAAACTAAGAGAAATAAAAAATAAAATAGACGATGAAAATATTTGATGCAATACAACAGGTAATACCCTGCCCTAAAACAAGATCTATTGGATGCCAATGTAGTAGACTGGAAGGTATCACTGAGGCCGAAGAAACAATCAAAGCAATAGCACAACTTGAACATACTGAAGGTAATGTACAAGGTGCTGTAAAGTTTAAACAAAAACCCGGACAGCCTACAATAATTAAAGGCATAGTAAAAGGGTTAACACCAGGTAAACATGGCTTTCACATACACGAATTTGGCGATCTAAGTGATGGTTGTGCTAGTGCAGGTGGCCATTACAATCCAGACGGTGTTGATCATGGCAGTTTACAACAAGGGCATGTAGGTGACTTAGGTAATATAGTTGCAGATAAATCAGGTACAGCAAGATTTCAAATCAAAGCAGAAAGGGTAGAACTTTCTGACATAGTAGGTAGAGCAATAGTTATTCACGCAGATGAAGATGATTTAGGTCAAGGCGGTGATGAAGAAAGTTTAAAAACAGGTAATGCAGGAGACAGAGTTGGCTGTGGTGTTATTAGACTAAGGGAAGTTGTAGAAGAAGAATACAATAGAAAGTTATCAGATAAACATTTTGATAGAAGTCAAATGCCACAAATAAATAAAAATGATTTAGATGCATCACCATTTACATATAAAAGAGGTTCTATAAGTATTAGTAATATAAAGCCAGTACAAACTCAACGAGTTCAAGGACTGAGTAAAAAAGCACAAGATATTTTCCTAAATAATGAAGATAAGCCTTTTATTCTAGATAAAAATGGCTATCTAATAAATGGACACCATAGATATGATGCGGCTCATATGTTGGGAATGAAAAAGGTAGATGCTATAATGGTAAATTCTGAAATAGAAGATATTATGAATCATTTTTCTCATACAACTAGTGACAGAGAAGTAATGCCAGAACATTATTTTAAATCTTTATATGAGAAAAAATTAAAAGCGATAAGTGAAACAATAGAAGCATCACAAGATATGAGTGCTCTTCTTAAAGGTATAGAAGCAGATTTAAAACAACGAGAAAAAGATCTAAAAAAGTTACCTAAAAAAAGCATATACGATGAAAATTATAAGTCGCAAGATGTTACAAAGCAAGGAAGAAATTTAAGTGCTAAAGTAAAGCAGTATTTAAAAGGCAAAAACACAATACTAACAAAAGTTAAAGTAGCAGACTTAGACATGAAAACACCAGGGTTTGGCAGGATTATAGGTGATTTGGGTGATGTGAATTTTGCTGACACAACAGACCCTATAGTGGTAGATGTTGATGGCAAAACTATATTGGATGGATTCCACAGAGTTCAAAAAGCAAAAGATATTGGTAAAGAAGAAATACCAGCATATATAGTAGACGAAAACCTTGCTGACGGTAAAGTGAAAGGCAAGAGTAGACCAGGGCGTGTAAAACGTGCAGGTGCAAGTTGTAAAGGTTCCGCAACGGAACTTCGCAAGAAGGCCAAAAAGTATAGTGGTGAGCGAGGCAAAATGTATCACTGGTGTGCCAACATGAAGGCTGGCAAGAAAAAATCCTAAATAAATAAATGCATGTACGACATATCTACAGACATATTTTCCGATATAGATTATTTTTCTTCTCTTGATGAAATTCAAAAAGTTATCTATTATCATGATAATCGATTCATAAGAGATACTAACCAAGATAATATTTCTTTTAACAAAATAAGACAAATGTATTACAAAAGGAGTATGAATAATTTTCATGTTGACTGGCAAGAGAAATGTGACAGACCAGAATATTCTATGAAGTTTAAATTTAGTTTAGGGGATACTCTAGAATCACTTTACAATAAACAAGAAAGTTTTGAAGAAAAAGTACTGAAAAGAGAGGGGTATATAGATATAGATGGAAAATGTAATGATAATGTTTCATACTATGTCAATAAACACGGATTTCGTTGTGAAGAGTTTACTGATACAGATTCTATTGTATTTTTTGGTTGTAGTCATACATTTGGTACAGGGTTGGATCAAGATGATATTTGGACTGAATTAGTAGCAAAAGAATTAGGATTAAGATCGGTAAATATATCCTGCCCTGCAATTGGTATAGATTTTTGGAATCTTTACATAAATTATTTTTTTAAACATGAGGTAAAGAATTGCAAGGCTATTGTAGTATTACTTCCTCCTTCTATAAGATATTCTTATTTTTGTAATTGGTATGATCACGAAAATCCAAAGTATGAATACCATGAAAACATTTTTCATGAAACTGGAACTGACATTATACAAATGGAATGGATTAGAGATTTCAGAAGAAAGACTACTTTAAATACTGGTAGAGTACCTTTTGTACATAAGTATTTTAATGATACTGATACAGAACCAGATTGGATCGGACATAATCAAAATATTTTATTGGGTAAGGAAAATTGTTTAGAGAGAACATCTACAGGTGTACAATCTATACAAAAAATAGCATATCAGTCTAACATACCTTTAATAGTAAAGAGTTCTTATTCTTTTGCAGAAGAATACCGTGCCGATGATTTTGATTTTGCTAGAGATATGGCACATTACGGAAAAAGAACACATCATAATTTTGCTTGTGATATAGTAAACAAATTATCATTATGAGTAAAAATTTAGGTAAATTAAATTTAACGAATGGAAAGATGTACAGATATCTAAAAGAGATATATCAGAATGATAAAGACATGTATATGGAATTTTTATCAAGACTAATACAAAAAAGATCAGTTCCTATAATACCTGAAGAAAAAAAATTAAATGATGAAGGATATTACGTAGGAATTGATACTTTTAATTGTGATGAAAACCCTGATAGTTTAGAAAAATTGAAAAAGAATAATTGGGTTGAAGATGGTAAACTTGTACAAATAGAATATAAGATTAACAAACATGGATGCAGAAGCAAAAATTTTGATGAAATAAAAGATAAAGAAGTAATTATTGGAATAGGCTGTAGTATTACATATGGCACTGGGTTACATCAACATCAAACATGGATACACCAACTAGCAGATAAAATGGATTGTGAGTATATTAATTTATCCGTTCCAGGTTGTTCAACAAATATTTCAAGTATGTACTGTACAGAATACCTTCTAGAAGAGTTTAAAAAGGTCAAGGGAGTATTTTTACTTATACCCCCGCCTAATAGACTGGATTTAATTAGTTTCACTGATATACAAGAAGCAGAAAAGCCATTAGAAGATCAAGACGTTAGCCTTCAGCCATTTTTTAATGACAAATATCTGGATAATTGGGAAGATAAAAATTTAACTAGAGATCTTTTAAACCACATATGTAGTCTAGAGCATACCACATTTTTAAATTATCATAGGGACGAAGCATTGTTAAAATATAGATGTAAGTCTCTTAATATACATTTTAGTTCTTTAGATAGTAACTTACTTTATTATAAACCTAGTTATACTAAAGCAAGAGATCTCAGTCATGATGGGCCAGAGATTCATAATGATATTGCCAACGAATTTTTTAGTCTTTATAACGAAGATAAATAGTATTATGAAAATAAATGAAATAATATCAGAGACTACAGCAGGTGCTGTTGCCACAGTGGCAGTACCACTTGGTGGTATGCGTAAACGTCCAAATCCTAGTATTTTTGGTAAAACAAAGAAAAAAGTAAAAGAAGGTGAGGCCAGAGACAGGGCCGCTAAAATATTACACGATTTAGTTGAACCCATGATAGATGATTTCAGTAGCATGGACGAACTAGAAAGTTATATGGCAGACAATATGCCAGAATTTTATAGAGGTCGTGATACAGGCAAAGCAATAGAAGATGCTATTAATATGCTTTCACATTTAGACTTACCCGAAGGTAAAAGCCCACACAAAAAAGGCACAGCCAAGTATAAAAAGCATATGGCGGCAATGCATGCCGGATAGAAATGAGAACAGTCAAAGGTAAAAACAAAGTCTTAAAATTTATAAGTAATCCAGAAACAAGTTTTTTCAATAAACTTAACTTAGAAGGCTTTATAGGTGTAAATACTTTAAACGAACGAGAACTTTATATAGCAGAAGAAATGTATAAGAAAGATGTTATTAAAAAGGTTCGTAAAGGAGAAATCATTGGCTACAAAGTATATCCACAAAAAGAAACCTTATAATAAGGCACATCTAAAAAGTAAAATAGACAATCTTGCAAAAAATGTTGCAAAAAAGGGCGTCTATGTTGTAGGTAAAAGCGAACCTGGATATAAGGTATTAGATTGCATATCTAATAATATAATTATAGACAATATTCCATTTAAATCTGTTGCAGACGAACTTACTAATGAATTAAATAAAGCAGAAGACCCTAAAAGTGTTTCTTTATTTAATTTAAAAATCCATATAGATAGATATTATAAGCATATGAACGATATCCTTTTTTATAGGCATACTATTTCTAGTAGTAAAGACGTTTTTAAAGTATCAGGTGCCCGGGCAAGATTGTTAGATTCTATTCACATGGCTAAAGAAGCCAGAAAATATATTAATTTAATTTAATTAAACATTCATCAAATGATAAATAAGAGTATACAAATTTATACTTAGGATTATATCATGCATTTAAGAGATTTAAATACAAGCGGAAAAACTAAAATAAACAAAATTAATAGTCTATTGAAAGAACATTTTGGAATGTCTGTAGCAGTAGGTTCTTTTCCTAAAAAGGAAAAACTTACTACTGTAAAAGAAATGACTGAAAAAGCGATTATCAAACTTAAAGATACAAATAAGCATTTTCAATTAGAACCTGAATATGCAAAGTATTTAGGCATTAAGGATGTTATCGATACAATGCTATCAGAAGGCATGTATGCAGAATCACCTGCTTATGAATCTATGTGTAGTAGTTTAAGAGAAACCATTAAAGAATTAATGGATTCTGGTTACACTATGGATGAAGCAAGTAAAGAATGTATGAATAGATTTAGAAAAGATTCCAGATATGCTTATGATGATGAGCATGTTTTACCTATAGTATTAACAGCGGCAAAAGAATATTATGAAGCAAGTTGTAATTCTAAACATGAATCATTAGAAGAAATTGCAATAGATGGCCCACAAACAGATTTAAACCAAAAACTTCTTAGCGAACTAGCAAAAGAGTGTGGTGTAGAATTAGAAGATGTGACAAGTTTAGAAGCAATTGAAGAAAAAATTAATATGTTTGCAGAAGTAAGTGGCAAAAGCAGAGATGCAGTTGTTGGTTTCTTAAACGGTTTAGAAGAAGATGCAGTTGCAAACGGTATCCAAATGTTTGGTAAGAAAGTTGCAGAGCAAAACAAATTTACAGGTGCAAGAAAAGACGCGATTGCACAAGGTAAAGATGAGTTCGAAGTAGACGGCGAAACTTACAAAGTTACTGGCGATACATCAGATGAAAAGAAACAAGCAAAGAAAGAAAGTATGTTCGATGATATTATAAACGATATGCTTTCTGAAGAAGTTGAATCTGTAGAAGAAGCAGAAGTTGTTATGGCGGTTAGAGCATTAGCAGATGATATCCAGGATCATGTAGAAAGATTAGGAAGAATGGTAAATGAAGATCTACCAGCAATAGCAGATCAAATGATAAATGAATTTGGTGCAGATAAGGCTTCCCAGTTTAAAGACTCAGCAGAGAGTGTTTTATCACAGGCGTTAGAAGCATCAAAACAAGCAAAAGACGGTGTCAATCAAATAGTGGGTAATATTACAGGTCAACCAACAGACTTAGGTCTAGGTGATACAAGTGATCTTGGCTCAGATGATGTAAGTTTAGATGATTTAGCCTCTGAACCTGAAATGGATGTAAACGAACCAGCCGCATCAGGCCCAGAAGATGAACCATTAGGACGTGCACCAATAGAGGTGTAAATGCTTATTAAGGATATTACAGAGTCATATAATGATGACTTATTAAGTGCAGTACAAGATTTACTTGCCGTAATATCTTCTAAAAATCTTAAAAAAATAAAAACAGATAAATTTAAAAATATTTTAGCAAAGCAGGGATATGTTGCTTCTACTGAGGAAATTATCCAGGCTGTTGATACCAGTGGATTTGCTAGTAGTGTAGATGATCAAGAGATAATACCTAACAGTGAATTATCTGGAGATATAGATACTGATGCTGAACCCAGTGTTAATGTAGGTAAAATGGCTGGTAATCAGGCAATGAAAGATATTAAGGCGGATTTATAATGGCAAATATATTTGTAAATGCAACTCAGGCTAGAAAGGACACCAGAAATAATAGTGTTATACATTCAGAAGTTACTGCTATAGAAAGTGCCGTTATTGCAAATATAGATGCTGGTGTACTATATGCAAATGTCATCAGTTCAACAACTATGACTAACAGTAATGTTTATTACAATGTATGGAACAGTATCACAACTGATCCTACAAAATTAGATCAAATGAATTATGTTAAAAAACATTTCGAAGATCTAGGGTATGGAGTAGCCGTTAAAACAAATACTTCGTCCAATTCTACAATTACCTGGAATATTTCCTGGTAAATATCTTTACAAATAATTAAAAATCAGTTATAATATATTATGTTAGTATCGAAGTACGACTACCCAAATCTAAAAAGAATACAAACAAAACAAGGCAGACGATATGTAGGTAAGGACGAAAAGCCTGTACCTAGTGTTACAACTATTCTTGGAGATACTGGCGACAAAACTGCTCTCATAGCCTGGCGTAAACGTGTAGGTGAAGCAGAAGCAACTCGTATAAGCACAGAGTCAGCAGGACTTGGTACCAAAGTTCATAATGCATTAGAAAAATTTATACTACAGGAAGATTACGAAATTAAAGGTAATAATCATATCAGTATTATGGCTAAAAATATGGTTACTGAAATGATAGACAAAGGATTAAGTAAAGTAGACGAAATATACGGAGTTGAAGTTGGGCTTATAGCAGAAGGTTTATATGCCGGAACAGCAGACGGTGTAGGAATGTGGGAAGGCGAAGAAGCGATCATAGACTTTAAAACTGCAAAAAAAATTAAAAAACGTGAATGGATTGAAGACTATTTTATGCAAGGATGTGCATATGCATTAGCACATAATGAAATGTTTGGTACAGATATTAAAAAAGTTGCAATACTTATGATAGATAGGGAAGGCAAATATGCTGACTTTGTTATAGAAGGTAAAGAATTTGAAGAGTACTGTGATAAGTGGAGTAATAGACTCGCAGACTTTTATTCCAAGTAAGTCATAAAGTGATAAATACTACTGAATCAGGAGATTTTTTAGTATGGCAACAGCAAACAACAATGTAATAATATCAAGAATTCAAAACCGTAGAGGATTGAAGCAGGATCTTCCTCAACCTTTGAGAGAAGGTGAAATCGGATTTGCTACTGACAGTAAGCAAGTATATATAGGTGGTAATTTACAGGGAGAAAATGCTAATTTAAGTATTTTTGAAACGACGTCAGGTGCTGAAACATTCACAAAAAGTATTGCAAACACTAGAATAATTGCATTTACTGTTCCCCATAAAAAATTCCCTAAAAATATTTCTTTCGATGGTATTTCAAAAACTAAATTATGGAATATAACAGATGAAACTTATAGCGGCAGTGGGTTAAATGTATTTAACGAAAATATAACACAGACACCAACTGCTTCAGTTACTGCAAATAATACAGGCACTTCTTTTACATTGAATTCTAGTAATACATATATTTCTTCTGGTGACGTTGTCACTGGTGATGATATAACAGGAACAGTAACAGTTGTATCTTTTGATGCTCCTAACGTAGTATTATCATCTAATCAAAGTTTAACAACATCTAATGTACTTACATTTACGCCTAACAATATTAAAAATATACTTACTAATGAACAATTTAAATCAAGTGGTATCAAGGTAATAAAAAATAATAAAGTTCTAATAGGTGACGATACTAATATTGACCCGTCATCTTCCACAGACTACAGTTTCCAAACAACAACTTTAGGCTCAAACGTTCACACATTAAATTTCCGTGTTGCTCCATTGCAAACTGATGAGGTTTCAATTAATTATTATGGCAATGCGGCTATTATAAGAGCCTTATCGAATGTTAGTACAATATACCCAGGATCTTCAGCACAAAGTTTTTATGATCAATATAATATTCCTGTTTATAGACAACTTACAAATGATCTTATAAGAGTATCTGAAACATCAGGAAAAGGTTTTATAGGATTAGAGTTTAAGCATTTAGCAGTATATGAAGATGGAGCAACAATATCTTCTCCTAATTCATTATCACTAGGAACATTACTTGCAAGTAGAAGTGATTTAAAAAGTACTTCAGAAGTAAATGTATCACAAAGTGGGGCAACAATAACAGTAGCAGTCGGTAGTAATAATCAGTATAGTAATTCAGGTGTAAACGATCATATATTGTTTTCTGATACAGACGATTGGTTAAGCGATAAAGCATTACAAGTTTCCAATGTACAACCTAATACTTTAGAAGTAACCCTACCAACGGGTAATACATGGCAAACTGCTAGAGCAGTAACGGCTTCTCAAGCATCTCTTTCAACGGTTACAATTACAGCAGATATAGAAGGATTAAGAAGTGGAGACTATGTAAGTTTTGCAGGTGCAAACGCAACATTATTTACTAGTGGTCCGTATCAAGTTAGCAATGTTACAAGCAATTCGTTTACTGTGACTGAAGCAGGAATTCTTAGTGCAATTCCAGGCGGTTTAGATTACATTATACATGGCACAAATAATACATCTAATGTACAGATTATAAGTAGTAGTCATGGATATACACAACGTGGTTACATAGACGTAGCAACGTCAAGTGATTCTTCTATAGGCACATCTAATTTTCAAATAGGTGATACGGATGATGGAGCAGTATTAACTACTAATACGTTCTTAATAGAAGCAAATTCGGCTGTAACCGGTAATGTCACAGGAACTTATGACGTAATAATTAACGAGTCTACAGCAAATGTAACGCCTGTAATAAGTTATGATTTATCAACATTTACTACTTTACCTGAAGTTTTAGCAAATGTGGCTAACTCATCAGAATTTTTAGATGTACAATATATACCAGGGTCTACTAATAAAGTATATGTAACAACAAAGGCGTCAGCAGATTCAATATCAGCAGGTAATCCAGGCGGTGCGATAGAATTTGGATTACACAATGATGCTAACAATACATTAGGCACGTTAGGATTAAATGCTGGAAGTAAAACTAAAGTAAATAACACGGTAAAAGCAAAATTAGAATCCTGGCTGAATGGATTAATGGATAGCAAAGATGTAAATTTATTTACTGGTGTGGAAGTTAGTGATCCTTATAGTGTTGGTAGCTCAAACTTATCGAACTTTATCCTTAATATTCAAACAAGAAACAGTGATAATACAAGGTATATACAATTTGCTACACGTGAAGAAGCACAGGCCTTTAACCATATTTGTAATAATATTTATTTTGCTACAGCATCTTCAGAAATTAGAGGTCTTGTAAATATAGAAACTAATATAGAATTACTTACAAGTGAATCGACCGGTGGTGGTTCTAAAGTCACAACATTTGATGACTTAGAGGACGATGTTATTACTAATGTAGGTACTCTACAATCATTATCTAAACAAATAGATACTGCTGATTATGATTCTTTTATTATAGATTATACTGTAAAGTATGATGGAACAACTGATGGTAATTATAGAAGGATTGGTACAATGTATTTAAATGTGTTCAATAATTCTTCAACTGGTAATAGTGGAATTATTTTTCAAGACATAGCAAGTGATGTAGCAGATACATTAAGTGGTAATGTTGTATTTAGTGCTTCATACAATTCAAGCAACTCTGCAATAACACTACAGGCAGTAAACTCTACATCTAAAGCATTAGGAATAAATTATCTAACTAAACGTTGGTCATCATAAAATCAGTGAATGTTTTCAAACACACATACATCACAGGATAGACTTAAAATTTGGAGAGACTTAAGAAACGATCCCTCTTATGATCTTGATTCCATTTTAGAGTGTTTTTCAAATATTAAAATTTGTTCTAGATATATAGATTACTATACTCCCAAAAGTTGGCCTACTCCCTTTGAAATTGTTAGTGAAGGACATTTTTGCCAAAGCGGAATAACACTAGTCCTTCTGTCTACATTGCTTCATAAAGGTTTCATATTAGAAGGAGAAATAGATTTATGTGTGATAAGTAATAACATAAATGGTAATACAGGTTTAGTAGGGATTCAAAATAATAAAGTATATAATTTTGAAAAAGACAGTATTGTAGATATAGATTATCTTAAAGAAAATGCTACAATATTTCATAATAATAAAATACACACAAATGATATTTTATATTGACATTTAAATAGTTTTAAGTTACAATATAAATTAGGTAAATATATTTACAATTTAACTTTAAATAGACAAGGACACACATGCAGGTTAAAAAGAGAGACGGCACACTAGAGAATCTAAATATAGATAAGTTGCATAAAGTTGTGATGTATGCATGTGAAGGAATCAGTGGCGTCAGTGCATCAGAAGTAGAAATAAATTCTCAAATTCAATTTTTTGAAAGTATAGCAACAGAAGACATTCAAGAAACACTTATCAAAAGTGCCGCAGATTTAATATCAGAAGAAACACCAAACTACCAATATGTAGCAGGTAGGTTAATTAATTATCATTTGCGTAAACAAGTTTATGGAACATTTACTCCTCCGTGTCTATGTGATATCATACAAGATAATATAGATAAAGGATTTTACGATCCGGAATTTACAGATTTATACACAAAAGAGCAAATCAATGAACTAAATGATCACATTAAACATGATCGAGATGAAGTATTGACTTATGCGGCTATGGAACAATTTCGTGGTAAGTATCTAGTACAAAATAGAGCAACAGGTGAAATTTTTGAAACTCCACAAGTTGCATACATGATGATTGCGGCAACATTGTTTGCTAAGTATCCAGAAGAAACTAGATTACAATATGTAAAAGCATATTACGATGCTATCAGTCTATTTAAAATTTCTTTGCCTACGCCAGTTATGGCCGGTGTTAGAACACCACAAAGGCAATTTAGCAGTTGTGTATTGATTGAAACTGATGACAGTTTAGATAGTATTAATGCTACTAGTGCCAGTATTGTAAAATATGTAAGTCAAAAGGCAGGCATAGGAATAGGAGCAGGTAGTATTAGAGCAGTAGGGTCAACAATTAGAAATGGTGACGCAACTCATACAGGTGTTATCCCCTTTTATAAAATGTTCCAGTCAGCAGTTAAGAGTTGTAGCCAAGGTGGTGTAAGAGGCGGAGCGGCTACATTATACTATCCTATATGGCATTTAGAAGTTGAGGACTTATTAGTATTAAAGAACAATAAGGGCACAGAGGACAACAGAGTGCGTCATATGGACTATGGTGTACAGTTTAACAAACTGATGTACGAAAGACTTATTAGTGGTGGTAATATAACTTTGTTTAGTCCTCATGAAGTTCCTGAACTATACGAAGCATTCTTTAACAATCAAGACAAATTTAAAGAATTATACGAAACGGCAGAACGTAAAACAAGTATAAAGAAGAAATCTATTCCTGCAATTGAATTATTCAGTTCTTTTGTAACAGAAAGAAAGGACACAGGTAGAATTTATTTAATGAATGTAGATCATGCTAATACTCATGGAGCATTTTTAGAAGAGGTAGCACCAATAAAACAAAGTAATTTATGTTGTGAAATTGATCTACCTACAAAACCATTGAATGATGCTAAAGACGAAGAAGGTGAAATTAGTTTATGTACTCTAAGTGCAATCAATTGGGGAGTAATTAAAGACTTACAAGAAATGGATAAAATTTGTAATTTAGCAGTTAGAGGATTAGATGAATTATTAGATTATCAGGAGTATCCTATAATAGCCGCTGAATTAAGCACAATGAATAGGCGTCCGTTAGGTATTGGTATTATTAACTTTGCATATTGGATGGCAAAAAATGATAGCACATATCAAGAACCTAAATTAGAGTTGATTGACGAATGGGCAGAAGGATGGAGTTATGGTTTAATTAAAGCAAGTATCGAACTTGCTAAAGAAAAAGGTGCATGTCCCAAGAATATGGAAACAAAATATGGACACGGTATTACACCTAATCAAACATACAAAAAAGATGTTGACGAATTAATTAAAAATAAAGAACGTATGGACTGGAAAGGATTGCGTAAGGAACTAAAAGAACATGGTATTAGAAATAGTACACTAATGGCATTAATGCCTGCAGAAACATCCGCACAGATTAGTAATAGTACTAATGGTATTGAACCCCCAAGAAGTTTTGTAAGTATTAAACAAAGTAAACACGGTGTACTAAAACAAGTTGTGCCAGGCTTTCCATATTATAAAAACAAATATGATCTACTGTGGGATCAAAAGTCACCACAAGGTTATTTAAAGATAATGGCCGTACTTCAAAAATATATTGACCAGGGAATTTCGGTAAATACATCTTATAATCCAGAACACTATGAAGATGAAAAAGTACCAATGAGTGTATTGATACAAGACATCCTGATGTTTTATAAGTATGGTGGCAAACAATTATACTATAATAATACATTTGACGGACAAGGTGAAATAGATATTAATAAAGAAGATAATCTACCTGAATTAGATGCAGGAGAAATAGATGAAGAAGATTGCGAGAGTTGTAAAATATAATGACAGTTTTAAATACAAAAAATAGAGTAGATCATACCAAAGTAAAAATGTTCTTAGATCCAACAGGAGGGCCTGTAGTACAAAGATATGATACACTTAAATACAAACAGTTTGATAAACTAACTGATAAACAGTTAGGATTCTTTTGGCGACCAGAAGAAGTAGATATACTTAAAGATGCAACAGATTTCAAAAACTTATCAGATCATGAGCAACATATCTTTACCTCTAATTTAAAGAGACAAATACTATTGGATAGTGTACAAGGACGCTCTCCTAATATTGCTTTCCTACCTGTAGTAAGCCTACCAGAATTAGAAACCTGGATAGAGACATGGGCATTTTCAGAAACTATACATAGCAGAAGTTATACACACATTATTAGAAATGTGTATGCAAATCCTAGTAAAGTGTTTGATGAAATGTTAGACATTAAAGAAATATGTGATTGTGCAGATAGTATTACAGAAAACTATGATAAACTGATAGAATATAATCTACTCAGAGATACAGGCAGTAAGAAATACGACATATATGAGCATAAGAAACGTATATATAAATGTTTAATGAGCGTAAACATATTGGAAGGCGTACGTTTTTATGTATCATTTGCATGTAGTTGGGCATTTGCTGAACTTAAAAGAATGGAAGGTAATGCTAAAATTATAAAATTAATTGCCAGAGACGAAAATGTACACCTGGCAAGTACACAGCAGATGTTGAAGTTTTTGCCCCAGGAGGACAAGGACTTTGCAAAGATACAGAAAGAATGTGCAGAAGAGTGTAAGCAGATGTTTATAGATGCTGTAGAACAGGAAAAGGCATGGGCAGATTACTTGTTTAAAGATGGCAGTATAATAGGACTTAACGCAGAACTACTAAAACAATATGTTGAGTTTATAGCGGCCAAAAGAATGCACGCCGTAGGCTTAGAAAAGGTATATAATAGTGGGACTAATCCTTTACCATGGACACAGGCATGGATAACAGGAGGTAGTGTACAGGTGGCACCTCAAGAAACAGAAATAAGTAGTTATGTTATAGGTGGCACAAAACAAGATGTCAATGAAGACACATTTAAAGGATTTAGTTTATAATGTATAATACGGAAGCATTAATCGGAAAAATTGTAACAATTAAATTAGTGACTGGAGTTGAGTTAATGGCTAAACTTATGTCATTTGTAAAAGCGGATAATATTATATTTTTAGAAGAACCTAGAACAGTTATCATTATGGATAATCAAATTGCTGTTGTTCCATATCAATACACGGGCCCAAGTATAGAGGTTGCGATGAGTACAGATAATATACTTTCTATAGTGGAATCTCTTGAAAGTTCTGCTAACGACTATTTAAAATTAATAGAGAATCCAGAATCTAAGTAATCAAAAGGCATAAATAGTAGTATGCCAGGAATAGCAAGAGTAGGTTTAGATAATGCAGGGGGCGGTGTAATCGTCGGTCCTGGTGCACCTACCGTACTTGCTGACGGTTCTATAGTTAGTTGTGCTTCAGCGGCTATACCAGGAGATCAGGTTTTTACTCACGGCGAAGCACCTCACACCGTAGCAAGTATCGTTACTGGATCAACTTCAGTATTTGCTGAAGGCCGCCCTGTTGCTATGCATCAATTTAGTACTGTGACATGTGGTCATAATGTAGAAGGTACTGTACCAGCAACGGTTCAAGTAGGCATATAATGCCAAATCTCATTTCAGTTCGTGGTCCTCATGCTCGTGGAGTAATGGACTTTATCAGAATACAATGGAACATGGGTAATTCATGTAATTATGAATGTGAATATTGTCCTCCTATATTACATGACGGTTCTAAGCCTTGGTTAGAAAAAGATACATACATAAAAACAATAGAGCGTCTATGTGAATACTATAATAGAATAGGGAAAAGAACAGATTTTGAATTAATAGGTGGTGAAGTCACTGTGATACCAGGGTTCGAGGATATAATTAAAAAGATCAGCCAGTATAACTCAACCAGTGTTGTTTATACAAATGCCAGTAGAACGGTTAATTGGTGGAGTAAAGCAAAACATTATATGGATAGTGTTGTACTAACATTCCATCCTCAGACACAGGATAAACAACATTTTTTAGACGTAATAAATGAGATCAAAGAAGATGTTAAAATAGATATAAACATTGCAGGTGTAGGCGAAAAGGTAGAAGAATTAGGAGATTTTGCTGAAGAATGCAGGGATTTATTTAAAGATTGTGAACATAATTACTATTATAACGTCAGTATATGCGTAAAGACTATGTATAAGAAGCTCTTAGGGCGTCACAGTAAGCAGGAAACATACTGGAACTACACAGACAAGGAGTTAGAAATACTACAAAAACCCGGCATTGCACCTATGCCAATAGAGCCTGCAGAACCTGAAGAACAAGATGATGGTAATATCTCAGAGTCTCAAGAATTCATAAATACAGATATAATGACAGAGTTTTTATATGACGATGGAACAAAAAAATTTGTACAACACCATCAAATAATAAATGAAGGTCTTAATAAATTTAAAGGACTAAAATGTCATTTAGGATATGAAAGTTTAAATATAGACGCCAGTGGTGAAATATATAGTAGTTGGTGTGGAGCAGTAAATTTTGGTAATATTACAAGTACTGATTGGTATATACCAGATTCTATGACCATATGTCCTTTTGATTTTTGTAATAATATATCGGATATTTCTATTACTAAAACTGTTTAGAAATATGATATTTAGATAAATCTTCGTTTGCTAAAAACGATAACAAGTGCAATGTTTTACCTTCTTCTGTAAAGTCAAGATCAAGTTTCATACTCGATCTTCGATCTTTATCTTTATATACAATTTTTAATTTCTCATTTGCTTTGTTTTTGCTGTTAATGTGTATTAATTTTTTCATATCACTGGAAATTAAAGAATTTTCTATTTTTGATTGGCCATTTCTTTTTAAATTTTCACTCCAATCATCACAGAGAGAGTTACTAAAAGTTTCATAAATATCTCTGTTTTCAAATATATAACCTAAGTAATTTATATATGTATCTCCATCAGTTTTTAAAAATTTCTCAGCATTAACTTTTTCAAGAGTTGTATTAAAAATATTATTTTGTCCACGATCGTATATAAAAGTTCTTAACAATAAGTATCCGGGTGCTGTTTGTGATAGTCCTTTTGATTTATATTCTAAGTTCTCTAATGTGTTGATTGCTGATAATACTTCTGTATCTTTAATAAATTTTCCTATAAAATCAAATTCTATATTACATTTATGTATATCATAAAGCCATCTACCTTTTTCGTTCATTATATTAGTAAAAGTATTTCCCAGTAAGTTTCCATGTGATACTTTTATATTGCATCGTTTTTCTAAAACATCTTGTAAGATTTCTTTTAAATCGTTAACATTATGGTCATACAATGAATATTCTATAAATAAATTTTCTGCTTTTATGTTTTCAAAAATGTATTGTATATTATCTTTAGAAGAATTAAGGTACACTAGACTATTATTTTTATTGTTACCGCATAAAAATATATAAAATTTAACGTTTAATTCGGTTAGGCGATCTATATCATTTTTACTTTTAAAATTACCATAAGTAAATAACATTAAATTAATACCCTCTTCATAACAATATTCTGCAAAAGATATAATTTTTGTATAAAATAAAGGGTCTCCAAAATAAGAATGACATATAATGTCTTTTGGGTTTTCTTTAGAAATAAAATTTTTGACTTCTTCTAAGTCAAGTTCTCCTGTAGGGAAATTTCTTTTTCCAAATTTATGATATAACCAATGGCCCTGAGGAGATGTCGAATTAAAAACATCAGATTCTGATGTTAAGTCTATAAAAAGCATTTATAGATTTATTTTGGTCCGTCAAACAATGGCATAAATGTTGGAGTAATAATTGGAGCCAACTGCCAATCTAATGTTTGTGCCTGATCATATTCGTCATTATCAGTGTCGTAATAGAAAGCATTAGTACCTTCAACTAGTTCGTCTTCACTGGTGTTGTACACACTGACAGCAAACTCTTCAACTAATGTTATACCGTTTACTTTACCTCTTACACCAAACAAATAATGTGATGGTGCTTGATCGGCTGTTAATGTAGAAGTATCTGCAGTAAGTATTCCTGTATTTGTATCAAATGACATCCATGGACTTAAAGGACTAAATGTTAATACGGATACATTAGATGCCCCACTATTAAGACCTAAATCCACAGTAACTGATTGTCCTCTTTGTACCTTTGCCACTGATCCAGATGGGTAATTAAACAAGTCTTGAGTAGCATTAACACCACCTGCATCAACCTGTAGAATTGTTTTATTTGTATTAGATGTACTAAATCCACCGTCAGTTGCCGCATTTGCTAAATTTAATTTTTGTATTCCTTTTAATGAACCTTCAGCAACTAGAATTTCTTTAATTCTATTTGAATCTTCTGTTGGGTGCTTTTCAATATATCCTAACACACCACCTGCAACTATACCTGCACTTACACTAGTACCTGTACCGTCCGTGTATGTTGTGCCTGTTTCACCCATTTCCGCTCCACTTACATTTACACCAATAGTAAAGATGTCAATTGCCGCACCATAGTTGTTGATTGATGTTACAGGATCTGAGCCGTCCCATGGGGTATTTGTAAATGATGTAATATTATAAGAAGTATCATGCGAACCCACAGTAATTATCTCATTAACTCCTGCTGGTGAATAATTATTTACATCACTTCCTTGGTTACCTGCAGATGCAACTACAACAATATTTGAATTATTGATTTCTGCAATTTTGGAATCTATTATATCATTTTGTGTTGTTACCCATGGAGCACAAAGTACTTTAACATCATTTGGATTATTAGCATTATGATGAACCAAACAGGCATCTAGAGCATTCATTACGTTACCTAAACTAATTGTTCCTGCTAACTGATCAAATAATTTGACATTTTGAACTGTGGCGTCTTTTGCAAGACCAACATTTTGTCCATTGATTAAACTTCCCACGAATGTTCCATGTCCTGTATAATCATCATAGTCGCCATCTACTGTTGTAAATAGGTTATTAATAGTAGAACCACTGAATTCTGAATGGGTTGATTGTACTCCGGAATCTATAAGATAGCATGTTTTTCCTGAACCTGTATATTTTGGTTCAAATGCACTATACCCTGGGTCAACATCTTGGTTAACCATTGCATTTGCTTCTTCTAAATCAACGTGCCTGTTGTCTACATATAAAAAGTGATTAGTATTCATTGCTTGTAAACTTACGCCTGAATCACTATCACTTAGACTAGAATATTTTAATCCCACTATTGCTGAAACTTGTTCTGCTGTTGCTTCTACTTCATATGTTAGATTTAATGCAAATGTTTTTTCTATTCCTGCACCCGCTGTACTAAGAGCATTTTCTGCCTCGGTAGCATTACTATGAGTGTCTGAATCCATTACTACTATATATTTTGCCATTTTGACTCCGTTTCGATAACTAAATGTTATAATTACTTATTATATTTATCATATTTATTCAAATAACAAATTGTAATGACAGAAATAAGAATAGGAAATCCAAACTTTTTAAGTTTACATTACGAATACCCTGAACTTAAACCAGGACAGGAATTCATTAAGGGAGATATTTCTTCTGATATACAAGAGTTTTCCAAAGAAAAAACAAAAGAACTTATAAGTGACCAACTTAGTGAATTTAAAGATGGTACTCTATGTTTAAGCGGAGGGTATGATAGTCAATTTTTAGCACTCAGTATGATAGAATCTGACTTTAAATTTAGTGTTGTTATATACGAATCACTTTGGGGAAATAATGTTGTAAATGCAAATGATGTTATGTTTTCAGAAAAATTTTGTAAAAAATATAATTTACCATATGAAATCATATCCATAGACGCAAAGGATTTTTTTGAAAATACAAAAATGCTACCTATGGTAAAAAAATACAGAAATTGGAGCCCACAGATATTATTTCATATATACTTTCTAAATACATTAGAAGCGGAGAAAATAATAATAGGTGGTGACCCTCCGTGGATCACATTTGGAAACAATAAAGCCCATAATGTTAATTTATTTGGTTATGTAGAAAAGTACTATGTACCCTATCAAATATATGCTGATTTAAAAAACAAAAAACTTTTAAAAGGTATTTTCCATCAAAGTCCTGATCTATATCACTTGGGTATGGCAAATAATATAGACATACTTAAGAAGTATAACGTTTATCAACCAACAAACGATAATTTTATATATGAAAAATATAGATATAAAGAAATTTATTATAATAATATTTTAGACATTCCCTTAGAACATAGATTAATGACAGCCACAGGGTTTGAGAATCTTAAAAAACATTATGCTAGTATAACAGGCATATACGATAATTTCGATAAAGAATTTAGAGCTCCACTTGAAGAAATTGCTGTTAGAAGTCTTATAACATCTGAAAATAAACCTCCAGCCATACAAAGAATAAAATTTAATAAAGATATAAATGAGCTATATTTTATGAAAAAGTTTGAGGAAACAATAAAGACCTCTGAGGCTCAACCATTAAAAGATTTCCTTTTTGATTTCTAAATACCAAATACGCCAAAATTGGCCTATAATATATAAAATATTTATATACTAATATAAATACCGCATATAACATATTATAAACTGAAAATATATCAACCTCCCATCATGATTAGAAGTTTATTCACAATATGGTTAAGTATGTCTATCCAGACATCCGATAACCTATACGGTGCATTGCGAAGTGTTAGGGAAGTTGTTGACTGGAGCATTAGTAATGAGCGAAAAACAAATTAATAAAATAAAAGATCGTTTAGAAGTCTTTACTTTAGTCAGTATATTCTTGGTTTCATTACTAGCAGTATCGCCTAGTATACATTAACACAGGAGAGAAAATGAAAAATTTATTTGTTATAGCAATGTTAGGATTATTTGTATTAGACGTAAATGCAGATTGGAGAATGGACAGATTTGATCTAAACGATGATGGATTTGTTGTTAAAAAAGAATTAAAACAAGCAGGTTGTGAAGTCAAAGTAGGACTTTTTAATGCCGCTGATAAAAATGATGATGGTAAACTTTCTAAAAAAGAACTTAGAGTTGCTTCTGAGTATATTGTAAAAAGAAGGTGTCCTAGGAGTTAAAATGGCCTGGATGGAAAAAGCAACATTAGATTTATCAAATGCACAATACGAACCAAGGGTAAGTGAAATAGTAAGAGATTTCGTTATGGAAAATACTTGGAATACACCGTTTATTATAAAAACAGGTAGAGATATAGGCGTAAGAGCAAAAGTAACAATGATATTAGATGAGATAACATATCACACAAAGTGGGAAGATGACGAGATAGAGGTTCTTAAAGTTTAATGACACAGATAGTATACAAAATTATAGACAAATCAGGAATTACAAAGAAGTTAGAAACTAAAATAGAATTTTTTACATACGGATTATTATGGTATGTATTTTTTATAAGTTTTATAGAATTAGTTTAGGAGTAATAATGAATACTTTTTTAAATTTTTTTAAAAGAGGTTGGGTAAAAACTTTTTTTAAATATTGGGTACAACCTTGGCACCCAAAAGGATGTATAAGATAATGGAAATAATATTTATATCAACACTTGGATTACTTGTATCAGCAATTTTTTTAGAAAAAGCACCTATGCATGATATTGTTACAGCACTCCAATACGAAAAGTTGAGAAACAAAAGTGGAAACTAAAAACTACACAGAAGCAACTCCGCAAGAAGTTCATGAATGGCAAAACGGCGGTGATTTTTTTATGACAGGTGATTTTGATGTTATGAAAATGTTTGTTGTTATACCAGCAGTAATTCAGATTGTAGTATTTGGTATGATGTTAGTAGTATTTAAATTAAATACATTCTTGTTTTGATCAAAGACGCAGTAAAGGCCGTTATTGGTGTAGGCAAAAATAACGGCACTTTTAAACCCACTCCATTGCGAATTATTCTATTCGCTTTTTTAGTAGCAGGTATATTTTTAGGTTTTATATCATTATTGCTACTCTTGACAAGTATTATTTTATAAGTATAATAAATATAAATTTAGGAAGATTATGGCTTTTATAGTAGGTAGTCCATGTGTCGGATGTAAAGACACAAAATGCGTAGAGGTTTGCCCTGTAGACTGCTTCTATGAAGGACCTGATATGCTAGTAATTAATCCAGACGAATGTATTGATTGTGCTTTGTGTGAACCAGAATGTCCAGTAGATGCAATTTGGAGTGACGATGAATTACCATCAGAACAAATTCCTTTTATAGAAATAAATGCTAAACTATCTGAGGTGTGGCCAAACATAGCAGAAACAAAAGATGCAATGGCACATGAAAGTCCATACTCCATAGAAGAAGCAATAGCAATAGGTGAGAAACATGTCGAAGAAAACCAATAAACCAGTAACAAGGTCACACTTGCAACTGTTTACGCACGACTCACCTTTCGGACACAAAGTACAAAAGGATAAAACAAAAATTATACCTCGCAAAGAAAAGTATAAGGATAAAGAAAATGATTGATGGCGTAATACTTATGGCAATAATTATACCTGCTTTAATAGGATTATTTTCTATGATGTTTAACATTATTAACAGCGAAGGCGGAACAAAAGGTATAAGCAAAGAAGTATATTATGGTAGAAAAACAGGCAAACAATATACTGCAGAAAAAACCAGAGACCAACATATAGTTTAAAACTGATAAATACTACTATAATAATTTTTATTATTTAGGAGTAACAAATGTCAGTAAAAGATATGTCTTACCGTGAACGCGGATTATTGCTTAGTATGTTCGCACATCAATGCTATTGCGAACCAAAAGATCTATTAAAGAAGAGACCTGGAATAAAAAGTCTAGATCCTCTTAAAAAGTTTTTAAACAAACCACTTCCACCAACATATATAGATGTTGATGGAGCCCAAGCCTATGTAATGAGTGATAGCAAAGATGTCCTTATTGCATGTAGAGGTACGGAACCCACACAGATAAATGATATTTTAGCAGATTTAAAAATGTTCCCTGTTAAACATCATATATCAGGAAGAGTACACAGGGGATTTTATGCAGAGTATGACAAAGTTATTCCTGGTATCAAAGAAGCATTAACAAAACATAACAAAAAAGGTGATAAAACTGTATGGGTCACAGGACATAGTTTAGGTGGAGCAATGGCTGTACTTGTTGCGGCTGAGTTAAGACCAAATGGTGGCTTACATACATTTGGTCAACCAAGAGTTGGTAATGCAGAATTCCTTAAAGCATTGGACGGTATCAAATATTACAGATATAGAAACAACAATGATATTGTTACAGCAGTACCACCATCATGGTTATTCTTTAAACATGGTGGAGTTTTAAGATATATTAACACATATGGTAATATTAGAAAAGCAACTCCTTGGCAAAGATTTAAAGATAAATGTAGAGGTCATTGGACTGCACTTAAATCTTTTAATTTAATAGATGGTTTTGCTGATCATAGTATGGGATTATATCATGAATTCTTATACAACATGGACGACAACGGCGAGCAATTACCTAAATAAGGAAAACATATGAATTGGTTAATAATATTAGCACTAAAAAGCATACTATCAAGTATAATTGGTAGTAGTTTTTATCAGTGGTTTAAAAATACTAAAATGGGTGTATGGTTCCAAGTAAAAATGGATAACACAATGGAGTGGGTAGCAAATAGATATGATTTAGAAATTGCTAGTCGCGAAGAAAAATGGTTAAAGCAATATCCATTACTTGGACAACGTATTGTAGATTTAGAAAAAGAAGTAGCAAAACTTAAAAAGAAAAAATAGCAATACATAGTTTTAACTTTGCATTTAAATCACGATAAATAGATGCATAATAACATAGGTTTAAGGAAAAAAATATGTCCAACAAAACACCATACGAAATACGTCTGGATTTAGTTAGAGAGGCAAAAGAAATACTTCAGGCAAAGGCAAAAAACCCTGAAGACATGCCAACAACAGAAGATGTTTTAAAAGAAGCAGAACGTCTCAACGAATTTGTTTCCAAGAAACCCTTTTCAGATAGGTAAAACTCTTTAATAAAAAAGCACCACAAGGTGCTTTTTTTATGACCTTTTTATTCACCTATAAAAATTCTTAAATATAAATACTTGAGTAATGAAACAGGCTGGATTAGCTCAGTTGGTAGAGCAACTGATTTGTAATCAGTAGGTCGTCAGTTCGAATCCGACATCCAGCACCAATTTAAGAGAGACAGATATGCCAAAGGCAAAGACAACAAAAACAAAAGCAAAAACAAAAACTCCAGCAAAAAAGAAAGCAACCAAAGTAACACCAAATCCATGGAGTGGAGACGTTATTGCGGCAAACATTCGTAAGAATGCGGAACAAATCAGCAAGAACATTATGAAAAATGCTGAAAGAATAGGTGCTAATATTAAAGCACTTATGGATAGATAATTTCGGGGGCCATAGCTCAGCCGGGAGAGCGCCTGGTTTGCAACCAGGAGGTCCGGGGTTCGATCCCCCGTGGCTCCACCAATTTAGGCGGATGTAGTATAACGGCTATTATGAGACCTTGCCAAGGTTTAGATCCGAGTTCGATTCTCGGCATCCGCTCCAAACGGAGAGTTGGCTGAGTGGTCGAAAGCGGCACCCTGCTAAGGTGTTAACCGGGCAACTGGTTCGAGGGTTCGAATCCCTCACTCTCCGCCAGTTTGTAATACATGAATTTTTAGATAAACTTAAATAAAGATATAAATTATTTTACATAAGGTAAAAATGGCAAAAAAGAAAACATCAAAGAAAATTAATCTAGATACACCTAAAGACTCGCAACCTAAAAACAATGAGCAAGATGTGATGTATAGGCTCCTTGATCAAAAGATCGAGATACCACTAGGTCTACTTAGACAAAAACATATTTTTATTGCCACACCATGTTATGGTGGGCAAATTGGTGAGCCATATTTTAGAAGTATGATGAGGTTAGCAATATTGTGTAACAAATATGATATACAATATACTATCAGTACATTAGCAAATGAAAGTTTGGTTACTAGAGGACGAAACACACTGGTTAGTTTCTTCATGGAAAACAAACAAGCAACTCATCTGTTCTTTATAGATGCTGATATTGAATTTAATCCAGAAGATATTTTGAGAATGGTCGCATATGATAAACCAGTTATTGTTGGAGCATATCCTAAGAAAGCAATAAATTGGCAAAGCATAATGAGTGCGGCACGAAACGATCCAGATGAGACACCTGATACTATTGAAGGACACAGTTCTAACTATGTAGTAAACTTTGACTTTTTACAGGACGATAAAGGCAATAGAACATCACAGGTTTTTATACAGGATAATTTAGTAAAACTTAAAGATGCTGGTACAGGATTTATGTGTATTGAAAAAAGTGTTATTCAAGAATTATTTGATAAACACCCTGAAATGAAATATGTTAATGATATTAATGTAGACAAAAAATTCGAACCGTTTATGTATGCATTATTTGATACAATGATTGATCCTGAAAGTAGACGTTACCTGTCAGAAGATTATACATTCTGTAGGTTATGGCAAAATAATGGTGGTGATGTTTGGTTAGATCCACGAACAGCATTGAACCATGTGGGGCATTATACATTTAGAGGCAATATTAGAAAACTATTTACTGGTGAAAATCAAAAAACTAAAAAGGACTAATTATGAGCAATGAAAAAATATCTGTACTTTTACCCACAAGAGGTAGAACTGATGTACTTAAAAGTAGTTTAGAATCTCTGATTACAAAAGCAAGTGATCCTTCTAGAATAGAAATTCTATTTGGTATAGATGAAGATGATGTTCAAGCAACAGAGTATATAAAGAACGATTTAAAATCTTTATTTACTGACAACGGTATAGAAGCAAGAGCTAATGTATTCAAACCATTAGGTTACGAAAACTTACATGTGTACGTTAATACACTGGCCGCAAATGCCACAGGTGAGTGGTTGTTCTTTTGGAACGATGATTGCTTAATGGTTTCTGAAGGATGGGATGATGTTATTCTTAGTTATTCCGGACAATTTAAATTACTAGGACCAAAGGATAATCACGATGGGCATCCTTACGCAATATTACCTGTTGTTCCTAGAGATTGGTTTATACTTATGGGACACCTAAGTCAAAATGCACAGAATGATGCATGGCTAAGTCATATTGCATACATGTTAGATATATTTGAAAGAGTAGACTTTGAGTTTATTCATGATCGTGCAGACATTACCGGCAATAATGATGACGAGACATTCAAAAACAGGAAGTATATGGAAGGTAATCCCGAAGACCCTAAAGACTTTGGACATCCAGACATGCAACAATCTCGTGTAAACTCAGCACATAAAATAGCATGGTTCTTAGATAAAATAGGACAAAAATCAGAATGGTGGGAAAAAGTTAAAGCAGGTGAGCAAGATCCATTTGAAAAAATGGTATGGCAAGAAGGTGTTAAAGGTGCTGGCCAATTACAGGCAGTAGACCAAAAAGAAAAATTACCTGACGATACCAAAATAGAACTATAAAAACTTCAAAAAATGTCATAATTTAGGTTGACAACTCCTCAATTTATGCTATCATATATGTATAGTTTAAATAAAAAGGTAGGAGTTTTTATGCAATACGACATTTATCAAATCAAAGTAACTGACGAGATACACGATTACGTCAATTCAAACGAAGGCGGACACACAGGTGCCGCTAAAAAATATCCACTATATCATGCAAAAATGGAAACTATGCATGGTAGAGGCGATGACAGAAAAATAAATTTTAAATCAGAATTCTTTTCACACTACACTAAAGTATGTGAAGTAGACGGTAGATTTTGTGGTCTTACACAGGGTGATAGTGTAGACTATACGGTCACCAATAAAAACGAGGTATTCTCAATTCTTAACCAATACTACTTAGATGAAGATACTGGTGAAGATATTGTTTTTGATAAACATGTATCAGGTTTTAAAATGAAAACAATTACTCGTAAAGATGGTGAAGTTGTAACATACAGAGATATGCATTCATTATCAGTAGGAGATATTATTGCTGAAGTACCACAGATTGGTTACGAAGTGATGAGAAAAGAAGACATAGTTAAAGAAACTAGATATTTTATTGTTGAGTCATATGGATTTAGTGACATTACAGATAAAATATCAAATGAAGATATTGCTATTAATAGAATTGCGGAGGCTGTTTAATGATTAAGAATAGAAACACACAAATTCTTTCCAAAGGCTACAAGTCAACTGAACAACTTAAAGAATTTATGGAAGTTGTTGTTGGGTTAAAGTTAAGACCAGTACATGGTAAAGACAATGCTTTTTGGGTAACTGGTGAGAAAGATGGCGATTACATTGATGGTTCTAAATACTACAAAATAGTATTTGGACATGTAGCAATGGAAAAATTTGTAAATGGGCCTGATGGTTATCAAGTAAAACAAGTTAAGGAAGGCTATGGATTTGATTTACAAGCGACTGGTGACTACAATGCTTGGAGTATGCTAGGTAGGTACAGAGATAAAATTAAGGAAGCCTTAGAAAATAAAAAACAAGCGGAGGCAGTATAATGGCAGTTAGACATATTGAAAGTGGTTGGGCTGATTTAGAAAGAGCCAAACAAAGAAAAAAGGAAGGCCTCAACGGAGAGCAATTAGAAGAAAACCAATGTATATGTGGCGAGTTTGACTGCAAAGAAGAATATGCACATTGGACATCAGGATTTTAAATGGCCACTCATGCAATGATAGATATAGAAACTTTAGGCACTTTGCCTGAAAGTGTTATCTTATCTGTGGGCGGAGTAAAGTTTGATCCTTTTACATCTAACGAACCTTTTGATGGAAAGCATTGGAAATTAGATGCAGACTCTCAAACTGAAAAGGGCAGATTTGTTGATGACAAAACATTAGAATGGTGGGCTAAACAAGATCAAGCCATACAGGATGTTGCCTTTACAGACGAAGGTAGAGTGCCTGTGGATACTTTTATGAAAGAACTTAATGCTTGGCTAACAGGGTGTGAAACAATCTGGTGCCAAGGTCCTCAATTTGATATGGTTATTATAGAACATTTATTCAGAGACTTTGATCATCATATGAATTGGTTCTTTTGGCAAGTAAACGATTGCAGAACATTATTTAAGATGATGCCTGTAGATCCTCGTAAAGCCATACAGCAAAATTTACATGATGCTCAGGCTGACGCACACTGGCAAGCAGTATGCGTTCAGCAATTTTATCGTGATTATAAAGTATTACCTAGGTAATAGATAATTTTACGACTTTGTTGAGTCTTCCAGATTTCATTAAATTATGAAATTTTTTAAATGCTTTCTTCATGCTATTCTCTCCAAGTTAGTGAATCTACATGTCGAAAACCCTTCATTGTGTTCAACTCCAAAAGAGTTGTGTATTCTGTCTTTGA
>Ga0255769_10000567_pt1 | contig 44186 bp, 22 predicted proteins | sample 041ome_9_FD_179637 | JGI IMG/M metagenome (GOLD analysis project Ga0255769, IMG submission 179637) | Coastal salt marsh microbial communities from the Groves Creek Marsh, Skidaway Island, Georgia - 041413US metaG (version 2) | ecosystem: Environmental > Aquatic > Marine > Intertidal zone > Salt...
ACGACGACGACGACGACGACCGAGACGACCGAGACGACGACGCGTCGAGGCGAAAACGAAATCGCGACGACGGCGCGCGCCGACGCGGCGTCGCGTCGAGGCGCGACGACGACGACGGAGACGCGTCGCGCGCGCGAGCTGCGGCGCGCGCTGCCCGACGCGCCGGCGCCCGTCGTCGACGCGAGCGCGCGGGCGTCGATCGCGATCGAACGTGCGGTCGGACCGGCGTGGGCGCGGTACGCGCCGGCGCGGGTGCGAGAGACGGTGGCGGCGCAGGCGCGCGCGGAGCGCGCGAGCGGGTACGCGCTGTACGCGGGCGACGGGGGACCGGAGGCGGAGCTGGCGATTTACGCGGCGGCGGCGTTTTATCTGATCGCGAAGCCGGGAGTCGTGCCGTGGGCGTTCGATCAGACGGTGGCGAACGCGGTGGGGCGTTTGATGGAGCGAAAGTTCGACGCGGCGAGCGTGCGTCGAGGGCGAAGGTTGGGGGCGGGGAGTTTCGGGACGGTGTTCGAGGCGGAGGATTTGAAGAGCGGGCGAACGGTGGTGGTGAAGCAGTCGAACGCGGTGGAGGGCGCGAGCGAGCTGCAGAACGCCGAGGCGTACATCAATAGACGCGTCGCGCGCGCGCCGCTCGTCGCGGCGGGGTGCGCGAAATTTTTGGGGACGTATTACGAAGTCGAGGGCGCGCGGTCGCCGTGCTTGGTCTGGGCGCGCGAAGAGGGCGACGCGACGCTGGAGGACTTTCTGGAGGACCGCGGGTTTCCCGACGCGCTGGAGGACGCGCTGGGGATTCGCGCGCGCGACGGCGACGACGAGGCGAAGCGCGCGAATCGGTGCGCGAAGAAGATTATGAGAGACTTGTTGGGCACCGTCGCCGCGCTGCACGACATCGGCATCGTGCATCGAGACTTGAAACCGTCGAATTTGGTGCTCATGGGCAAGCGATTCAAGCTCATCGATTTCGGCGCGGCGTGCGATCTGCGAAGCGGAGAGAATTACGACCCCGAGCAAGGGTTGTTAGATCCCAAATACTCTCCGCCCGAGCAATTCATCATGTCTGAAAAGACGCCCGCGCCGCCCCCGCTCGTCGCCGGCGTCCTCGCCCCGCTTCTGTGGACCATCGCGCAGCCGCAACTGTTCGACTCGTACTCCGCGGGTTTGATTCTCCTTCAGCTCGGCGTTCCGCAGCTTCGCGGGAAGAACGTCATGGCTCCGAACGGCGCCTTTCAAAGGCGTCTCGAAGACGCCGGTTACGATTTACGCAAGTGGCGCGCCGACGTCGAGTCGGCTCTCAACTGGGACTTTTCCGCCCTCGACGTCAACGGCGGCATCGCGTGGGATTTAGCTTGCAGGCTCGTCACCAAGCGTAATATTTTGCGTCGCGGCAGGCTCGACGTCGGCGCCGCGCTCGCGCACCCATTCTTACTCGCCTAGCGCGTTCGCGTCCTCTTGTAACGACGACGACGACGACGACGACGACGACGACGACGACGACGACGACGCCACTTCCCCGCGCGCGTCGCGCGTCGCGTCATGCGATGAACACAACGCCGGAGCCGCGCGCGCGCGCGACCATCGTCGCCAAGGACGTCCGCGGCGTCGTCAAAAGCGTCGAGTTGGATGACTTTGGGACATCTTCCATCGACGACGTTCGACGCGCCATCGCGCGCGCGTACGGCTTCCCCGAACACCGCGCGCGCGTCTGCGCGACCGGACGCGACGGTGAGCTTCGAGGGACGGCGTCGTGGGCGAGCGCGAGCGGCGACGCGACGGAGGTGATGGTTTTTGGGTTCGCGGCGGTGAAGACGCGGCGGCGACGGCGCGAGCGGCGCGAGACGACGGCGACGCGCGGCGACGATGACGACGTCGAGGACACAGAAAGGGACGCGAACGGTGCGAGCGATCGATCGTATGAAATCGTGACGGGCGCGGGCGCGTCGACGAGCGAAGGAGGGGGGACGCGCGCGTGCGCGGCGCTTCGACGGTTGAGCGCGGGCTTCGAGGCGATTACGCGCGCGTGCATGTTTTTGCACAGGCAGCACATGCAGCCGACGATGCGCGTGATCGCGAGCGCGGTGAAAGATGATAGGGTGACGGTCGATGACGCGCGCGCGATGTCGATTCTGTGTCCGGGAAGCATACGATTGATCAAGAGGAGGAAGTCGGCGGAAAACGACGAGGAGGAAATCGTCGTCGACGTCACGGCGCCGGATGAGGATGGACCGAGCGCGTTCGTGACGCCCAGATATTTGACGAACCTGAGCGTCGGTGATGACGACGACGACGCGAGCGCTGCGGTGGCGTTGCAGGGCGCGCGGCGGTCGATGCGTTCTATAGGTGGGTACTCGCGGTTGTTGGGCGAGATGACGAATCGTTTTGGGGCGAATTTCAATCGCGCGTTGGCGACGTTTGCGACCGCTTTTGATCGCGGCTTGCGCGAAGTCATAGAACACGTGCCGTTTGACGTGAAAGAAGACACGAATTTGCGAGAGATTTTGGATGCCGTACTGGAAATTCGCGCGGCGGAGTCGGCGGCGACGAGAAACGCGCCGCGCGGCGGCCTCGCCGTGCCCCCCGAGGCGATGGACCGGCCGCCCGCGCCGCCGCGTATACGGGCGAAAAGGAAAAAGCAAAACGCCGACGATGGGCCGTGTTGTAGCACAGAACCCATGGATGTGGACACATTCGTGGATCATCTCAAAACGACCTTGGCGTCGAGCGGGCAAATCGTGCACGTGGAGAACATTCCCGCGAAACCGGCGGCGCGTACGCCTCTCGCGTCAAAGTTGAGCGACGTCACGCTCGCGGCCTTCGCCAGTGCGGGTATTGATATCGAAAGAAAATTGTTCAGTCACCAGGCGCGCGCGATTGAAACCGTGCTCGACGAGCGCGAACCGCGAAAACACGTCATCGTCGCCTCTGGTACGGCTTCTGGTAAATCGGTGTGCTATAACGTGCCAACGATTGAAACATTACTCGCGGACCCAACGGCGACGGCTTTGTACATGTTTCCCACCAAGGCTCTCGCGCAAGATCAGCTACGAGCGCTACGCAACATACTGTCGAATATTCCGAGGAGCGAAGAGACGGTGTTTGAGATCGGGATGTACGACGGGGACGTTCGCGAGGACGCACGCACGGAAGTCCGCGAAAACGCACGTTTAATCATCACTAATCCAGACATGTTGCACGTAAGCATGTTACCGTCACACAAGGCGTGGGCGCGCGTATTATCTGGGTTACGATATGTCGTCGTCGACGAGGCACACGCATATTCGGGTGTCTTTGGTTCGCACGTCGCGCTCATAATCAGACGTTTGCGACGGTTGTGCTCGGAACTCTACGGATCGTCGCCACAGTTCATAATCAGTTCGGCGACGGTGGCCAACCCGCTCGAGCACGCGCGAGATTTGATTGGATACGACGGCGTGCACCCAGAGCGCGATGTCATCGAGGCGGTAACAAACGATGGCGCGCCTCGCGGCGTGAAGACATTTTTACTGTGGAACCCGATGCTAAAACCCGGGCAATCGAAGCAAACGAACACCGAACGCAAATTTAGACGCGAGACTGTGATCGAGCGCGGCAAGGCGGCGCTCGCAAGAAGACTCCGCGAGCAGCATGGTGCTAATGAAAATGTAGAAGATGAAAAGCACGACGAAAACGATGCAAAGGATGGCGCAAGAACGTCTCCAGTGGTAGAAATTTCACAGCTCCTTGCCGAGTGCGTGCAGCACAACCTACGCTGTCTCGCCTTTTGCAAGACGCGGAAGCTCTGTGAGCTCGTGCTCGTGTACACGCGAGAGATTTTGCGCTCCTCGGCGCCACATTTGGCCGACAAAGTCGCGTCGTATAGAGGTGGATACGAAGCGATTGAGCGACGAGCGATTGAAAAGGAGCTATTCTCGGGTGTCCTTCTCGGCGTTGCCACGACGAACGCGCTCGAACTCGGCATCGACGTCGGTTCGCTTGACGTGACGCTGCACCTCGGGTTTCCAGGCTCCGTCGCATCACTTTGGCAGCAAGCTGGTCGTGCTGGTCGGCGTGAAGGGCACGCACTTTCAGTCTACGTCGCGTTTGATGGCCCTTTAGACCAGCATTTCATGCGACAACCGCGCGCGCTCTTTGATGCCCCGCTGGAGATGAGTTACGTGTGGGCCGAGAATCCAACCATCGTAGAGCAACACCTGGCGTGCGCGGCGTACGAGCGCCCTTTGTTCGCGAATCCCGACGTCGACGAGGTATACTTTGGCCCAAAGACGCGGGAAATCGCTGGAAAGCTGCTCGCACGCAACAAGCTCATGCGAGATGCGCGATCTTTAGTCGCGTGGGATCTAAACGCCGCCATCGCGCAACCGCTTCTCGCGGCGACGGACAAGACGCCCGCGCTCGACGTGAGCGTGCGCACCATCGAAGAGGAACGCTACGAAGTCATAGATATCGGTGGAGCTCGTGAAAAAGTCATCGCGAGTATCGAGGCGTCCAAGGCATTCTTTGAAGTGTACGAAGGGGCGGTGTACACGCACCAAGGGCGCACCTTGCTGTGCACCAAACTCGATATCCCGCGCCGTCGAGCATTCGTGCGTATGGCGGATGTGAAATATTTCACTCGCGTGAAACATGAGACGACGTGTGCGGTGCCCGGTGGCATGCGTGCGTACGAAGAGACGAAAGATGCGCTGTCGATCAAATGCGATCAAGTCGACATCCGAACGACTTTCACGGGTTTCTCGCGAGTCGCTCGCGGATCGCAAGCAAAGTTTGATCACGAGGCGTTCCCTCCCAGAACGACCGAATTCCGAACCGTCGGCACGTGGCTTCGTATTCCCGACGACGTCGTCACCGACGCATCCGACGCCGGAATTGACCTTCGCGCCGGCGTGCACGCCGCGTCGCACGCCTTGCTCAACGCGCTTCCCCTAAGCGTTCCATGCGGCGACGCCGACGTCGGCTGCGAGTGCTTCTCCGCTGACCTGTACCGACACACCTCGCGATACGCTCCGTTTCGGTTCTTGATCTACGACCGCCACCTCGGCGGCGTCGGCATCGCCAAACGCGCGTCCGCGCTCTTCCCCGACCTCGCTCGCGTCGCCGTGGCTCTCGTCGAGCACTGCGCGTGCGCCCGCGCCGACGGCTGTCCTCGATGCGTCCAGCGCCTGTCGTGCGACGCGCACAACGCGCACATCAACAAAAAAGCCGCGCTGTGGCTGCTACGTCGCGTGTTCGCGAACGATTTGAAACCTAGCGATTGTGTAGAATAGTTCTCTCGGCCTCGAACGGCGCGCGCGACTGAGTTGACAAACTACGCGCCTCACTGCTCGACGCCGATGTCGACGCCCGATCCGCCATCGTCGCCCGCGCGCGCGACGCCGCCGCGAACGCCCGAGCAGAGCGAACTCGAGCGCCGCGCCGTCAAAGCCGAGCTCGCCGTGCTCGAGGCGCGCGCGCTCGCTTCGCGCGCGGCTGAAGACTACTCCAAGGTGAAAGAAACTGAAGTGCGCGCGTCGCGCGCGTCGCGCGCGCGCGCGAAGACGGCGCTCAAGGTGGCCCTGTGCGCGCTCGTCGTCGTAGGCGTGGTCGCGCGCGGGCGCGGGCGCGAAATATCGCGGTTGAGGACGTCGTTCGCGCGGTGCGAAGACGCGTTGGCGACGAGCCGAAGCGACGCGCGCGCGATGAAGGCTGGGGTCCGACAGACGGCGAGAATGTCGGGTAAAGATGCGATGCCGACGCCGAAAACGTTGAAGGCGTGCGCGAGCGCGCTGGCGGATGAACGCGCGTCCACGTTGGTGGCGTTGGACGCGAGCGCGGCGTGCGAAAAGGCGCTCAAGGCGACTCGCGGCGACGACGCCACGTACCTTCAAGACGCTGGAGAATTGAGAGATATGCTGGAGACCGTGAAGCGCGCGCTGGACGGGGCAAAGTTTCGGTTATTCTTGTTCCAAGTTGTTTTTAGTTTGGTCGTCGCGTGCGCGTTGGCTCTCGCGTCGCAGCCCGCCGTGCGCGAAAGCTTTCGGAATTTATTAAACTCGAGCGATCGCAGGCAAATCGAAGCGAACGCGCGACAGAGCGCGCCTTCGCGCGCACCGCGCGTCGTGGTGACGCCGGCGAGCCCGACTCGGCTTTCGCGCGTGGAGAGCAAGACGCGCATCGAATAGTAGAATTTTAATACCGCCGCTGGAAATAGAGACAGTTAGCCTCACTACCGCACTCGCGGTCGGGCGGTCGGTCGCCATGCGCGAGGCGCGCCGGCACGCCTCACACTTACTCACCTCCGTCCTCGCGTGTTGCCTGATCTTCCGCGCCTTCAACGCCGTCGTCGTGCGCACGTTTTTCAACGCCGACGAGTTTTGGCAAGGGCCAGAAATCGCGCACAAAATCGTCTACGGCTACGGCCACGCGACGTGGGAGTGGCGCGCCAAGCTGCGAGGGTACGCGCATCCCTTAATCTATGCGCTGGTGTATAAGCTGGGCGACGCGGTCGGCGCGCGGTCGGCTTGGTTCGTGAGACACGCGCCGCGGGCGACGCACGCGGCGCTGAGCGGGACGCACGACGTCGGATGTTATCGCCTGGCGCTGCGATTGCACGGCGACGCGTGCGCGAGGGCGGTGATCGTGTTGAGATTTTTGAATTGGTTCGTGTTTTACTGCGAGACGCGGAGCTTCTCGAATTGCGTGGAGGCCTGCGCGACGACGTGGGCGTTGACGTTTTGGCCGCTCGGGACGACGCTCGGGACGGGCGCGGGCGGACGCCGACGGCGGTTCAAGGCGTTGGTTTTAGCGGCGTTGGCGTGCGTGATGCGACCGACGAGTGGCGTTTTGTGGCTCGCGCTCGGCGTGCGGACGGCGATCAAGGCGAAGGCGACGATCGGGGAGAAGGCGCGATTTGCGGCGCTCGAAGCGGCGCCGACGGCGCTTGCTGCGCTCGGCGCCTCGGCGTGCGTCGATAGGTATTTTTACGGCGAGTGGACGTGTGTGGTGTGTAATTTCGTGCGGTTTAATGTATTTGAAGGTGGAAGCGCGATATATGGCTCACATCCTTGGCACTGGTATCTCACGCAAGGGTATCCGGCGGTGATGGGCACGATGCTGCCGCTCGCGGCGATTGGATTTTGGCGCCATCGCGCGACCAAGCCAGAGGCGTTTATAGCGACGTTTTGGACTATTTTGGGGTACTCTTTCGCCGCGCACAAAGAATTCAGGTTCTTACTGCCGTGTCTCGGCGTCTCGCTCGTGAGTGCGGCCTCGGTGCTATCGTCCATGACGCCGTCGCGTCGACGTTTCGTCGTCGCCGCGTTGGTCGTCACCAACGTCCCCGCGGCGCTGTACTTGTCCGTGTGGCATCAAGCCGGTACGATCGCCGTCATGCCACACATCGCGCGCTTGGCGAAAAGTGGCTTAATAACCCACGGGGGCGTACTTTTCGCCACGCCGTGCCACCAGACGCCGTTTTATTCGCACATCCATCGCGAGATTCGCATGACGTTTCTCGACTGCTCGCCCGACCGCGCGCCGGGCGAGGACGATTCCGCCAAGTTCACCGCCGACCCACATGCGTGGCTCGAACAAAAGTACGGCGCGACGCCGAGCGCGAACGACGCGCACGCCTGCGCTGTGGCCGCGGCGTTGGCACCGAGCCGACTCGTTCTCTTCGACGCCGACGCCCTTCGAGCGAGCGCCTGGCTCGCGAGTTGGAATTTCACCCTCGAGGCCGATTTCCATCACGCCCACGTCGAGGTCGACCGCGAGCTGCAGCGTCGATTATTAGTGTACGCGCGCGACGCCGACGCCGCGACGCGGCGTTGCGAGGCGCAGGAATAGAATTTAGTATAGAAGCGCTCGCCGCTCGCCGCTCGCCGCACAACGCGCCGACCCGATGCCCGCGCGCCCGCGCCCGCTCGCTTCTCGCCTCCAAGACGCGACATGACGCTCGACAAAGCCCCCGATGCGTCGTACAAGCGCGCGCTGATCAAGAAACTGCGCCAGGCGAGCGCCAAGCTCGTCGAACTCGACGCCGCCGGGACATCAACTGTCGACGCGAAAACCGCCGCCGAGCGTCGCGCGCGCGCGGAAGAGACGATCGCGCGATCGCTCGACGCGCTCGACGCCATCGGGGTGCGGGCGAGCGACCAGGAGGTGGTGAACGCGCGAGGCTCGGACGCGAGAGCGGCGAGCGCGAGAGACGAGAAGCGACGCCGCGAGGGCGAAGCGCGACGGCTGGAGGATGAACGACGCGCGAAGCACGCGCGCGCGAATCGCGCGATAGGAAAGACGGTGAAGAGCGTAAGCTTGTGGCGCTTGCATTCGATGGCGAAAAATGAGGGGCTGGGGGACGAGGGTGAGGTTTCGCGCGCGGCAACGGAGACGGCGAGCGACGCGGAGCGCGTCGATGGAAAGTCCTGCAACGCCGGAATGTGGGCGGTGGCGAAGCTGGCAAAGATGGTGCCGGAGGGACAAATCGGTGTTGAAGCGTACGACGGTGTCGTGAAGGCGTTGGGCCGTGCGATGAACGCGCTGGCGAGGCGAATGGTGGATATGGGCGAGGACGCGATGGACGCGCGCGCCGCGAGCACGACGATTTGGTCAATCGCGACGATTTTAAAGACGAAATGTGCCGCTCACGTCGACGATGCTTTATTGCGCCGCGCGGTGAGCGGAGCGGCAAATAGATTGAATACTTGCGCGACGACGGCGAACGCGCAAGACGCGGCGAACGCGCTTTGGGGCGCTGCGAAGCTGCGGAAAATGTTGCACGAGCAGTGCGTGACGGCGCTCGTCCACGTGTTGGCGTCGGGTGAAGTTCGCACGGAAGAGGTTTCCTCTTCTCTGTGGGCGATCGCGACGTTTGGCGGTGATGGTTGGAAAGAAGCCGCAACGTATGCGGAGCCACTGGCGAAACGCGCAAAGGACATGGCAAAGAAGCAGCCAAAGGATTGGAATGCGCAAGCCGTCGCCAACGCCGCCTGGGCGGCGGGGAAACTCGCGACGAACGACCCAAACGTCGAGTTGGGTGATGCTAAACAGCTCATCACGCTCTTGATACCGATCGCGAAAAACTTGAGTCTCTCCGCGCAAGGTTTTGCGCACGTGATGTATGCCGCCGGTGCCGTCGTCGTCGACTCGAGAATGCTCGCCGACTGCGCAAAATTCGCGTCCAAGGGCTTGAAGACGCACGCAGCAACGCTCACGGGTGCCGATCTCGCCGCTGTCGTCGAAGCAACGCACGCGTTGAAATTGGGCACTAGCATGAGTGATGGGGCGCAGCTCAAGATGGCGATAATAAACGCCATCGAACGTGGAATGGGTGGTTTCGATTGGCAAACCGTCGGGAGATTAGACTTTGTCATCGACGACGTGTTCGACGACGGCGAAGCGCAGTCGATTCGTGAAAAGCTCAACGTACGAGGCACCGCGGTGTGCGAAGAAACTGACGCGAATCGCATGCACATCGAACGGGGGAGCGCAGACGCGCTGTTGGCGCAGGAGATCACGGCGCCGTTCGACGAGTTGAGCGCGAGGGTGCTCATCGTCGACGACAAGCACCGCTTGATCACGAAGCGCCTGCGCCGTGTCGGATGGAGCGTCAGTAACTGGCAGCGTTTCAGTTGTGGCGATCACGGAACAGGGACGAGCTGGCCCGAGACTCCTGATGAATTTTACGCTGCGGCGATGGTGCGAGCACCGCCGACCAAGGCATCGCTCGCGATGATTTTACACGCCGTCGCCGCCAACGTGCGTTTCGGTGGGCGAATATGGATTTATGGCGGCATCACAGAAGGGATACGCGGTGTCATTGCAGATTTACCAAAGGTACGTCATTATCGAACTCGACTTTTGTCAAGCATCGGCATACTTCGCCGCGCGCCGTCAATGCGCGCGTGTGAAGCCCAAGCGGACGATGCAAAATTACTGACGGGTCGCGACTGCTGCTGCTCGCTAAAGGGGCCATCCAACCCCGAGCGCGCGTCGTCCGTCTGGCGAATAATAATGAGCCTCGACTGAACGTCACCGAGCGACTTTCGAGTTCGTAACGTTCGCTACATTTCTCGAGACGATGGATGGATACCGATGACTGACACCGCTTTTTTTGTCCGAAGGGATTATTCGAGCGAACGAGATTAGTCATGCACGACGATAAATACGGCGTCGTGCACTGCGTGCGCTCTAGCGCACAACCGGACAAGAAAGGTAAAGAGTTGAAGAAGTGGAGAGAAAAGAAAACGCTCGACTTGAGCGACGTCATGACGACCGAACATTCAGTACCGTGGGTCGCCTACCCCGGATTGTTCGCCGGCGGCGGCTTGGATGTCATGACTACGCTACTCCTTCGAAGCGTGCTTCCGACGATCGAGCGAAAATCCAAACTGAAAGTGTTAGATTACTGCTCCGGTGCCGGTCAAATCGCCGCCGCCGTGCGCGCCAAGGCGAAGAAATCAAGGCTCTGGCTTCTCGACGCGGATGCGTGCGCGCTCGAAGCGGCGAAAAGAAATCTCTCTGACGACGTCGAGTTCATTCTCTCCGACGGCTGGCGCGCCCTAGAGAAAAGCGATCGCGCGTTCGACCTGATCTTATCCAACCCTCCCGTGCACTTGGGCCTCGCCGTGGACTTTGTGCCGATTCGAGAATTCCTCGCCGGTTTGGCTCGGCGGCTCCGCCGTCCCGACGGCATCGCGTACTTCGTCGCCCAGCGATACGTCCCGGTGCGCGCCATCGCCGCTGGCACCACAGCAGACACGCTCAAAATCACCCGCCAGGGCACCGACGACGCGAAATTCGCGGTTTGGAAGTGCGTCGCTCGCGGCGCGTAGCCAACCGTAGCCACCGCCAACCGCCGCGACGAGCTCCCGCACACCCGCCCGCGCCTCGCGCGTCTTAGCCGCCCTAGCAGCGTATCCATAGCGAGAACACCCCTTCACGCGCCGTTTGACGCGTCGACCGCTTCGCCGACGCGACGATCGCGCGCGACGCGTCGTCTGTTTCGTTAGATTTAGATTCGCATTCGCCATGGGCGAACCGCTGTCGATATCGTACAACCAAGACGGCGCGTGCTTCGCCGTCGCGCGGCGCGACGGACGCGCGCGTGGGTTTTCAGTGTACAACACGTCGCCGTACCGCGAAACCTTTGGACGGAAGTTTCGAGACGGCGGCGTGGGAATCGTGGAGATGCTCTTTAGGTGCAATATATTAGCGCTGGTTGGAGGCGGCGACGAACCGAAGTTCTCGCCGAATAAGGTGATGATATGGGACGATCATCAAGGAAGATGCATCGGCGAGCTTGGGTTCAAGGTGCCGGTGCGCGGGGTGCGTTTGCGGCGGGATAAGGTGGTCGTCGCTTTGGCGCATAAAATTTTTGTGTACAATTTTTCAGATTTAAAGATGGAACAGCAGATTGATACGGCGGCGAACGAGCGCGGGTTGTGCGCGATATCGCCCACAACGGAACGCACGGTGATGGCGTGCCCGGGGTTGAATAGAGGGCAGGTACGGGTGGAATTGTTTGATTTAGGGACGACGAAGTTCATCGCCGCGCACGAGACGGCGTTGGCGTGCTTGGGATTGAGCGCGGATGGTTCGTTATTAGCCACGGCGAGCGAGAAAGGAACGCTCATTCGGATCTTCGATACGCACACGGCGTCGCTCGTGCACGAATTCCGTCGCGGCTCGGATCGAGCTCGAGTGTACTCGCTCGCGTTTTCGCCGAAGAAGAATTTGCTCGGTGTCACGAGCGACAAGGGCACGGTGCACGTGTTCAGGATTCCAGAAACCCCCAGCGCGTCTTCGAGCGCACCGACGGCGTCACCGATACCGACACCGTCCTCGAACGGCGCCCGCACGCCTTCCTCTTCTTCACCCGCCGCCGGTTTCGTCAAGAAACTCCTCCCCAAATACTTTAGCAGCGAGTGGTCGCTCGCGCAGTTCAAGCTTCCGTCCACCGCGCGGTCGCTCGTCACCTTCCCCGCCGCCGATCCCGATTCGTGCATCATCATCAGCGAGCGCGGCGAGTACTCCCGCCTCATCTTTGACCTCGGCGGTGGCGGCAAAATGTCTCTCGTCGAGCGTTTCGACTTCGCCGACCGCGCCGCCGTCGACGACGACGCGCGCGACGACGACGACGACCGACTCACGTAGCGCACGCGGACGACGAAACGAAAATAAAGCACACTTCCGAACCACCGCGCCGACCGTCGCCGTCGCGCGTCGCGTTCTTCCCTCGCGCGCGTTCGACCTTCTCTTTCCTCACTGTATGCCCATACCGTGATCCAGATGACGTCGACGTCACGAAAGTCCCGCCCCGCGTCGTCACTACGCGCCCCGAACGCTTCGACATGTCGTTCGCGCTCACCTCTCGCGCGCTCGTGGCGTCCCCCGTGACGTCCCGCGTCACTCCCGCCCGCGCGCCGCGCCGCGCCGCCCGCGCGGCGCCGCGCGCCGGCCCGTTCGACGCCATCGGCGACGCCATCGCGGAAAACAAAAAGCAACAAGCGACGAAAGCGTCCAACGCGCGCGCGTCCCCGCCGGGAGTGCCGCCGCCGCCCATCGTCCCCGTCATCGAACCGGCGACGTTCGGATTCGTGGAGAACGCCGAGCGACAAAACTCGCGGGCGAGCATGATTGGGTGGTGGAGCCTGCTGCTCGTGGAAGCCGTCGCGGGGAAGGGGTTGTTGGAGATCGCCGGATTCGAGGTCGGGAAGGGGATTAATTTTACGTTTTAGTGGTGCACCCGCCCGTTAGCGATTGATTGTAGTGTAATGGCGAGCTCGTCGTCGAATGAACGCGTCGTCGGCGCGTGATCGTGTTCGCGCGTCGACCCGGCGCGGGGACGTTTTTCGAGGCGCGATTCGTACTGTGACAACGCGACTTCTACGTTTTAAGTGGTGCCTTGATAGGTGAAGTTGTCATCGGTGGAGTCGGTGGTGACTTGGTGACTAGAGTAGTAGTGCGCGATGGTGAAGCTTCGCGTCGCGGCTGTTCGCGCGCGAGGAAGACAAAAGAAATGAACTGGAAAAAATTGAGACGAGCCGCGCGATTCGTCGCCGTCTTAGGAGACGACGAACATCGCGGTTTCGGGCTCGTGCTGCTTGCCAGTTGCGGTAAAGCTGGCAAATTCTGGAAGCATTGCGCCAGAGGACGCGATGAAGCGCTGGATGATGTCTTGCGCGGAGGCGACTTGCTCGCTCGAGCCGCTAATCTCCAACAAGCGGTCGGAATCGACGGAGCGGTCAGCCGTACGGCGCGAGCCCGCGGCGCCGGGATAGAGCTTGATTCTCGCGCCACTGACTTGACGAGCGAGCGAGATATTGCATCCACCGCGACCGAGGACGCTACCGATGTGTTGAGATGAGATGGCCATCTGCACGCTGTTCACAACGGACACGCCCGGGGCAATTTCGACCGGAGGCGCTCGCGCGCCTCCAGTGGACTTTGTTTTCGACATCATCACCGTTTCCGGCGATCCGTACGCGGTTTGCGTCATACCATACGGTATCAGCTCGGCTTGCTGCCAAGTGGCGTCGAAACCCATCGTTTGCGTGTTTTGAGCGTCTGCCGTGGATGTCAATCGCTCCGCCGCCTTGTGCCGAATGTTGCCGCGAAGACGGCCGCTGACGATGCGAATCCCGAGCGCACACGCATCGGCAGGCCATTGACCGATTTCAAGAAGCTCATCGTCATCATTCGCACACGATGGGAGCGCCTCGGAGGGCAACACGCGCACCGTCGCCCCGGTTTCGTTGCGAATTTGCTTGATGATGCTCCCGCCCTTGCCGATCAAGCACCCGATTTGAGACGTCTGCACGAGCAATCTAAACGGCAGCGGTATCTCGTTTCCAGCGCTTTCGACGATGCATCGGTAGACTCTGAACAAAGCCACTTGTGCGGCGAGCATAGGAGCCAAGCCATCATCGCTCGAGCTCACGCAGATGATGCGTTCCTCCGCACCGTTGACTTGCTCGCAAACCTTCACCTTGGCGCCGGTTTGACTGCGAATTTGTTGAATTACTTCGCCGTTGCGTCCGATGACACTTCCTGTCTTCGACACCGGACAGAGCAACCTGAACGTGATTTCCGTCCCTCCCGGGACGTAGACGCCGTTAAGGTTCATCCTGGTCGACATGTGCCCGCCGTTCTTCGCGCCCGGCGACTCGACGCCCGCGTGCGGGGCAGTTTTATTCCCCATCATAAATGCCTCAAACGGGCTCCGATTCGACTCCGTGGCCGCGTTCTTCGACGGGTACTCTCTCAAGTGCTTCGCAATCATTCTCAACGCGTTCTTCACGCTCGCCATGGATAGTTTCTGATCGCGCTCGGCGCCATCCGCGTCTCGCGAAGGCGCGGTGATTTGCAACAGCTCGTCGCCTTGACTCGCGCACGCGGGCAACATATTCGCCGGCATCACGCGCACCGTGGCCCCAGAACTCGCACGTATGGCGCTGATCACCGTCCCTCCTTTCCCAATCAAGCTCCCGACCTGCACGCGCGGCACTAATAGTCGACAAATCGGCGTCGCCGCCCCCCGCGTGGACCCTCCGCTCGCCTCGCCTTCGCCTTCGCCTTCGCCGCCTCGCGCCGCCGTCACCCCCTCCTCTCCCGTGATCGTATCAAATATCCTGAACAGCGCCACCTCAGCCGTCGTCATCCCCTCTCCATCTTCTCCGACCGTCAGATCGTCCCCGCTCGCGACTAATATCACGCGTTCGTCCGCCCCTCGCGTCGTCGGCGCCACCTTGACCCGCGCCCCCGTCTCCGCGCGCGTCGCCTTGATCACCCGTCCCTCCTTCCCGATCACCCTCCCGATCCTCGTCGTCGGGCACAGCAATCGATATCGCACGCTCGCGTCCCGAAACTCTCCGTTCGAGCCGTGTTCACCGCGATGTCTTCGTTCGCCCGATCTCGCGCCGCCTTCGCCTTCGCCTTCGCCTTCGCCGCCTTCGCTCGTCGTCGACCCGTCGTCGTCCAGCAAAAACTCCGTCGCCCGTCGCTCGATCGCCAGCGCGTCCATCGCGAGATCGTAGTCCCCCCCGTCGTCGTCCTCGACGATGCCGTAGTCCAGCGCCGCCGTCATCGCGTACATGTCGGTCGCGGCGCTTTGGATGAGCGACGCAATCAGATTCGTCCCGCGGATTCGCGTCCCTCGCGTCGCTCGCGCGCGCGCGTTCGACGATTCGAGCGACGCGCGCGACGCCAAGTTCGACCGCGCGTCGCTCGCGGCGCGCGCGCGGCGAGTCGCGACGCGGCGACGCGGAAGTCGCGCGTCGAGATCTGCAGCCGCCGGCGAGGCGTCGGCACACCGCGACGCCGCGCGCGCGACGCCGCGCGACGCGTCGCGCGAGGGCGCGACGCGCGGTCGCGGCGCGACGCATCGCGCGAGCGACGCTCCCGATGAAGACGACCTCGCGATGAAGACGACGCGCGGTCGCGCGCGCGTTCGAAGGATGCCCGCGGGACGGATTCGACGGCGCGCGGCGCGCGCGCTGTCGATCGCGTGCGCGCTCGCGCTCGGACGCGACGGCGTGACGCGCGCTGAGGCGCAGGCGAGCGATGGGAACTGCGTGGCGGCGGAACAGACGGCGATTTTCGTGGCGTTTTCGGAGAACGCGCCCGACGCGGTGTTTCGCAGCGACGACGGGTGCCTCGCGGGAGGCGGACGCGGCGTCGGATGCTGCCCGGGATCGGTGTGTAAGGCGTGCGAAGGAGACTCGACGTCGCGGTTTTACAGTTGCAAGTGCGAACCGTGCGCGGCGGGGACGGTGCAGCCGCTGGCGGCGCAAAAGACGTGCGTGTCGTGCCCGGCGGGATGGTTCAACTCGCGGACGGGGCAGGCGACGTGCGAACCGTGTCCGGTGGGGACGTTTAGCACGAAGGTTGGGAACACGGTCGGGTGCACGGCGTGCGGAGCGGGGACGTCGGGGAAGAGCACGCTGGAGGATTATTACGAAAAGACGACGCGCTCGTGGCGAGCGCCGGCGACGGGGGATGGATCGACGTTCGATTCGACGTTAGCCGCGACTTCGTGCACAGACTGTCCCGCGGGAACGTCCGGAGGAGGCGCCGGGGACGCGTGCACGCCGTGCGCGCCCGGGTATTACTCGGCGGCGCGCGCCGAGACGTGCACGCCGTGTCCAGTCGGCACGTACAGCGTTCTCTCCGGCGGCGCCTCCATCGACAGCTGCATCCCGTGCGCCGCGGGTGAATCCAACAACGCCATCGGATCCACCGAGTGCTGGCAGGTGTGCCCGATCGCCCTCCTCTCTTGCGCCGCCGACGCCGTCCGGGCCAGAGGCGCGTACGACGCGCTCGAGCTCGCGCGCGCTCGCCCTCGAATTTCCTACACCGACGACGGCATCGACGACTACCGCGCCCGTCTCTGCAAAACGGGCTGCGAAACCTTCGCCACCGACCACTGGTGCGCGTCCTTCGGCCTTCCCAACGTGAACGACTGCGATCAGTACGCGCCGCCGCCCCCCCCGCCCGCGCCGCCCGGCGACGTCGCCGACCCCAACGCCACCGCCGCCAACGCCTCCGCCGCGTCCTGACGCGTCGCGACGCGTCGCGACGCGTCCAACGTCCTCTTTCGCGCGCGCGTCGCTCGGCGTCGGCGCCCGCGACGCGTTCGCGCGCGCGTATACCGGCGCCCCGCGTACATATACCGGCGCCCCGCGACCATAGATCGCGCGTGTACATCGAAATCCTAAATCCGGTCGGTCGCCGGATTTGCGACGGATGGGCGATCGCGCCGCGATCGCCCCGCATTATCCGCACGCCATGCAATCGCTCGCCACGTTCACCGGCTTCAAGCCCGCCGCGGCTACGCGCCAACACCTCTCCGCGCACCGCGCGCGCCCCGCGGCGAAGCGCGCCGCCGTCGTCGTCGAGGCGAAGAAGAAATCCGTCGGCGACCTCGCCGAGAGCGACCTCAAGGGCCAAACCGTGTTCGTGCGATGCGACCTGAACGTGCCGATGGACGCGGACCTGAACATCACGGACGACACGCGCATTCGCGCGGCGATCCCGACGCTCGAGTACCTGGCGAAGAACGGCGCCAAGGTGCTCGTGACGTCGCACTTGGTGCGTGATCGCGATCGGCGAAAACAGCGACGAGAGGGTGGTTTATCCACTTATCCGCGAATCGGATCGAGACGAACGAAAAGGCGACGAGACGCGAGCGACTGACGAGGGGGACGATGACGCGCGCAAAAATAGGGCCGACCGAAGAACGGACCGGAGGATAAGTTCCGATTGACCCCGGTCGGGGCGCGATTGTCCGAGAAGTTGTCGTGCCCGGTGACGAAGGTGGACGACTGCGTCGGCGACGAAGTCGCGAAGGCGGTCGCGTCCATGCCGAACGGCTCCGTGTGCTTGCTCGAGAACACGCGCTTCTACAAGGAAGAAGAGAAGAACGACTCTGACTTCGCGAAGAAGCTCGCGGGCAGCGCGACGATCTTCGTGAACGACGCGTTCGGAACCGCGCACCGCGCGCACGCCTCCACCGAGGGCGTGACCAAGTACTGCAAGACGAACGTCGCCGGTTTCTTGCTCCAAAAGGAACTCGACTACCTCGACGGTGCGGTCTCCAACCCGGAACGCCCGTTCTGCGCCATCGTCGGTGGCTCTAAGGTGTCCTCCAAGATCGGCGTCATCGAGTCCTTGTTGCAAAAGACGGACAAGATTATCCTCGGCGGCGGTATGATTTTCACCTTCTACAAGGCGCTCGGCAAGTCCGTCGGCGCGTCCCTCGTTGAAGACGACAAGATCGACCTCGCCAAGGAACTCATGGCCAAGGCTGAAGCCAAGGGCGTGAAGATCTTGCTCCCGACCGACGTCGTCGTCGCGGACAAGTTCGCCGAAGATGCCAAGACGCAAATCGTCTCCGTCGACAACATTCCGGAAGGCTGGATGGGTCTCGACATCGGTCCGGACTCCCTCAAGGCGTTCCAAGGCGAACTCAACGAGTGCAAGTCCGTCATCTGGAACGGTCCGATGGGTGTGTTCGAAATGGACGCCTTCGCCAAGGGTACCTTCGGTATCGCCGACACCCTCGCGAACTTGAACGGCATCACGATCATCGGTGGTGGCGACTCCGTCGCCGCCGTCGAAAAGGCTGGCCTCGCGGACAAGATGTCTCACATCTCCACCGGCGGTGGTGCCTCCCTCGAATTACTCGAGGGCAAGGTCTTGCCGGGTGTCGCCGCCTTGGACGAAGCGTGTACGTAAAATTAACCGCGATGCGCCCCTACTCGACTATTCGACGGCGTCCCGACGCGAATCGCCGAGAGCTTTGACTGACGCGCGCCGCGTTTCGTCTCCTCCCGCAGAATCGAACTCTCCGAGTCACCGCGCGCATCTATCAATATCTCACGGCACCGATCGTTCTCTTATTCCTTGTAACGATCGTTCTCAAGACTTATTTCACCGTCCGACCCCGTCCCGAAGACGCGTCCCGAGCGCCGCACACCGCGCCGCGGCGGCCATTCATTCATCGCCATGGATCGCACCGCCGTCGCCGACGTCTCCCCCACCGGCGCTTTCGCCAGGAAAGCGTCGACGTTCAGAAACGCGTTCGACGCGAACGGCGCGCACCCGCCCGAGGCGCACCGCTACGTCTTAGTCGTCAGTTTAGCGTGCCCGTGGGCCACGAGGTGCCTGGCCGCTTTGCACGCGAAAGGCCTCGAGGACGTCCTCGACGTCGCGGTGACGCATCCCGTGTGGGGTAAGACTCGACCGAACGACCCGAACGACGCGCACGCGGGATGGCGGTTCGTGAAGCCGGGAACCGTCGTGACGGGACCGAGCGGGAGAGGAGCGTTTGAGGCCGACGCTCGGTGCTCCGCGACGGCGTGCGAGGGCGCGGAATTCGTGAGAGATTTGTACGAGATCTGTGGCGCACCGACCGAACAGCGATTCACGGTGCCTTTGATTTGGGACACTTTACGAAAAACGATCGTGAATAACGAGAGCAGCGAGATATTGAGAGAATTGAATACAAAATTTCAAGATTTTTGCTCGAGCGACGCGGCGCGAGAGGTGGATTTATATCCCGAGCACTTACGTCCCAAGATCGACGAGATCAATCAGTGGGTTTACGATGATATCAACAACGGCGTGTACAAGTGCGGGTTCGCCGTATCGCAGAGCGCGTACGACGAAGCGGTGAAGAATCTGTTTTCAGCGTTGGACCGATGCGAGGAGTTGCTCGCGCGCTCGCGGTACATCGCCGGCGATGTCTTCACCGAAGCCGACGTTCGACTTTTCATGACTTTGATCAGATTCGACGAAGTCTACGTCGTGTACTTCAAGACGAACAAAAAATTCATCCACCAATACGAGCACATGGGGGCGTACGTGCGAGAGCTCTATCAGATGCCGGCGCTGCGACGAGCGACGGATTTCGCGCACATCAAACAGCACTACTTCGCCAGTCATCCGAGCCTGAACCCGCACGCCATCGTACCGTGCGGTCCGAACGTCGATTTAGACGCCGCGCACGGTCGCGACGGTCCGTACCCGAGATGAGGAGATGAGCTTTGTAACTTCCGACGCCGTTTTGTCTTTTCGCCGACGCTCGCGACGCGCCGCACTTCGCGACCCTCGCTCGATGCCTCCCGACCTCGACCCGTCGCGGCGCGTCGTCGTGCTCTTCAAAGCCACGGGCGACGCGCCGATCTTGCGTCAGAACAAGGTGCGCGTGCGCGCGGACGCGCGGTTCGAGGACGTCGTCGCGCACCTGAGCAAACTCATCAAGCGCGAGCGCGCGTTCGCGTACCTCGGCGCGGCGTTCACGCCGAGCTACGACGCGCGCGTGGGGGCGCTGTGCGATGGATACGGGGAGCGGAACGATGAGGGCGGACGGTTGGTGGTGTTTTACTCGACGACGCCGGCGTGGGGGTAGATGGAGACCTCGCGGTTCGGGACGGAACCGAGAGACGTAGAAACGTAGCGTGGTAGTCGTAGTGTGTTGTATTGATATTATAGAGCTCTAGCGCGACGTGCGATATGCGTCGACGCGCGCGCGCTCGAATCACGGCACGGCGGGGCCGACGTTGTAGGCTTTGAAAATGTTGAAGCCGTCGGCGGCGGTGGTGACGCACGCGCCCGGGATTTGACGGTGCCACTTGATTTCCTTTGGATCCTTCAAGCCTTGATGGACGAACATGAGCTGCGGAGGAAGGTCCTCGGGCGGCGCGGCGTTATCCTTCGCCGCGAGCGCGGCGGCTTCTTCCTCGGCGTCGCGCTCGACGGCTAAATCCCACACGCAGACGGTGTTGTCGGCGGAGGAAGAGGCGAGCATGGCTGAGTCGAACGGCGCCCAATCCACGGACGTCACCGCGGCACGGTGGAAGGTGAAGTTGGCCACGAATTGCGCGTTGGTTTCGTTAAAGTTGCGAAGATCCCAGATTCGCAACGATCCGTCGTCGGCGCCTGTGGCGACCATGCTGTTGGCGAGTCTGTTCCACGACAGAACGTTGACGTCCGAGTCGTGCGTCTTGACGCGCAACGCCGGTTTTGCGCGCTGTCGCGTGTCCCACACGCACACCGTTTGATCGGCAGAGCACGATATGAACACATCTCGCTCGGTCGGGGACCACTGGATGTCCTCCACGCTCGAATAGTGCCCGGTGTACGGCGTCGCGCCGACGTCCCACTTACCTTGCACCATGTCCCACGTGTGAATCGCCCCGGCGCAATCACCACTCGCGAGCCTTCCCTCGCACACCGAGGACCAATCAAGGGCGTAGCCTTCGTCTTTATGACCCGTGAACACTTGCGTAGGCGTCACTCGAGACGGTGGATCAATCTTGCCCTTGGAATCGTTCGTCGACGTCATCACCTTTTTCAACTGCGCGCTCAAATCCCAAATCATCACGTGCCCAGAATCGCTCCAACTCGCGCACGTGCTCGGTCTTTGCGGCATCGCTCGCACTCTATTCACGCATCCATGATGCACCACGCTCGCCACCGTCAACGTCGGCGCGTCTGACCCACCGTCCTCGTCGTCGTCGCTATCGCTCGCCTCCATGTCCTCGTCCGCGTCCGCGTCTCGCCGCGTCTTCTTAATCCGACTCACCCTAATCACGCTCAGCACGTTCTTCGTCGCCTCCATCGCTTGCGTTCCCGTCACGATCGTCATCTCGTGCGGGAACACCTCCCTTCCTTCGCCTAAATCATCCCTCATCACGTCCAGCGACAGGCACGGCCACTCGTGCGAAAACGCGTGCAGCGCGTCGTACGCGCTCTCGTCGTACTCCAGCTCCACGTCCTCGTCTTCCGCCGATCCCGGTCGCCACACCTCGGGTCTTTTACGCCGCGCCTCTCGCGCCTCTCCGTCGCCTCGATCGGCGTCCATCGCGTCGTCGTCGTCGTCGTCGTCATCGCTCGATTCCTCTTCGCCCTCGCCGACCGCCTTGTACTCGTCCTCCTCGTCCTCGTCCTCGCCCTCGCGCGCGCGCGCGCGCTCGGGCAATCGCGGCATGCGCGTCGCTCCCGCGCGTCCTTCTCTCGCTCGCTTTCGCGCGCGATCGAGCGCTCGCGCGACGTTCGACGATTCGCGTCGCGTCGCGAAATGGCGGCGGCGCGCGCTCGCCTCGCGACTGCGCCGCGCGCTCGCCGCGCGCTCGCCGCGCGCGCGATGCGCGTCCGCGCGACGCCCCGCGTCGCTCGCGCGCCGCGCGCGTCCGCGTCCGTCCCGCGCCGCGTCGCGCGCGCGCCGTCGCGCCGCCGCGCGTCGTCCTCGCGCGACGTCATCGACGTCGACGCGCCGCCGCCGGCGCCGCCGCCCGGCTGCGACGCCTTCGCGGTCGAGCGCGTCATCGCGCTCGCGGTGCGCGACGCCGGTCGCGGGCGCGACGCGAGCGTGCGCGCGTGGCTCGCCGAGCCCGCGAACTTTGTCGAGCTCGTCTTCGGCGCGGCGGACGCGCGCGAGCGCGAGCACCGAGGACCGCGGGGCGGACGCGCGTACGACGTCGCGGTCGCGCCGAGAGCGCTGCTGGCGTGGGAGATCGCGCCGGCGTTCGCGATCGAGGCGATCGCGGCGGACGGCGCGGGACGGGTGGACGGGCGAGCGCGGTTGGTGGGCGACGAGTTGCGATTCGCGGGCGATAAAGCGAAGCTGCCGCCGGGATTCGCGACGATGGGGGTGTGGGCGCACATCGACGCGCGAGTGGGGATCGATGAATCGCGGTCGAGCGCGACGGAGACGGTCGTGGAGACGGAGGTGCGGGTGAAGATCGCGGCGGAGGTGCCGCGGTTGCTGAGAGCGATTCCGGGGTTCTCGAAAGCGGCGACGATGACGATCGGAAGGTCGATCGATATCGTGGGAGGAGGGATCGATGACGCGGCGCAGCGGACGTACGATCGATGGGCGGCGCAGCGCGGGACGGCGAGCGTGGAGGATTGAGACGGGCGCGCGACGACGAGCGACGACGCGACGCGAGTAAAAAATGTTTGTGATGATGATGTATTCAATTTAGCGCGCTATCGAACCTGCACGATGCCGGCGTTGATGAGCTTTTGCACCTTGGCCATGATGATGGGGTTTTTCTGGTGCTCGGCCGCCGCCTTGGGATCGGTGGACATGTCTTGTAAGACTTGGCGCATCACGGGGTCGCTCAGGATGCCTTGAATCTCCGGGTTCGCCATCGCGCGTTCTTGACGAGCCTTCATCTCTTCTTCGCTGAGCTGTCCCATCGCGCCGCGGTTGATTTGCTCGTGGCACCGTCGCAAACCATCCTTGAGTTCTTCGTTGTTCGGGTCGTGCTTCAAGCCTTCGGTGTACGTCTCCACGGCGTCGTCGTAGCTCTTGGTGAAAAACTGCACGTGCCCTTTGCGCGTGTAACCCTTCGCGAAGGTGGGCTCGAGTTCGATGCACTTCTCCGCATCTTTCAACGCTTCGTTGAACGCGGCGAGCTTGGTGTACGAGGCGGAGCGATTGGAGTACGCCTTGTGATCGTTCGGGTTCCGAGCGATGGCTTCGCTGTACTCCTTCACCGCCTCGGGGAACTTTTGATCCTTGAAAAAGGCGTTACCACGCTCGCGCGCTTCCTCTCCCTTCACTGGATCCAAATACGCCGCGGTCGCGGCGTCTTTGAGCGCCTTTTCCGTGTCATTCAATCGCTTGAGAGTATCCGCGGTGCGGTGCTCGGTGAGCGAGCGCTGGTACGTGTCAATCGCCGCCTCAAGCTTGCCCTGCTTCACGAGCGCGTTCCCCTTGCGAGTCATCGCCTTGGCGATGATGGTGTAGTCGGCACGAATCGATCGTCCTTTCTCGATGGCGGATTCGCAATCGGCGATGCACGCGTCCAAATCGCCCTTCTCCAAGTTGGCCGCCGCGCGATTGTTCAGAAACGATACGTCCTCGGGATCTAACTCTATCGCCTTGTCGTAATTCGCGATAGCGGTGTCAAAATCACGCTTCTTATACGCAGCGTTGCCCGCCTCCTTGGCCTCCAACGCTTGCTTACGAGTCTCGGAGACCTCGGGTTCGGGCGCTTTCGCCGGTTCCTCGACCGGCGCCTTCGGCGCGGGTTCCGTCTTTTTCGAATCTGCCTCGTGCTCCCCGAACTCCTTCGCCGCGTCGTCGCCGCTCATCACCTTCACGCCCATCGCCACGCTCAACACGTTCATCATTCTCGGATCTCTCAGGTGATTATTAAGCGCCGACGGGTTTCTTTTCACCTCCTCCATCATCGCCAAGAAATCCGGTTGACTCACGTATTCCCGCGTCGCCGGATTCATCGCCAACTTCGCCATGAGATCCGGCGCGCGGAACATGTCTCCGATTTGATTCATCCCCGCGTCGCTCTCTCCCTTTCGCTTCATCGCGAACTCCACGTCCTCCAATCCGCTCCGCAGCATCGCGTTTTCCGGCTCCAGCGCCAGCCCCGCCGCGTACGCCTCTCGCGCCCCCTCCAGATCGCCCGCGCCGAACAGCGCCGCGCCCTTTCGTCCGTATCCCTTCCCCCAATCAGATTTCAGCTCGATCGTGCGCTCCGCGTCTCGCAGCGCGTCGCTCCATCGCTCCGCGCCCGCGTGCGCCGCGCTTCGATTGCTGTGCAGCACGTGATTCGTCGCGTCGAGCTCGATCGCGCGCGTGAACGCCGCGACGGCGTCGTCGTACGCGCCGTTTTTGAAGTGCCCGTTGCCGACATCCTTGAGCTCGTTCGCCGTCGTCATGGCGCGATCGCGCGTAGCGTCGCCGTGTGCGATCGCGACGTCCGATGGCTTCCATCGCGTTCCACGACCGACCGACCGACCGCCGCTCGGCAAACAGTGCGCGGGCGTGTATGGGAGACCACGGAGGCACTTTAACACACGGACCGACTGCGCGCCCCTCGCGCCCCCCTCGGACGCCGCGTCGATAGCGCCGCGGACGACGCCGCGACGGCCTCGCGCGCGAAAGACGCGCGGCGACGAAACGACGATGCGTCCGAGCTTCGCGCGCGCGGTGTCGAACGCGCGCGAATTCCCGCGCGCGAGCGCGAGGGAACGCGGGAACGCGCGACGAATGGCGAGGCGGGGCGGACGCGCGACGACGACGACGACGACGACGCGCGCGATACGCACGCGAGACGCGGTGGAGAAGGCGTGCGCGGAATTAGAGATATCGATGGGCGACGCGCAGGATGAACGGAAACTGAAACGGGCGTTTCGAGCGAGCGCGATGCGAACGCACCCGGACATCGCGGGCGACGCGAGCGGGGAGGCGTTTAAGCGCGCGCAGAGCGCGTATCGAACGCTCCGGGTGGCTTTGCTCGAGCGCGAGGGGTCGCCGAGCGCGGCGGCGGTGCTAGGGGAGGACGACGTGGAGTGGGCGGAGCACGATTGGCGGTGGAAGGCGCGGTATGGGGATGGGCGGGAGGAGGCGACGTCGAGGCGAAAGACGGAGGAGGAGCGACGCGGCGAGGTGGCGGCGCAGTTGAATCGGATGAAGGCTGGGGATCTGGGGGCGGCGAAGAAGCGCGGTAAACGGGTGATTAAGCCGATCGCGGCGCAGAGGATACCGAGCGCGGAGGAGATCGCGGCGATGGATTCGAACGCGAAGACGTCGTTTGGGAAAGGGCGGGCGAGTAGGAGTAGCACGAACTCGGCGCACGACGCTTTGAGCGCGCAATTGGAGGGTTTGCATCGTAAGAGGAACATCAAGGCGCGCATGGAGGCACCGGAAGTATCGCCCGATGAAGAAGCGCACACCGGCGTGCACTACTCGACGATTAAAGCGATTGAAGATAGCGAGGAGGAACGATTTTTGCGTCTCGCCAAGCTCGCGCGCGAGTGGAGATCGAAGCAGGCGAGTTGGCGTGAAACGGGATCGAGCGATAAGATGACGCCCAAAGAACTTCTTCAGGCGGCAGTACAAGGCGCATCGCTCGGGGCGTGCGCGTGATAGAAACGTAGGACATCGGCAACGAGTCGTTTAATGAAAAAATTTCTTCATTGCAAAAGAATTCTTTTTTACGGTCAGCTCTTCCCTCCGCAAAAGTAGGCTACAAAAATGGTACAAAATGTCATTCGACATCGCGAGGATGCAGACCAAAACAATCAAAATCAAGCAAAAAATGGTTGGCTAGTACGAATCTAGCCCGGTCACGGGGCAGGGCGACTGGTCCACGCGGCACTCGCTGTCCGCGGGCATGGCGGCGTGATGCCCTCCACCGAAAGGTTTACGTCTGTTTCGACGAAAATCGCGTGGCAGAACCTTGCCCTCGTGCTCTAATAGCCCTGCCACGACCACGAGCGTGGAGCTTTCACGTGGCTCGGGCGAGCACGAGCGCGAGCGCGAGCGTGAGTGCGAACGCTGTCTTGGGCTCGGACTCTTCGTCATCGTTCGGCCCGTTCTCGATCCGGCGCCAACGGCGTCTTCCATCGACAACGCGCTTTGCGCGCTTCCTGAGTGCCCACTCGCCGAATGAAGTAGTTTTAACGCTTTCTCGCCCTCGAGCGCGAGCATGGAAACCGTCTCCGGCTCAGTGGATGATCTATATTCATCGGCCTTGGACGCCGGCTTCACAGACGCGCTCGTCGACAAGCGTCGCTTTTTCGGCGACGAGAGCGACTTATGCGAATACGATGAAACCGTCGAAGCGCGACTCACCGCATGCGTCTTTTCTGCGTTCTTCCGTTCATCCTTACTCACGTAGACCGTCGTCGTATCCGGCATCGCCGAGTGCCCCGCGGCGACGCCCCAATCGTCGCTCCCGATTCTCTTAAACCTCGGCGACGTATACAACGCGTGTCTAATCTGCGATTTCCAGTGTTCATTCGCCGTGATCAACCTCGATCCCGCACCATGCTTGCTCGCGATCCTCCCCGCGCGCTGACAAATCGAATAAATCATCCGCAGGCTCGCCAACGCGTTCGGTTGCGACAAAATCGCGTAGTGCACCAAATCGTGCACGCTGTGAAACGCTCGCTCCGCCTCTCGCCCCGACGCGTCCCCGCCGTCCCGTTCGCTCCCTCCTCGTTGCATCGCCTTCAACTCTCGTTCCAGCGCGCTCGGTCCTGCGTCATCGCTCGCTCGCGCGTCGTCAGTCCGCGTTCGCGTTCGCGTTCGCGTTCGCGTCGCGTCCAGGAAACCCTCGCCGCGCGTCCACGTCGGATTGTCCCTCGTCGCACCTTTCCCACCGAGTCTCGGCGTCGGTCGCCTGACGATGCCCTCCGATCCCACGCGCGCGTCGCACGAAATGCGTTGCATCGCGTCGTTCGACGCGCGCGCGCTCGCGTTCCCGCGCGCGTCGTCGCGCGGCGTCGGCATTCGCCGCGGCGCGAACGCGCCGGTCGCGGCGTGGTGAAACATCGCGCGCGACGACGCGCGCGACGACGCGCGATGCGCGCGATGGGCGAAAGACGGACGGGAGTGTTTCGCTCGATCGTTCGCGCGCGCGCGTGCGCTCGCGCGGGGCGAGACGTCGACGCGCGGGCGCGTTCGCGACGCAATGCGGCACTTTACGAAGTGCGCTTTTTCTCGCGACACCGCAACGTGTTTATCGGACACTCGGGTATATGTATTTAGTAGCACTGATGTATCTACCACGATGTTATTGTATAGGGCGGTTACGATGAATAAACGTAGACTTGTGTTCGATGCGTCCGATAAAATGTAGGAGGCACACGGATGGTGTTACTCCGAGCGATCGACGCGCGACGCCAGAGCGACGGCGCGGCGCGCCGCGCGGGATCGCGAACGATCGCGGCGCGACGCGCGATCGGATCCGCATGCTTCGACGACGACGCGCGCGCGACGCGCGGGCGCGCGAAGACGTCGAACGATGGCGCGCGGGCGCGAAATGTGCTGACGAGGCTGGCGACGCGGCGCGCGATCGAGCGCGCCGCGGACGCACGGCGCGGCTTGGGGGGCGAAATGGACGGAGGTCGACGTTCGCACGCGCGTCGGTGGCGTTGATGGCGTTCGTCGCGGTGGCTTCGACGGCGTTCGTCGCGGTGGAGGCGTCGCTGCGCGCGACGTCGCTGCGCGTGACGCTTTCGCGGTACACGCACTTGAATTTGCGTGAGATTGAAGTTCTGGACTCGAGCGGTCGGAACCTCGCGCTCGGGAAAACGATCAACCACGCGAACGGCTGCTCGGATTTCAACGGGCTCCCGCGCTCGCTCGTAGTGGACGGCGACGTCAACTCGTGGGCCTCGACGAACGTCTGCGGCGGCGCGTGGTGGCATCTTTTCCTCATGGGTGACAACAGCGACGTTTCATTCGATCAGGTTATCGTGAGAAACATGCGTGGGTCGTACTTCGGTCCGCGTCTCGTGGGCGGGCACTTGGACTTCTTCAACTCCGCGGGAAATCTTGTCTACCGGTACGACTTCAGAGTTCAACAAGACGATTATTGGATGGATTTTCGAACGACAACACCGTTTATGTTGCCGTTGAAGTCGAACGAGCTCGTGCAAGCCCCAAACGGGTATTCGTGGATGTATGGAGGCTCGTCGCAAGCCGTCGCCGTCGGCGACCGTTTCGCCGTCGTCGGCGCGCCGGCGTTCGACAACAACTGCGGACGCGCTTTTGTATACGTTCGAACACCAGGTGGCGGGTGGAACTATCATCAAACTTTATACAAATCAGGGTCGGAAACGTGCATCGGCTGGCACGATCGCTTCGGTTATTCAGTCGCTATGTTTGGAAACTTTCTCTGGATCGGCGCGCCGCAAACTTCGGCAGTAGGTCAAGTGTACATGTACACGCTTCAGAGTAACGATCAATGGTCGTTCGTACAGTCTGCAGCCAACGGTGGCAACGGTGGACAGTTCGGGATCTCAATCTCCATCAACGGCGAGTACGGTTTGGTCGGAAGTTCGGTCAACGCGATTTACATTTACAGATGGAATGGCGGTTCTTGGGACTATCGTGGGCCGTATACAAGCACACACCCAGGTTTCGGTACCAACGTCGCGATATCACAAGACCAAGGTGAAGCAGGGCTATGGCACTGGTTCGCGACGAACACCGGACGAAACGATGGTTACATGTGGTTTTACAACTTGTTCTGCAATCATCCTACATGTTGGGGGATTTTTATGGTCGGAGGCGCTCGAGGCACCGGCCCTATCGCGATGTATCGCGAGTTCGCGTTGGTGCAAGATTCACGTTACAGCTGCGTCTTCGCATACAAAAGACAATGCGCGAGAAACTGCAATTGGGAAACCAGTCGAGCGTACGTCGAACAAGAGGCCCTGCGCGGATTTGAATGGAGCAATGGATTTGGTTCGAGCATCTCCATCACCGAAACAGGCGGCGACTTGCGCGCACTGATCGGTTCCCCGAACGAGAATGGTGGGCGAGGTCGAGTGTACGTGTTCAAAATGATCGGCATGGACGGCTTATGGCGACCAGATGGCGTCATTGAGCCCAAGGGTAATCACCCGAACAAGTTTGGCGCCTCCGTCTCAGTCGGCAAATCGAGCGTACTCGTCGGCGCCTTGGGACGTGGCTTCGGTACGGCCGAAACGGATTCGAACGGAGGCGCTTGGTTGATGCCTTACTCGCTCTTACATCAAAACTCTCCCACGACAGTCGCGGTTGGAGATTCGGCAACGAGGATCGGTCAGTACGCGCACGACTTCTCCATCAAAGTAAAGCACCCCATGTGCGACGATCCGAACGATTGTTTCAAGCTTTACAACGGTGATGGTGTCGGGATCTATCATAGACACTGGCGTTTACGTTGTGAAGTATTCGTTGAACAAAAAGATGTTGCCTGTTCGACGCACGGTGCCTATCTCCCATGCATGAATTGGGGAAACTTTTATCCAAGTTTATTGCCGCTCGCGCGTCAAAACGGCAAACTTGTGCCGGGACATTACCGGATTCGATACAAGTGTTACTGGACAGATACATTGGGAGCACATTTGACTTACACCGATATTCAAGGCGTTTTGCACGAGTTCGAAATTCTTCGAGGTTGCGATGCAGTCCTTTCTGCCGGCGACGACACGTCGCCGTTCGCACACATCGTGAACCACTTCTTTCTCTCTTCGGACGAGTTTAACAGCGCGAACTGTGACGAAAATACGCTGTACGACTTGAAAGAATCGATTTTCAGACGTTACGATATCTATCCCAGAGATGGGTCTCTTTCGCTCGAAGAGCTTACTCGAGCTTTCAGCAAGCAAGGGCAAGACAGCTACTCGTTGAGACTGTGGGATTCCATCAAGGGTGGACTCCTCATTCCGATGTCCCACTTTATGAAATCTACGGTCGTACCGCTGCGATGTAGGAAAGGTCAGACCAATGAACCTTTACAGTTTGTTCCTGGCACAGTCGTTTATCCTACGAATGCGCCCGGGATGGTCACGAGTAAGAAGAGATGCCTGGCGGACACGAACGAGATGAAAGCCTCGTGGGAGTACAACATGCAGCCAGTGGCTGGTGATTTCGTATGCGTGTACATTGACGGAATCTTGTTCGAAAAGCTCGATTCAAAGCCACTTGGAACGCAAACATCCACTTCTGATTACGTCACGACTGGAAACGTACTCTCTGCGACTTCAACGAGCGACATACGCCCCTTCAGCGGCGGCTTCACGGACGCGCACATGTCGCTCATCGCGAGTTTCAACTTTGACACCGACTTCAACCGTCGAGAGTTCATCTCGACGGCGCCTTTAGTCTCCGGGCAGTCACAGATACCGAAGCTAGTTCCGCGCTTCGATGCCACAAGGCAGACTGAGCTGTGCACCAACGGTCACGGGGCGTTATGCTTGAAGCCATTTAACGATTTGAGCGTGCTTGCGCCTTACTCATACAAAGGAGACGATTTGCCAGATGACTTTGCCATGTCGTTTTGGGTGCATGGACGTTGTGGTAGTCAGTACAGTCAATACTCGACTAGAACATCTTTGGTCGAACTAAAGGGAGTGCAAAACACGTACGAACACAAGCTATCGCTCACGTTGTCGACACCAGATAGCAACAGCCAAATGACTCTGAAGATTGAATACAATAAATACCAAAGTTCAAACTTTGGAGGCGGCCAGGCCGGTTCGACCCGTAAATCTATGGAGCTGAACGGAAAACTTGCGTGTAACAAGTGGCATCTCGTCGGCTTCGCCGTGAATGCCATCGATGGCATGACGTTGTTCGCGAATCCAAGCTCGCTGTCGCAGAGCACGTCCAGTTCAAATTTTGCGAATGATCCGAGTTGGCCGACCGCAGTCAATCGCCTTTTGACTAGTGATATGGTGTTTTTTCAGGCGATTCATGTCGAGTTCGACGACGTACGTCTCTACACGGGAAGTGTCACGAAGGCAACTTTTGTGGATACCTTCCGCTGTGGACATTTTGCCTACTGCTCGACTCGAGCACACGCGACGCCATCATCTCGAAGGACTGTCTGTGTTCAAGGACGTTTCGAATCACGATCAGAGAGCGTCGTTTGCGCGGAAGCGATGTACTACGACGGCGCTGCCATCGATTTGTCAGCCGACCTCATTACGGCGGGCGTGAGCTTTTCGTTCCGCGACACTTCCAGCGATGAACTATCGTTTGAGATTCTTCGACGTCCTTCGAGTGACCGAGGATCGACACAAGCGTTTGAAGTCGCAATTCTTGTCGAAGGAAGTCTCTCAGGTTGCGCCGCAGTCTTCAACTCCATGACATATCTCGATCGAGACGCTGGAACTGAGCCTTACGCAGTGTGGAACTACGCGGTGCGTACAAAGGAATCGTCATCAGACCGTGTCTCGACGACGCTCGTGTTCAAAGCACCGTGGACCGGTACTGTCGAAGGAAACGTTATCGTGCACAACTCAGAAACAGGTGTTCCGTTCGTGCGAATATGTGCTGATTTTGGCGACACCAACCACTCGCTGGACGACTACGCTGCCGATTTGAGTACGAACATTGCGCTAAATCGTCGAGTGATGCACTCCTCTGCAGAATCATCTTCGGTGAGCTCATACGTCGTCACCGACGGAGCACACGGTCAAGGAACGGGTTTCTCTACGATTGGAATGGATGAGTATTTGCGCGTGGATCTCGCGGGCTGGTCCGTTATTGAAAACATTCAAGTGTGCGGGCGGAATGTGTCTCCGGCAAGCGTCACTGTCCACGTGCAAGATTTTGATCCCAAGGACACCGGCGACCACGGAGCCCAATGTTTCAGCAATGCAGCGACGTCAAATGACGACGTATGTGTCGTATTCGCATGCCGAGGCACAATCGTTCCAGCGTATCGCGGACAATTTGTCACCGTTGTAGCGATGCAAGCGTCGGTTCATGTTTCTGAAATCCGAGCCTTTGGTTTTGAAACACGTTGCAAGTTTTCAGCTGTCACGGACATCGACGGGACTTATGCGATCACGCTGATGGATACATCGGGGAGGCTCACTAAGACTAGCAATGTTCTCGTCGGTGCGTACAAGGAAGAAGTTCAGGATCCAGATGACGAACCGATAATAGACTCGAACACGGAAGTCACGAGCGTGCTGCTAGTGGTGACGCCAGGAGATGTGTCGGTGCCGGGAACAATCGCTATTTCGATATCTGGCATGGAATCTACCATGAATCGCGACCAACTCCGATCTCACATCGAGTTGTCGTCTGGATTTGGTGCGCGCGCAAAGGTTTTGATATCAGACTCCGTTTGGAGCGCTCTTGACGAGGACAGCGACGGCTCTGTCGAGGCTGCAATCTTCCAAGACGTAGCGACTGCTCCCAAGATTCGAGCTATGATCCTTTACCCAGTCATCGATACTGAAACATTGAGTGATTTTGAGGTAGTCTTCAACGCCGCAAATGCGGGTTCTCGATGTCAAGACATGTTCTTCTACCACGCTGATAGTATGGCAGTAAGCTGGGAAGATGGCTATCACTACTTGACAAACGCAATCGATGCGATGTTCAGCTCGGAAGCACCCGATTGTACTGGACGCACTGGGTCATCGCACGCGCCACGTTACGTAAACGAACCACGGCGATACGCATTCCCAATCGTTGGATTTGGTTTTGCGCCGAGCGGCACGCCGTCTGCTGATGAGACCCCGTACCGTGCGATCTCTGGAGCGTCAACATTTCACCTTTCTGCAACGCGAAGATACTCGGATATTGTGCATGCATTCTCAAAAGGCGATGACGCGAATGAGGGTACAGATGCAGACGTATCTACTGACAAAAGACTTGGCGACCAGCCTCGTCATCCGACCAACTCTAAGACGCGTCCGAGAGCCATGGAGTCAAAGACGGTGAAATTGCTGCATCTCGGAGTGAACGCGATGGACTTTGAAGATCATACATCCATTCCACTCAGAGGAGCTATCATGTTCCCGAAACGCAAAACCATGGGTTCGACATCTTGCGGTTTGCATGGAGCCAAGATACTTGTGAATGAAGTTGGATCTGAGTCTGAGCCGCTCGAGTACGATACCGATGAATCGGGATGGTTTGACGCCGCACTTTCGATTGGAAAGTCTTACACGATTACCGCGAAGCTCGAAAATCATACAATTTGTCACAGCGGAAGCACCATCGCTGACGCCACGAGCACATGGAGGTGCGACGCGAAAGAGGTAACCGCCATCGTGCGGTTTGTGCGCAAGACAACATACGTGTTCTTCACGGATGTGACGAAGGTTGACATAAATTTGGGCTTGTTCCATGGCGAATGCGATCGCACGTACACAGGTGCAACCTTTAAACTCGAGCCAGTGAACGGTTGTCACACACCAGTGCTCGTTACTGATGAAGAAATACGCGCCTGGACACCTTTGTCGAACTACGACAACGCGCCGCAAAACGCAAGGCGATGGGACTTCGCCGCGATGGATTATTCCATCTCGCTTTGGTCTGGTCCTCTCCTGAGCGGCGTGAAAGAACTCATGCAATCGAACAGTTATCGCTCGACGTACTCGAATGCAGACTGCCAAACGGAGCCTTCGAGCGTCGTGCAATACTTCCGCTCTCGCGACACCTTGCAGCGCATTGTTCCAATGAAACGAAACGACGAAGAAGTGTATGATGTTCGTTTCAAGTTCCACGGCTACATCTGCACCGAGATTGTGAACATTTTGAAAATTGCGTCGGATGATAATACGTGCTACGGCCCAGATGAACCGGGAGGAATACACGACGTCCATCTCATAGGGACGACGGCGAGTAACGTGGTCGTGCCGATGAGCAGAGAAATCCGCGTGAAAGTTTACGAAGTTCACAAAAATGGCGATCAGCTGCTCAAGTGTTTGACGTTGCCCTCTTCGCAAGACGGCACCGGCAGTACAAAGTTGAGTTTGCGTCAAACTGTGTCCGACCCTGATGTGAACGAATGTCATCCCCGTCGTGGTGGCGGCGCCTCGTGCGACTTTGAAGTCGAACTCGATGACGACGGTTACGTACAGTTCCCTACGTCCGGTAAGAATACGAGTTCGACATACAACATCAGCAGCGGCACCCCAAACCTAGCGTTCAACTATCGTCGATCGATTGATGTCCAAGTCGAGAGAAATGATGGCTCGCGAGCGTTGAAGGTAGCCTCGTCGAGACCGCAAATTTCGCTCGGCTCAAAAGTTCGAGGCGGGGATGGACTGAGCGATTCCACATTTTGGGCCACCGTTCCACTCGATGGACTGGTTTACACTGTCGTGCACGACCCACCAGGTGGGAACTCGTACGCAGAACTGCAGACCGGTGTCGAATTGAGCGTTTCTTACATATTGACAAATACCGGCGCAGTAACCGCGTCGTCTTTCGAAAACATGGATTTTGATATCGGTTGGTCGACGGGCACTGAAATCGGACTCAGTGTCGGAAGCGGTTACGTCAATGTTGTTACGTCAGCGTTTGATTTCGAATTAGAAGGGAGCTTTGGCTTTAGTTTCGGTTGGTCGGGCCCGGATGTCACGCTCTCCACTTCAAAAGAAGTGGGCTGGGACATGACATTAACGCTAGATAGAACCATTCGTACGAGCGAAGATCCAAACATTCCGGGTCGTCAAGGCGATGTCATACTCGGAGGCGGTGTTGAGATTCAGTACATCCAAGCCGACGTCCTCGATCTTGTCGACAACTGTCTCGCCGTGCGAAAAAAAATTACCTGGAAACCGAGCAAACCGACGACGTATTCCGTCAACGTACACACGATAGAACATCAAATTATACCGAATTTGATGTCGTTGCTATCTTCCATTCAAGCTGACGAAATCGATGAGGCGAGTTCTTCTTTGCCGTACGGAGACAGCTGTACGGATAATTGCGACAAGAAACAAATATGGAAGAACTATATCTCTCTTCGCATGAATGCTTGGAATCAAGTGCTGGAGCTGTCTGCGCCGACAAATTTGACGCCAATTTCTCAGCCGTTTTTCCAGCCTGGAACAAGTGGATCGGCATTCGGTCAACAATTCGACTCGGAAGGCGGACTAGCGGATCAACTAGATGACGACCAGTCGCACAGCTGGTACGATTCGAATTACGGACCCCTTCATGACGTAAAAGAAGCCTGGAGCGAAGCGTTTAACACAGATGCAACCAATGGTCCCGCTTTCCGTGCATACGGCGGAAATTATTTATCGCTACCCAGATTCAAAGAGGGTCTTGCGAAGGGGTCTAATAACCTCTTTTCGTTTGATCGTGGTGCTTGGGTTATCGGACGATTCGCCGCCGGCGCGTTTTTCGAGAACATGGACGACGGTTTGGACTCAAAGTTGTACTCGTGGGGCTACACCGATTCGTCGTCTCGACCGATGGCTGCGTTCACAGGCTCACAGTTTAACGGGACGGACATAATGCTTACTTTCAGCGGTGGCGGTCACTCCACAGAGTACTTGTTTACAAGCAAAGAAAACTTAGGCGGCGAAGACGTGGTATGGAAAGCATCTATTGAACAAGCGCGAGAAACATCTTTCAGAGGCTCTACTGGGTTCGAGACTAGCCTTGGACCTGAATTTCTGATCGGTGGTGGCGGCGGATGGGCTCAGCATAAAGAAATGGGTGGCGAGCGAGCGTTTGCATGGGCCAAGTACGCGGCAATGAATGTGCGTTACTCGCTGGGTGACGAAAATTTTGGGGACAAATTTGTGATCCACGTCATGTCTGACAAGCGCTTCGGCACACCTGTGTTTGAAACAATCGGCGGTCGCAGCAAGTGTCCTGGAGAATTGGGCACCGTTTTCCGCGAGAGCGACATCAAATTGTCCATCAAAGCAATCAAGCGCGAGCTGATAAATCCGGGTGAACAGGCATTGTTCGAAGTGTCCATCACCAATATGTCGCCGTATCGAGAGAGCACAAATATGGGTCTTCGGATTGTTGACGCGCACGCCGTGTCGCTCCAAAGCGTCGTAAAGGCGGCCTTCATTCAAGCAACGAACGAGTCTAACGGTGTCCAGGAAGTCGTTGCGGCTGTGCGCAAGGAAGCGAGTGCGTCAATTGCGAAGGGCGTCATCGACTCATTAATAACAGTCGCGGACGACGCTTCCAAAGTTCAAAGCAACAGTGCCATAGACGTGGCGCTCGCGGTGTTTGATGAAGCCGACCGTCTGGGTGGAGTCGGAGCGAATGCCGAATTCTCTGGCTCTCAGTTCATGATCGGTGCGAGAAGACTATCGTCACTCGGTGAAATTGTGCCAATAATGTCTTTGCCTGGAGACTCCCTCCATGTGCAAAGACGCTCCGTGGTCACCAAGTTTGCGCTAGGAATCAACCAAGGCTCCAAAGCAGTGAGCAAGTTTATTCAATTATCGCTCGTCAGTTTGTGCGAAGCCGAAGTCGAGCTTGAAATGTACCGTCCGATTATAGAGGATCTCTACCCACTCGGGGACATTTCATGGAGTCAATCGTGCCCGCGAGCGCTGTTTGATACGACCACGATGAACGAACGCCTCACCACGAGCTTCAGCAAATCTGGATCGAGCACGTTGCGTGTCAACATCATCAACCCGGACCCCGATAACCTGTGGCCGGGAGGCGATGCGCATGATGATTTAGTCAACGAAAATCTAGCCAAAGTCGTGATTCAATACCGTCCAGTGTCTGGGGGTGAGTGGATCACGGCCAAGGATGACTCTGAGACGCACCGCGCCGATAGCTACAGGAAAAATATAATTTGCGGAAACTCGCGTATAGATGGATGCGCGTTCGACTGGAACATCAACAATGACTTTGACAAGCTACTGAGTGGGTTCAAGGATGATGTGTACGAAGTTCGAGTGAAAACTTTCTGCAACAATGGCGACGCGTTCGCGGATACTTCAGTGCATGAATACGTCTCCGATCAGCGACTTCGTCTCGTCGCCGATACTAAGCCACCGTTGCAAATGCTCAACTGGGCTGGATGGGATTCGTTCGCTGTACACTTTAGCGAGCAACTCAATTGTGACAATCAAAACGTGCGCGTTTGGAATGTCGATAATGGTTGTCCGGGTACAGAGGTTTCCGATGAGGACCTTCGCCGTTTTACGTTTGCGTGCCCGAACACTGAAGGCCGCGTCGGCTGGGTGGCATCTTTCCCGCAAGAGATTTCAGGAACATATCGTGTTCGCGTCGAGGGTGTCACCGATATCGCCGGAAACGCAGTGAGCCCACCGATGGGCGCACGAAACGCGTTTGAATTCATCACCCACGTGCGTCGGAGCGAATCGACAAACTCGCCGCCAACGAGATGCGATGATTCCTCGCTTAGTGGCGCTCCAGCGCTCGGTGCGGCGCCTTCGCACGCTGTCACAGCGCGCAAACTGTCAAAGTCGGCGATAAGAACAGCATTCCTTGCGTGCACCGTTCCAGTTGTCGTAATTTTCTCCGTCATCCTGCTCCGTCGTCGTCGACGCGGCGAAGAAGCTTTTGACAACGAGACGTTGGCAAAACACACTGCGTCAGGGAAAATCTCGTACGGTGCTACGTTATGATCTGACCTTGCCCCAACGATCGATTCCGATCGATTCAAGACTTTTCAAGACTTTTCAAGCTATCGATTTTCAACATTTTCGCGCGAGAAATTTCATTGCGGTTGAGCGAGCGGTGCTCTATGAACGCTATGCTACGATTGAAATGAAATATTCTAAGATTCGCGACTAGGATCACGAACGATCGTCGCCGCGTTCGCGTTCGCGTTCGCCACCATTCCGCGCACCGGCGCCGGCGTATCTGAACCCAGCGTACAGACACACCGCCGCGCCGACGGCGAGCACGGCGACATCCTGCCAAACCACCCTCGCGCGCGCGTGCCATAAACTTGAAACTTTATGCAGCGTGCGTTCGCTACGCCTCGCTGTTTTCGCCGCGTCCGCTTCTCGAAACTGTCGTCGTCGCCGCTCGGCGCTCAACCGTTCGTGCTTCCACCACCTCGCCGCGTCCGCCTTCTCCCGCGCCCGCGTCCGCTCGCTCGCGTTCCTTCGCTCGACCTCAGCCGCGGTATACGACGTGTTCCCATCCCAGTCCTCGTCGTCGTCGAACGCGTACGAATTCGACTTTGTCCCGCCCGCGCCGTCGCCGCCCGGTCGTCGTCGCCAGTTCGCGTTCGACCTCCACTGCGCGCGCCACGCCTCCGCGCCGCCCGCGCCGCTCGCGCGCGCGGACGACGACGACGCGACGTCGCCTCTCGACCCATCGTACGCGCGCCTCGACGCTGGGTTCTTCAGCACGTCGTACGCGTGGGATATCAAGGCAAAGGTTTGGTCGTCCGAACGTCCCGACGACGCGACGTCGGGGTGGTGCTCCTTGGCGAGCCTGAGGTACGCGCGCTTGATCTCCGACGACGTCGCCGTGGGAGAGACGCCGAGGACGGCGTAGTGGTCGGGGATCATGTTCGTCGGCGTGCGGGAGGCATGGCGAGCGAGACTGTGCGGACGCGGCGACGGCGAGGCTGCGTTTTACAAAGCGTCGGTCGAGCGAGCGATCGACGCGCGGAGTGCCGACGGGGCGTGAAATGAAATGAATGATGCGCGATCGTCGTCGTTGGTCGTCGTCGTCGGTAAAAGTGATGATGGGAAAGGAAAGAATGTTCGTCGGCGTCGGCGTCGGCTCGCGCTCAGCCGAACATGGACTGCGACATGGACTCGCTGACGTTCGTGCGCAACTCCTGCGCCGACTCGGGATTTGAACCGGCGGCGATGGCGCTTTCGATCCACCGTCCGTTGGACGGTAAATCACCGACGGTGGATGAAGTGCCGAACGAGTCCGTCTCGTCGATGAGTTTGCACTCGCGCTCGAGTCGCGCGACGGCTTCCTCGCCGCGAGAGAAGAATCCAGCGCGATCTGAGGTCAGACGGACGTTGTAATCGTAAAAAACAGCGTCTGATGTCACGACTGAGACTTGCGCCTCGAGCTGACGCGCGGGCTGGGAAGAATCGAGCGAGGGTGGCGCCCACTTATCCGCCGCGGTGCCCGGCGTCGGTTGCAGCGCGCACAGCGACCACTTCGTGGAAGAAGTGTGCGGAAGTTTCACCGTCGCGATCGCGCGAGATGGTTCCATGGCGTTTCGCGCGGCGGCAAACACTTTACCAGGTTTCACACGGCTCGATATGCCTCGCACAGTGGCCCCAGCGGCGTTGGCAAGCTTGCCAAAGACGCCCGCGCGCGACTTCGCGAGCGCGTTCGAAACCGTCGTCGCCGCCGTCGAGAGCACTGTTGGCGCGACATCGTCCGCACTTTCCCCGTTAGACGTCTCGCGCGCACCATCGATGGTCTCTCCGACGCGATCCTCGAACGATTCGCACTCCTTCGGTTCGCCCTCAATCGCGAACACGTGCGCCGTTCCTTTATCGCTCGAAACGCACAACAGCGGCGGTTGAAACGCCGTCGCCCCAAAATTCAAACTCTGTATCACCGAACTCGTCGCCCCTCGTCGAAAACTCCACATCTTCGTCCCACTCGGCAGCGCCGTCACTCGAATCACCGTTCCTTTCACGCTCGCCGTGGCCAACATCGTCCCATCCGCGTTCAACGCCAACGCCGCCAGCGGCGTTCGGTGCGCTCGCACCTCGCAAATCCCGCACAAATTCAACGCATCGTGCACCACCACCTTCCCCTCGCTCGCGCTTCCCGCGAACGCCAGCACCGAGCTCTCCGCATCCGCGCTCAGCGCCACCAATCCTCGTTCGCACGCCACCGTATCGATCGTCTGTTGTCTCGCCAGCGTCCCCAATTCGTATATCGTGCACCGCGTTCGCTCTCGCGCGATCACCCTCGCTCGGTTCAATCGCACCGCCAGCACCGTGCTCGCGCACGCGATCTCCCCCAGCACTCTGTGGCATCGCGCGTCGAGTATTTTCACCCGTCTCGGGCTCATGCGCGCGCTGTCGCCGTCGCCGACGACGCACAACAGCGACGACGTGAAGAGCATCTCGACGAGTTTTAAACCGCCGAGCGCGTCGTCGCCGTGGTACCGCTGGCCGTCGAGCGTGCTGTGGATGACGTACCCGCGAGACGTCGCCAGGGCGACGTACGTGAAGTCCTGGTTGTGCGACGCGGCGTTGACGGCGACGGCGGGCATCGCGGCGGTGAGTGCGAACGACGGCTCGGACGCGGACGCGTAACGACTTTTGAGATTTGAGATTTGAGATTTGAGATTTGAGATTTGAGATTTGATGATTTCGACGATTGGAGGCACGCGCGACGGCGGTGGGGCGCGACGCGCGAGGGACGCGCGAGGAAAAATGAGGCGGCGCGCGCGGTCACGCGAGATGGGCGTCGAGGGCGTCGAGGGCGTCGACGTCGGCGACGGGACGCGCGCGGCGGGCGCGCGCGACGGCGGCGCACGCGACGGGGAAGGCGGCGTGCTCGGCGTCGGCGCGGCGACGACGCTCGACGGCGACGTCTCGTTGGGCTTGGATTTCGCCTCGAACGCCGTCGAGGAGGCGAGCGGCGGCGAGTCGGCGGGAGGTGGCGTCGACGGGCGCGTCGTCGAGCCAGCGGAGGCGAGGGAGGGCTTCGACGACGACGGCGCGATAGGCCTCGGTCGAGCGCGACGCGGGGTTACCGTCGGCGAAATACAGCAGTTCGACGTTTGAGACGTGTGATAACGCCTCGAGCAAGCCTCGGCGGGCGTCGTCGTCCGTGGCCGCGTCGATGTCGATGTCGTTGCGAGAGACGTCGAGCGATCGCAGCGCCGCGCACGCTCGCAGCGGCTCCAACGCCTTGCCCACGTCTCGAAGACGGTTCCCGCGCACGCACAGCGTTTCTAACGCCCCGTGGCCGCGCGCGTGTTCCAAGGTCTCGATCACGTTATCGTTCGCGTTGAGATGCCGAAGTTTTGTCAAGCGTTCGACGCCGCGCAAGTCGCGCAACGCGTTGCCGTCGACGCACAGCTGCGAGAGCTCGGTCAAAGCTCGCAAACCGTCGAGCGAAGATATGGCGTTGCACTCGAGGTGCAAGCACCGTAAATTTGAATACGGCTCGAAGTGCCGCAGCTCGACGATGCCTCTGTGATGAAGGTAGAGCACCTCGTTGAGCTCTGGAGTGGAATATCTGCGCGCGAGTCAAACGAGAGCGTTCAGCGGTGGCATTCGCGCGGCTCGCGTGCGCGAATTTCGAAGGGTCGCAGCCGCGCATTCGTTTGACGCACCCGTTTTGATCTAAGCACGCGCGTTTGAGCGCGCGGGGCGTGAGCTCGAACGTCATGTGCGCCTCGAAGTGCGGCGCCGACATCGGTTGACTTTCTGATTTCATCGCGCCGGTACGTACTTGCTACATATGATTGCTACCGCCAAAGTTCGAAATGTCGAGCAAATCGGCGTGCGTTTCGCTAGCTAATGCCAAGTGTTTTCGTCTATTTCTGGTGCGGCGTCGCGAGTCTCGAGAGTTGGGCGACGAGAGCGCCTTTGGCGCGCTCTGAAGGCGAACCATTCGCGACAAGAATCCCAATCGATCAGTCGTCTCCTTCGAATTTACCGTGTGCCCACCCGCGGATTCGGCGAGAACTCGCGCGCGCCACGTCGAGTGCATAGATCCGCTCTGAATGATCAAGGGAGCTCGAGTAGACCCTCGCGCACGCTTGGAAGCCTTCACTGGCGTCGCCGGCGCGCACATCGGTTGCGACGCCGTGGGCTCGGATTCGGGATGAGATTCGCGTAGCGACAGCCTTGTGGACGTGTAACGCTGCGTGCAGTGGACCGTTATAAATTCCGACGCCATTACGCTCACATTATCGCTTCCACCGAGCGTCTGTCGCGCGGGTCCGTTGCTTAGGTAGAAATCTTCACTCGGCGCGCAATCTTCTAACGCTTGCGCGTCGCCGATGGTTTCCTTACTCCACGGCACGTCTCGTCGACACGGACCCGTGATTCCGACGCACGTCGCCGATCGCAACACATCAACTTGCGACATCGATCGCGCGAGCGCGGCTAGCGCGGTGAGTTCGTCACGCGCTCGATCCCACCCGCCCGCGGGCGCCTCGGCGTCGAAGGTCGTCCAATCGGGGGCTGGCAAGGGGACTCGCGGCTCAAACACCGCGAGCGCGGCTTGAATCCGAGCTTCGGCCTCGTCTTCTTTTGTGCGTTCGTCCACGATTACTTCTTTCTTGGTCGAGTCCACGAGATCGAGTGGATTTTTGTCCGCCGGAATGCCGAGCAACTTTTTCTTCGCCTCGATTCGTTCAATTCTTTTCGCCTCTTTCATGGCGTCCCAACGCGCCAACCGCGATTGGTGCCTGATCAATCCACATTCCACTTCCTGCATCATCGACTCAAAATCAGCTCGCTCTCGCTCGACTAAACTCGCGTGTAGCTCTTTTGCCGCGTCGACAGGTATTGCGCCCAAATGCTTGACGCCGTCGAGCACAGCGGCGCGAGCGGCGTCGATGAGCGCGGTAGAGTGACGATCGCTAGCGATCGAGTCAAAGTGGACTTCACTGTCGCTGAACGACGCAAATTGAGCGTTGTGCAAAGTTCTACGCAGATCTCCCTTGCACGCGAGCGAAATTGACGTCGCGTCGCTCGGTCTGAGCGCCGACTTTGCCGCAGCTGACACGAGCGCGGCGTACGTCGCACATTCGCGAATGCCCGGCGCGTCGAATCGCACACGCGCCAGAGGTAAATTCATCGAAAGATCTGGTAAAATTGACGTATTCGACGTAAAAACAATCGGTCGCTTCGTGTTCTCGACGAGTTGCGAAAGCGCCGCCATGAATCCGCGCTCCGAGGCGAGTTGAATATCAATCTCTTCAAACAAAATCAACGATTGCGCATCTGCTTTTTCGTTATCCTCTTTCGTCTTCGCCGCAATCGCTTCTTTTCGTTTCGTTTCATCATCGCTCGCGCCACCAAAAAACGCCTTCAATCCACCATTCGCCGGCGCCGGCCGCTCAGCGCCGGCTTTCGCCTTTTTACCGAAACGCTTTGATTGAGTCGCCTCCGTGAATCGCCCCAAGACTTCTTGACCACTGCGTCTGTCCAACGCATTCACCTCGAGCACTTTAAATCCAAACTCCTTCGCCAACGCGTATACCGTGGCCGTCTTACCGCACCCCACCGGACCACTAATCAAAACGCCGTTTGCCACGGATTCGCCGCTTCCGAGGCCGTCATCCTCTTCTTCGTCGCTGTGCCAAAACTCTTCGTCGTCCGAATCGTACACCTTACGAGGGATGCACGGTCGCGACGGCGATGGTGGTACTTTCCCTTTCGCCTGCATCGCAATGCGACCCTGCCAAGCGCGAAACCAATTCTGTAGCGATTCCACCACGCCGGCGTTTTGACCGATGGTGTCGGAACCGCGCGTCGGCTTGAATCGATCGACCCACTGAAACGCAGCCTGACTTTGACCGCCGCGTTCCTTCAACCCTAACAACGCATTCCTACATTCACCTCGCGCACGCGCGAGCTCGCTCTCGGTCGCCATCGCGACACCGTCCAGCTCGACGTCGACGCGATTCGCCGCGACGGCGACGTCCGCCAAGTACGCGTCCTCCTCCGACTCCGTCGACGTCGACGGCCGTGAAACGGCGCCACCGCGCGTCGCCGTCACATCCTCTCGCGCGGTTCGCCCGAGTTGCACCAACTCGAACGCGTGCGTCGTCATCGGACGTCTCTCGCCGTCGTCGACGCGAGTCGAAAACGAAACCGTCGTCGACGTCGCGTCCGTCCGCCGTTCGTACGCGATCGGCACGTACCCCACGTGCACCGGTCCCAACGCCTCCTCGATCGGTGCCGGTTTCACCCGCACGAATTCCGCCTGCGTCTCCCTCACCGTCCCTCCCTCGCCCTCCCTCGCCGTCGCCGCGGCTTTGCGTCTCTTCGCGAAATTCGTAAAAAAACTATGCACCTTCACCCTCGATCCCTCGCCCTCCCTCGACGCCCTCGCGCCGTCGCGCGCCGCGTCCCCACCCCCCCCTCCCCCTCCGCTCGCCGTCGCGATCGTCTCCTCGCCCTCCATCGTGAGATCCACCGCGTCGTCGCGTCTCGCCGCGCCCGCGTCGTCTCGCGTCGCCTCCTCCTCGTCCACCGCGATCGCCTCCGTCGCGCGTTCGCCCGCTCGCGCGCGCTTCCCACCGCCATCGTCCTCCGCGTCGTCGCGCGTCGCGCGCGTCGCCGTCGTCGCGCGCGTCGTCGCGAAGAACGACGCGATCGACGCCGTCTGTCGATTCGGTTTCAAATCGTCGTCGCGCGCGCCCATCGGTCGCGCGCGTCGCGCTTTTGCGCGTCGCGCGCGGTCGAGCGCGTTCGCGCGCGCGCCGCGGTCGCGCGCGCGCGCGCTCGACCGGTCGCCGCGCGCGCGCGTGCGTCGCGCGCGCGGCGCGACGCGCGCGGCGTCGAGCGCGCGA
>Ga0255769_10000568_pt1 | contig 44138 bp, 12 predicted proteins | sample 041ome_9_FD_179637 | JGI IMG/M metagenome (GOLD analysis project Ga0255769, IMG submission 179637) | Coastal salt marsh microbial communities from the Groves Creek Marsh, Skidaway Island, Georgia - 041413US metaG (version 2) | ecosystem: Environmental > Aquatic > Marine > Intertidal zone > Salt...
ATAACTCGAAGGATGCGATCGCGTCCCGCTCGCGCGTATATTGCGCGCGCTGAACGCCAAGAGCGACGCCCGGGGTGCCGCGCGCGCGGTGCGACGATCCGGCGCCGATCGACGCGTCGCGCGCGCGCGTCGACGCACACCGCGACGGTCGACGCGCGCGCTCGCGCTCGCGATCTTCGCGCGCACTTTTGTGCGTTCGTTTTCGCGCGTCGGAAGCGCGAGAACGCGGTCGCGCGGGCGCGACGCGCGCCGCGAACGCGCCGCGCGCCGCACCGCGCGCGCGGACCCTGGACGAGAATCGTCGTCGCGATCGCGGTCGCGCGTCGACGCGCGACGGACGCGGGCGTCGCGAGCGCGCGAGCGGTGCGCGTCGCGTATTCTCGCGTCGGTCGCGCGCGCGGGCGCGCGCGAACGGGCGCGCGTCGGCGATCGTCGGGGCGGAAGAGGCGATCGCGCGGATCGCGGCGGTTCGTCTTGGTGACGTTTTGGTGACCCGGCGCGCGGGACGCGGCGGCGGCGAGCGACGCGGTCGTCGAAGGCGACGATCGCGAAGGCGCGCGGACGGAGGAGGCGTGGAGACGCGGGCGGGCGACGATGGAGACGATCGAGCGGGCGAGAGGGCGCGGAGACGCGAACGACGGGACGACGAGTAGGCGCGAGGCGCGCGGGGACGCGAACGAGCGAAGCGAGACGACGGCGAGCGAGGACGCGATGGAGACGGGAGGGCGAGATGAGGACGCGAACGCGATGGGAAAGGATGACGGGAACGGTAAGGGGGTCGTGCATGGGATGTCGATATCGGCCGCGATCGCGGCGAGACCGACGATGGACGCGGAGTTGACGATGAAGGCTGTCGTGTCGCACGCGTTGGCGAAGAACGCGCACCTGCGAAAGGTTGCGGGCGAAAGCGCGGGCAAGGATCCGAAAAAAGGGAAACCAAAGAAAGAGAAACCGCCGAATCAGTCGCGAGAGAACCGGCGCGTGCGACAGTTTCGGAGCGCGTCGGAGATTTCGCAAGAGGAGCTTTCGAGTTGCTTTCATCTTCCATCCGAGGCTGCGTGCCGAAAGCTCGGCGTCGGTTTGACGGTTTTGAAGCGCCAGTGTCGCAAATACGGCATCGCGCGTTGGCCGTTCCGCAAGATGAAATCGCTCGATCGCCTCATCACGAACGTGCAAGCTGGAATTTCGCCAGGCGATCAGAATAAACTTCTCGTCAAATCGGTGGAGGAGCTCGAAGATCAAAAACGCAGGATGGAGGAATGCGCGGTGTTGGATTTGGACGACACCACAAAGAAATTGCAGCAGGCGTATTCGAAGGCTAACCACAAGGCGCGAAGAAATCGAAGCGATGCGTCGCGGATTCGAGCCGTCGCCGCGGCGCAAGCCGTTCGCGAGCTTCAGGCGCGCGCTCGAGGCGGGTACGGAGAAGAACCGAACGGTGCGAGCGGCACGCTGTTGGACCTCGCGCACGAGCTCGCTATGGGATCAGAAAATGGAGATGACGACGACGAAGGCTCGTCGGACGATGGGTTCGACAACGAAGACGAAGATGTGACTACCGATGCGGACGCCGGCGCTTCGACGCCGGCGTCGCGAGGGGCGAAATCGGCGAGCGGCGCGACGACTCCGGATAGAATCACACCGACGAACAACAGCGATGGAACTCCGTTGCAAAGTGCACCGCAACTGCTGAGCAACACGCCGAGCGACGCCGGTGCGGCGATACCGAACATTGTGAAGGACGAAGGCGGCGACGGCGGCGCGCCGTCGTCCAACGTCATGGTGCGGAAAGGTTCGGCAAACGCCAATGAATTCGTCAAGGTGGACAAGGTGCTAACCGCGGTGCGAGGCACGTGGTCTCCGGCGCGACCAGCGAGAAAAACTGATGACTTAGACGGTGCGGAGGCGTTTCTCAGTCCAGCGAGCAGGCGCAAAGGTGGTAAGTTGGGAGAGGCGTTGAGCGACGACGAATACGAAAAGATCACCATGTCGGTGCAAAAACGACGAGGTCGTCCTCCTGGACCATCCAAGCGCGGACGTAAGCGTAAGGGTGCCGAAGTTGAAGACGACCCACTCGCCTCGCTCGCCGCCGCCGCTTTGGATTCCATGGGCACGACGAAGAAGACAGCCGTCGCCGCGACGCGCGGACGTCCGAAATCCGTGTCTGCTGCGGATAAAACGAGCAGACTCACCGCGTCTGGAAAGATTACCGCGGCGTCAAAGTACAGGATGGACGTCCCCGCGGTGACGGAAGATCACCCGGCGTACGGCTTGACGGCGGGCTTCACCGCCAAAGGCGCGAGAAGCGGCGTCGCGTCACGACTCAGTCAAGTCGAGCGCAGCGACCTCGAGCACTTGCTCCGCGAACGCCTGAAAAAAGGTAAGATGGCGCTGTGCGACGCGTTCGGTATCGATCCCGCGGAATACGACCAACACTTCGACCCAAAGCTTCAAGCCACGTCGCTCACGAACGCCGTCGAGAAGCTCGCGGTGAAGAGCGCAGCCAAAATGCGCCGCCTCGAGGCGTGATCTAGCTCCCCGTATTTCGACAATAATTGTAAGATATGCTCACGACCGAATCGTGCCCGTCTCGCGTCGCTCGCGTCTCGATTTCGTCGCGCCCGCCGAGTCGCGCTCGCGTTCTGGACCCTAAGCGTCGTCGCGCCCGCCACTCTCGAGCGCGCGCCGTCTTCGCACGATGCCCTCCCTCAGCGCCCCAGGCACGATCTCAAAGATCAGCGTCACCCCGTCCGTGGTGTTGAACGTGTGCGACAGGTACGCGCGCGCGCGAACGCGCGGCGACGAAACGTCACGACGTGACGAACCTAAAAATTGCGGCGAACGTGAAAACGACGCGAAAGCGACGTCGCGCGACGCGCGCGGACGCGATGACGCGCGCGAGAGCGATGTGACTGACGGTCGTCGACGCTGCGCGAACGAACAGCTACGTGCGACGCGGTGAGGCGGTGGACAAGGTGATCGGCGCGGTGCTCGGGACGGCGACGACGACGGCGGACGGTCGCGTCGTCGTCGTCGCGCGCACGTCGTACGCGATTCCGTGCCACGATCGCGATGGGGAAATGTTCGTGGACGTTGAATTTCATAAGACCATGCTCGGATTGCACGCGAGGGTGAACCCGGAGGAACGCGTGGTCGGGTGGTTTAGCGCGGGGAGCGTGACGCCGGAGGCGCGAGCGCTCGTGCACGAATTCTTCGCCAAGGAAGCGCTGAATGGGACGCCCGTGCACGTGATGTTAGATGCGGACTTCACCGGTGCTGGAAACGGCGGGGAGATGCTCAGCGCGAGCGTCGGGGACACGGTGCTGGCGACGACGGATCGGGAGAGCGGCGAGAGCCGATCGGCGGGCGTGTGGTTTAGCGAAATCGAGTGCGAGGTGGATCTTCAGCAAGCCACAAAGTTGGGCGTCGAAGCGCTTCGATCCGCGAGCTCGGCGAAAGACGACGACGACGTCGCTGGGCTGGCGCAGACTATGGGTAAATTGGGTAAGCTGTTGACGGACGCGCAGGCGTACGTCGACGCGGTGGTGCGCGGCGAACGCCAGGGCGACGCCGAAGTCGGTCGCGCGCTCTCCGCCGCGCTCGCCGGTGTCCCGCAGCTCACGAAGGCGCAGTTCGACAAGGTGTTCGGAGACAGCGCCGAGGATGTGATGATGGTGCGGTACTTGACGAATTTGACGAGGACGCAGCTCACGCTCGCGGAAAAATTGCACACCGCCGCGCTCATCGTCTAAGCGTCGTACCAGTACACTAGTTTGTTAATACTCGAGCCAAGGAGAAAATCATTCGATTCGTTCCCGTCGCGCCCGCTGCGACGTCGTCTCGCGCGTTCCTTAACGTGTTTTCGCCGCGACGTCGTCTCGCGCGTCGCTCGTTATTTTACACTTCATTCTACACGCGTCGCGCGTCGCCTCCCCGCTCCCCGCATCGCTCGGCCCCATCACCTCCCCGGCGTGAACGTCTCTCGCAGCGCCTCCCCTCCCGAGATCGACCACGTCTGTCTCTGCTCCACGATGAGCCCCGCGTCCGCGCTCCCGTCGTTCGGTCTCAACTTCCACGTGATGTGTCCCTCGTACGGCGGCACGCGCGGATTCCAAGGCAGTTTCAGGTATCCCTCCGCCCTGTAATCCCCCTCGATCGTCGTCGCGTCCACCAACCGCAAGTCTCCGATCAACCGCGCGCTCGACCGTCGCTCGTCGAACAGCGCGCGCACCGCGCGCAGGTACCGCTCGAGCCCTCGCACGTCCGTCGTCGGATCGACGAACCGACAGTCGCGCGCGAAGATGGCCTCCGTGAGCTCGCCCGTGACGAAGTACTGCCGCGTCGCGACGTCCTCGCGCAGCGTCGCCATGGTTTCTTCCGCGCGTCTTCGCGCGTCGTCCGTCGTCGTCGCCGCGCGCGCGCGCGCGTCGTCGGCGTCGTCTCGCGCGCGCGTCGCGACGAGCGCGACGCCCGCGACCATGGCGCGGCGCGTCGGCGCGCGCGAGGGTCCGCGCGCGACGCGCGGCGTCGCCGCCGCGCGCGTCGGCGTCGCCATCGGCGCCATCTGACGACGCGCGCGTCGCGGCATGGCGACGCGCGACGGCGACGGCGACGCGGCGACGACGTTCACGCCCGCGACGCTCCGCGCGCTCGTCGAGCGCTCGAACGGCGCGCTGTGCGCGTTCGCGTGCGACGGCGTCGTGTTCGACGCGACGCTCGGGAAAGATTTCTACGGCGTCGGTGGACCGTACGCCGCGCTGAACGGACGCGACGCGACGCGGGCGCTGGCGACGATGAAGATCAACGTGTCGGACGCGGACGAGGCGCTCGGCGCGCGCGGGCTGACGGAGGAGGAGTTGAAGACGCTGGGGGAGTGGCGCGCGAAGTTTGAGAGCAAGTATCCGCGGTTGGGGACGTTTGAGCGGCGAGGCGAAGGAAACTGAGAGAGAAGCGCGCGGAGCGCGGCGTTTTAGCGAGCGGAGGTGTACTGTAATTGAAAAAACAAATCAACCGTCGAAGGCGTCGAACGAGCGCGCGAGACGAGGCGACCGGGTCATTTGAGCAAGTCGCCGACGAAATCGAAGGCTTTGGTTTGCGAGAGGCGCGTCGCGTCCGTCGTCGGGGAGACGTCGCGGAGCGCCTCGAGCCCGGGACCGCGCATCGGTGCGGTCGGTGGGACGTACGAGGACGGCGGCGCGGACGCGAAGTCGGTCGTGAGACCGGCGAGCGGGTCGACGAACGCGGTCGGCGGCGCCGTCGGCGGCGACGCGACGGAGAGGTCGCCGAGCTGGGCGAGTAAATCCGTCGTCGCCGCGGGCGCCGCGCCGGGCGCCGCGCCGGGCGCCGCGCCGGACGTCGCGCCGCGTCGAAGTGCCTCCGCGCACGCTTTGGCCTTGTGCTTCAACTGCGCGTGCGTCGACGCGTCGTTCGCGACGGCATCGAGCAAATCCATCGCCGACGAGTTCGCGAAGACATCGGCGAGCCAACGATGCGAACTCGTCGACGCGGCGCGTTCGAGGACGTTCACCGCGCGATACGCGCCGCGCCAGCCTTCTTCGCCGCTAGCGTACGTCAGCAAACGCTCCGAAAGCGCGATGACGACGCCTTGAGCGTTCAATCTCGATCCCGTTCGCAAGAAATCTTCGACGTCGGCTTCCGCGGGCACCAATCTTACGCCGCTCGGCGTGCAAAGCTTATCTATCGCGCGCTTCTCCTCGGAGCCGTCTAAAACGAACGCCTCGCTCGTTCTCGACGTCATCGCGCTCGTCTGCGCCGTTGTCTCGGCTCGCGCCGGCGTCGCCGACGCGAAGTCCGAAAGCAAATCCCCCACGCCGCTCGTCGATGCCGCCGCCGCTTTCTTCACCGGCGACGGCGGTCGAAGTGGTTTCCATTTCGCCTCACTCGCCTCGACGCGCAGCTTCGGCGTGGACTTGAGCGCGTCCCCCAACGGGGCGTCCAACGTTCCCGGCTTCGTCGTCCTCGGCGGCGTCGTTCGATACGCGTCCGCCGCGCCGCTCTCCACCGCCCGCGCGTCGCGTCCATCCCCGAACCCTTCCATCGCGCGCCCTCCCACCGTCCTCGTCCCCGCGTCGCTCCCCGCGTCGCGTTCGCTCCCGAAAATCGCCGCCATGCACTCCTTCGCCGCGTCTCGCACCGCCGCGCGCGGCGCGTCTCCCTTCGTCGGATGCGGCGCCCCCGTCGCCGTCTGCAGCGCCCGCACGCGGCTCGACAATTTCGCCATCTCCCTCGCGAACGTCGTCGAGCGCCGCTCGCCTCCCTCGCAGCACTTCGCGATCAGTCGCAGCGCCTTTCGCTGCACGTACGGCGACGCGTGCTCGGCGCGTCGCGTCAGGTGTTCGCACGCGTCCCGCGCGTCGTCTCCGGTCAGCGCCGACGCCATCTCCGCGAGCTGCGCCGTCGCGTACGCTGGGGTGTTCGCGAGCGCGCCGTCGTCGCGTCAGTCGTCGAGATTCTTTGTCGTCGTCGGATGATTCGAGATTCGCGTCGTCGAGATTCGCGTCGATTTCGCGCGCGTCGCGTCGCGCGCGCACCCGGCGTCGGGTGCTCGTCGTCGATCAGCGCCTGGTCGAACCGCGCGCGGCGCACGCGGCGCTCGATGAACGCGCTCGCGCCGAACATCGCGTCTACAAGTGACGCGCGCGCGAGTTCGTTACTCCGCGACGTCGACTACGCGTCGATTCGCGCGCGATGGCGGCGTCGACGCGGCTCGGCGCGACGATGCGCGACGCGGACAACACCGCGGCGCGTCGCGCGGCGCTCCAAGCGGGCGCGCGCGCGCAACCGGAGTACGATTCGTCGAATTTCTTCGCATCCGTGTTCGCGACATCCATCGACCGGCGCGGCGTGCGCGCGTTCGCCGCGCCGTTCGCCGTCGTCAACGCCGTGTCGATCGCGTGGACGGTGATACACGAGCGCGCGGCGACGTCCGCGGCGCGCGCGGACCAAGGCGCGTTCGACGGGGCGTACGCGCTGACGTTTTCGGCGATGGGATTTTTGTTGGTGTTTCGGCTGGCGCGCGCGGCGGTCCGATGGTACGATGGCAGAGCCGCGTTCGGGGGGATCGTCGCGGGCGTACGAGCGTTCGTGGACGTGCTGCTGATGTACGGCGGCGATGACGACCGCGGGAGGGCCGCGGTGGACGACGGCGCGGCGTGGGCGTGCGCGTTCGCGAGCGCGAGCAAATGTCACCTGCGAGGCGCTCGCGAAATCGAACGCGACGAAGTGGCGGGAATTTTGTCCGACGAAGATCGCGTGGCGGTGTCGCGATCGAAGCACCCGCCGTTGTTTTGCTTGTCCATGTGTCGACGCGCGGTGAAACGGTGTTTTGAGGGTCGAGGACGCGACGCGGACGCGGCGGCGTTGCGATACGAGTTGAATAAGAGAGTGGATTTTTTGGCGTCGCAAGTGGGCGCGCTGGAGCGGTTGCGAGCGACGAAGATTCCGGAAATTTACGTCATTCATTTGCGCACGTTTTTATTCGCGTATTTGATATCTATGCCGTTCGTGTTCGTAGGTCGGTGGGGGTGGGGAACGATCGCCGCCGTCGCGTGCGTGTCGTTCGCGTTGCTCGGAATCGAAGGCGCGGCGACGGAGTGCGAGATTCCGTTTTCGGCGACGCACGCCAATCACTTGCGCATGGACCAGTACGTCATGGGGTGTTTCGATAACGTAGCGGCGATGTTGGAATGGCAGGACGAGCGCGTCAACGGCGAGCGCCGCGGCGAAGTCATTCGCGCGTCCGTAGACGTCGGCGTGGCCATCAAAGCAGATTCGCCGCGATGAGAAATTAGCGCATAGACGGCGCGACGCGCTGTAATTACGTTATAGCGCATAACGTCGGTGCTAGCTCTCGAGCAACTCTCAAGTGCGCCTCGCGATAAAGCTCTCCGTGCTCTTTCCATACCGGCAGGAATTCTCGCATGGAGATGTCGCCACCGTTCGCTCGATGAAACATGAGCGCGACTTCGACGCCGAGTCGCTTGTCGGCGTCTGGTATACAGACTTCGTCCAGCGCCGTGGCGTAAGGATCTGAACCCGGAAATCCGTGAGCGCACGCGTACTTCAAACACTCCAAATGTCCCTTCTCGGCGGCACCACGGCACGTCAACTCGCTCCAAGGACACCCGTGCTCGTGCGCGTACTTCAAACACTCCAAATGTCCATTCGAAGCGGCATAAAAGCACGTCCACTCGTCCCAAGGACACCCTTGCTCGTGCGCGTACTTCAAACACTCCAAATGTCCATTCTTGGCGGCAGATGAGCACGTCTTGTTGTCCCAATAACACCCGTGCTCGTGCGCGTACTTCAAACACTCCAAATGTCCACCATTGGCGGCACAATAGCACGTCACCTCGTCCCAAGGACACCCGTTCTCGTGCGCGTACTTCAAACACTCCAAATGTCCATACTTGGCGGCACTCCAGCACGTGTTCTCGTCCCAATAACACCCGTGCTCGTGCGCGTACTTCAAACACTCCAAATGTCCATTACGGGCGGCATTATAGCACGTCCACTCGTCCCAAGGACACCCGTTCTCGCGCAAGTACTTCAAACACTCCAAATGTCCCTTCTCGGCGGCACTCTCGCACGTCAACTCGTCCCAAGGACACCCGTGCTCGTGCGCGTACTTCAACAAACACTCCAAATGTCCATTCGAAGCGGCATTCGCGCACGTATCGCAACCATTCTCGCAGCCATTCGTTCTTTTCTCGTCGTTCTTTTCGCGCCGTTCGCGTCGTTTTCTCGTCGTTCTTCGCATCTCGTCGTTCTCGGAGGTGCCCAGATTTTTTCGACGCGGCGTCGCGCCGTCGTCCTCGTCCTTCGCCCGCGCCGACCGCGCGTCGCGTCGCGGCACGCGCTCTCGCGTCGTCCTTTTCCCGTCGCGCGCGGTCGCTCGGAATCGTCGAGTCGCGCGTCGCGGAGTGACGCGCGCGTCTCGTCTCGGTCCGACGCGACGCCGCGGCGATCGCGGCGGCGTCGAAGCGCGACGCTCTCAAACGCGCGCCCGCGTCGCGCGGGAGGTTTTCGGCGAGACGGCGGTCGTTCGCGAGATCGTTCGCGAGATCGTCTGAAGGGCGCGCCCGCGCGGGACCGTGGATGACTAGATTACAACTCGCGACGCTCGGCGCTCGGCGCTCGGCGCGGCGCTACCGTCCCAGTCTCGTCCACGAATTCATACCCTTGACGATTTTGAGGTTCTCGTCCATCTTCTTCTTCGCCCCGCGCGCGGCGGCGCCGCTGCGAATCAACGACTCGCGCTGCGCGGCGAGCGTCTCGAGCACGGACGCGCCGACGTCTTGCGTCTCCGCGAGGACGTCGGCGCACTTGGACAAGACGTCCGACGACGCGTCGAGCCGGTCGGCGCCGCGCATCGCGTCGACGCGCCTCGCGCGCTCGCCCGCCGCCGCCGTGGGCGCCGAGCGCGCCTCCGACGAAGCGCGACGCTCGAAAAGTTCGTCGCGCGCGACGTCTTCGCTCGCGCTCGCGCTCGGCGCCGCGTTCGCGTTCGTCTCCGTCGCCGTCGACCCCACGCGCGCCAAACTCTCCGCCGCGCCCGCGAACCACGTCCCTCGCGCCGCGCCGTCGCCCTCCGCCTCACCATCGTCCCCTCGCGTCGCGCCGACGCGCGTCGTCGTCACCCCGCTCATTTTCTCTCGCTCGCGCTGTTCCCGCGTGAACCGCCTCGCGCCTCGCGTCCCGCTCGCGTCGTCCGCGACGCCCGCGTCGCCCGCGCCGCGCACCAATCCTCGCAGCGCGCGTCCCATCGTCTCCCACACCGTCGTCGTCGTCGTCGTCGTCGTCGTCGTCGCCCCGGCCGAGCGCGCGCTCGGCACCGCGCTCGTCGTGCGTTCGCCTCGCGCGTCGCGTCGCGCGTCCTCCTCGAGCGCGCGCGCGCGCGCCGTCGCCTCGCCGTGTCGCGTCAGCAGCGCCGCCCTCGCGCGCGCGCCGTCGGCGAACGCGCTCGACCGAGCGTCGCAGATCGCCGCGCGCAGCGCTCGCAGGTCGTCGTCGATCGCGCGCAGCGTCGCGACGACGTCGTCGAGCGGGACGTCGTCGGCGTCGTTCGAATCACCGGCGCGGACGCGCGCGTCGCGATCGATCGCGCGGCGCACGAGCGCCTTGGCGACGCGCACGAGCTCGCGCTCGACGTCGTCGAGTCGCGCGTCGAGCGTCATCCGCGCGCGTCGCGATGGCGACGGCACTCCGCGGACGGCGATGCCGACGACGATGATGCCTCGAGCGTCCGCGCGCGTCGCGGCGTCGCGCGACGCCGACGGCGCGTCGCGCAAGACGTGCGTCGTGACGGGCGCGAACACCGGGATCGGGCTCGCGACGGTGCGCGCGCTGCGGGCGTCGTGCGAGTACTCGAAGATTACGCTCGCGTGTCGAGACGCGAGCAAGGCGCGACGCGCGATCGACGCGCTCGCGCGCGACGGCGCGGCGTCGACGTGCGCGCTGGTGTTTCGAGAGCTCGATCTGGCGAGCGTCGCCAGCGCGCGGGACTTCGCGGCGTCGTACCTGGACGACGAGGGCGACGACGGGTTGGATTGCCTGGTGAATAACGCGGGCGTCATGGCGGTGCCGAAACTCGAGCGCACGCGCGATGGATTTGAATTGCAAGTCGGCGTGAATCACTTGGGACATCACGCGCTCACGGCGGGGCTGATGCCGGCGCTGGCGAAGAGCGAGGACGCGCGGGTGATTTGCGTGTCGAGCGAGGCGCACAGAATCGCGGGGAAAGGCTTGGCGCGGGAGGATTTGTTCGGGGAAAAGAATTACAGCGCGTGGGGACAGTACGGACAGTCGAAGCTCGCGAACGTGTTGTTTGCGTTCGAGCTCGCGCGAAGGTGCGAAAGGGCGGGACTCGGGAACGTCACGGCGTCGGCGTTGCACCCGGGCGCCGTCGACAGCGAGTTGGGTCGATATCTCCAACCGCCGGATGAAGAAATCAAGTGGTGGCAGACGAAGCTGTACGATTTCATCAGATTGAATTTTTTGAAGACGACGGAACAAGGCGCGGCGACGAGCGTGTTTTTGGCTCGAGAGATCGCGCGGGGAGAGGCGCGGGGGAAGTACTACAGCGACTGCGCGGAGAAGACGCCGGCGAAGAACTGCTTGGACGTGGACGACGCTCGTTGGTTGTGGGATCGCTCCGCCGAGCTCACGGGCGTGGGTTTCGATTCGCTGCTTTGATGCTACTAATGTAATTCATTCATTTCAATTGTGCTGCGCTATTTAGGGGGGGGGCTTGCGCTAAATCAATCGCTCAATTCGTCCGCCGGAACGAAAGACGCCGGCGCCTTCTTCGCCTCGGCGACGTGTCGGTTCCGTTCCTGCTTCCTCTGTTGCGCTCGACCAGCGACCGGCGATCGGCGCGCGACATGCTTTGCCGCAGGCGATGGTTTGCGAAGTGGTGATGGTTCATCGTCTAACATCGCCAACTCGTCGACGACGCGTTTCGCGAGCGCTTCAGATTTCGCCTTGCGACGGGGATCGTTCTTCGTCTGAATAACGACGCCGGGGTGACGAACAATCGGATGCGCGCGACCATCGCCACCGCGCGATGATGTCGCCGACACGGGAACTGCGGTAAAGACTTCATCATACGGCGCTTGCTTTACGTGCTCCACGAACACGTTTCGCGTTTTGGCGTTCTCGATTAAATCCAGCCACACGGCCTCGCGTTTGAGCACCTCGGCGTAACCCACGATCCACGTCGAATATCGACCCCGCGTGAGCGCCACGTTTAATCGTCGCTCGTCTCTGAGAAAGCCGATATCCGTATTCGGCGGATCGGGGGCGACTTTGTCGCCTTCGGGGTACGCGCGAACGCACGAGATGATCACGGCGTCGAACTCTTGTCCTTGCACTTGATCAACGGTACCGTACGTCACATGCGCCCACGTCCGAAGCGCGCCATCTTTCTTCAACAATGGCTCCACGAAATCGCGCAAACGTCGCACTTGATCCAAGTAGGGCGTGATGATGCCAACCTTCACTTCACTCTTGTGGAGTTGCGCCGAGACGGCTATTTTCTTGTAACAATACGACGCGAACTCTGCCTCGGCGGAATTGGAGAAGGAGCGCGCGCCAGTCTCGTAGCGATCTTGGTTCATTTGACCCTTAACGTTGAAGAACTGATACGGACCGCAGTTAGAGAAGGAGTGCCACGGCGCGACGCGATCTTCGTAAAGAGCGCCGGCGCCGCTGCGCAGTAAACCTCTGTAAAAGCGTTCACTCGGAAACTTGACGATGTCTGGATGCATGCGATATTGATCCCGAAGCGTAAAAGTGGGTACACCACAGTCAGACAGACGTTCAAAAAGACTATATCCGTAATAGGCTCGCTGCGCTGATCTGGAGATGACAGTCGGTGCGAGCTGCTGCGAATCTCCGACCATGATTATGACGCCGTCGGGCTTGATCCACTGCAACGGAATCAGCGCCGCCGGCTCGACAGCTTGCGACGCCTCATCGATGATGACGACGTCAAAAGGTTGAACTGAGCAATACGGTCGCGAGTCAGCAGCGCGCGGTGCTGCGTTTGACGGCTTTTTAACCAGTTGTGCCATGGAAGATAGCGTCCCGCACACGACATTTGAACGGTCGATGACGCGCTCAAAAGGCGTCGACACGACAACGCTGCCTTCAATTCTTCCCTCTTCGGCGAGTTTCGCCTTCAATTTCGCGTGCGCCGCGTCTTGGATCGCGAACAATTGAGCCTTCTTTGCTTCCAGATCGGCTAGTGCCTGACTATACACCGGGACACTATCCTTAAAAGACTTTTGACGATTTCGCAATCGCGTGACTTCGAGTCGAATCTGCGCCTCGACTTTAGTTCTCTCCGCTTTCGCATCTCGAACCTTGCTCTCGTAATACGCTGCGTTTTGAGCGTACGTGTTGTTTTCGCGACCTTCTACGTCGACACCGTATTCTTTGAGCTTCGTGCGCACGTGACATCTCTCCGAAGCTGAACCAGACTTGATTTTTTCATCCGTACCGATTCGAGTGACGTCGACGCCTCGAAGGCATTTTCGTACTTCCGCGTGCACCGAAGATCCATCAACGAGCCGATCAACGATATGATCAATCGCGGCATTCGTTTGCGCCGTACATATAATTCTCTTCCGCACGGGATGACCATATTGGTCGACGCCGTTCAAAAGCGCCGCTATCAAGCTCACAATGACGTGCGTCTTCCCAGTTCCCGGTGGTCCTTGAATCAGCACCGGCAAGTCACGACTAGATGCGTGCTCATGCGCGCAAGCACCGAGCACGGCTTGGCGCTGCATTGGATTTAGCGATGACTCAACCGCACTTAAAGCCGGCGCAGCGATGTACTGATCGGCATCGTCGAGGGTGTCGAACAACGACGAGAGCTGCAAAACTTTGTTGTTGATTCGTGATAGAAAATGCTCGCTCACGTCGAGCGCTTGCAGCTCTCGAAGCGTCGTCGCGAGCTCGAACACTCGCGTCACCTTAAGGCGAGTTTTCATGGTGTGAAGCTTGCGCGACATTGACGTTATACGCACGCCGGAGTTCGGGGCAAAGTGCATTCTGATAACGACAGTTTCGTTCGACGCATCCTTTTTCGCCGATTCCACCCAACCAAACACGTAGTGCGTCGCCCGTTCCTTCACGGGGCTCAACGGGTCATCGTCCTCAAGAAGATCCATGTTTCGCTGTTCGAATGCGTACGAAATGGTTTCAATCATCACCAGATCGTCCGTTTTGAATACCGAACGAGCATTGTCAGAGTTGGCTTGTGACGCGAGCGGCTTTGACAGCTCAAACGTTTCAAACACACTCGTCGAATTGGCTACGTCTTCTTGCCGAAGCTTTGACACGGTGAAGTCATCGCTGTAGAGTCGATCGCAGGTCTGGAGCGCACGATCTACGTTCGCGCGCAACTCGGCGAGAATGAGCGGAATGAAATGCTCTCTGTACTCGTGAGCGTTCGCGAACGACCTCGGCGGACTTTCGCGGCTTAAGTGACTGTCCTTCTCGTGTAGCGTCACATCCCCATGCCGCGCCCGCACCGTATCACTTTTGAACTGCTCTTTATTGAGGCACAGAATGCTTCGGATGAGCGTCTCTACGCGATATGGAGAGCGGCGCGAGCTTGATGGCTTGAACTGGCGGCTAACATTGGAGACTGGCACAAGAGCCGGCGCACGCTCGGCACTGTTGACGGCGGGTAGGACAGTCATGTGCTTCTTCACTCTCGTCAGTGATGCATTAGATGTTGAGACTCGCTGCTTTGACTTCTTCGAGGTCGCTGAAGGTGGTGGCACCTCCATCACTGCAGTCGTCGTTTCTTTGCTGATTCGCCTCTGTTGCTGATTTATCGCGTGATAATCCTTCGCTTTGGCAACCTGATGGTCCGACGTCGTCGTACTCACCCGTCCACGTGTAACGGCGGTTTCCGATAATTCTATCGACGCCACGGTTTTCCTACGATCTAAGTTGTACGTTTTCGTGGTAGGTTCGCGCTTGCGCATTTTGAACGCCGACGACGTTGCCGTGTCTCCCTTCGTCGACGACGGTGAGACATCCTCGTTGGATTTGCGCTTCACCGATGCGAATAGCTCCTTGGTAGCTTTGCGTTTGGGCCGCGTTTTCTTTTGGTCCGTCGGCCGCAACCATTGGGGGTCATTCGACGTCGGCTCGTCGTCCTCTTCATAGGGAGTAACTCCAAATTCTTCGTCTGAATCCAGCGCCGTCGTCGGGACCGCCGCGCTGATGCGATACGGCGATGAAGTCTCGGGAAGTGGTTCATCGATCACCACGACGTCTCCGATATTTTCTTTCTCTCCCCCGATGAATGGCGAAACCATCGAAAAGATACTCTTAAGCTTTTCTTTGATATTGTCGCTTAGTGCGGCGTCGCCGCGCATGCTCAATAGCTCGCGAACACGCTGGCGCCAATCACTCTCGTCTCGAATGCTCACGCCCGGTGAAGAGGGCTCATCTGAAACTTCAGTCTTGAACAATCCAATGCAATCCAGCCAAGCATCTGCGATCCCCTCCTCCGCTGACCCTATAAAGCTCGCGGGCTCCCAAGCGAGAAGATTCCTCAGAATGTTCGCCGGCTGCCTGTTGAAGATGTGCTCTTGCTCGCGTGCTTTGATCAATTTCCAGTACATCGTGAGCATGCTCAACATACTGTAAAGAATGTCATCATCGGCGGCCAAGGCGCGTCGCGGCGCGTGCTGCGTGATCGTTTCGAACACACCGATTGAGGAAATCAACACCTTGGTCACGTTCTCGCTAAACGTCCGCAAGCGCGCCTTGTCATCTTTATCGATCGCCTTCACGAGATGATGTGTCTGTACAATCGGCGCGCTCGCGGCCTTAAGTAGCTCGCTCACGTCTTCAGACGTTTCTGAAGGCATCCGTTTCACGTCTTTCAGTGCGCAGTGCGTCGCACCGAGCACCGCTTTGGGAATGTCCGTGTGCTCGTCGTCGAGAAACATCTTCTTGTAGCAGTTCTCTCTGTTATCTTCTGCGTAATGCTTCTTCAAAACTTCACCCGCAGCCGCTACCAGCGACGTGCGTTGTGACATCATGCACATTACCGCACCCTCGGTACACTTTGGAGTGTATTCGGAACGGTCAAGCGGCCTCTTGCTCGATTGGCTCTCCGGGCAGTCGAGTAACGATTTGAAAAACCATTCCCCACACTTGCCAAGAAACTTTCGCAAGCTATTCGCGTTCTCTTGGTTTTCCGGCACGATCTCAACATACGGAAAGATACCACGCATCGCATCGTTTTCACTCTCGTCGTCATTCCGCGCGAATGGCGCGATGAGTCCCATGGCGTACATGACTGCGCTCACATATCGCGGTCTGAGGACGCCCGCGTGCATACTGTTGATCGCGGACATACTATCGAAACCTAAGGCGTACTTCCACATGCTCGTGTTGATTTTCCACCTCTTTTTCTGTCGAATCGTGTTCAAAATTTTCAAGTGCAACTCGCCCAACGGGGTCTCGCCTCTGATGCGCTTCTCTCGAGCCCATCTCTCCGGTTCGAAGGCAAAAAACGCCGGATCAGCGAGCGCGCTCAAAGCGATGGCGTCGGCGCAAATGACGTATCCAATCGTGTCCACGAGACTACCACCTAATGCGTTTCGGGCTTTCGTCGCCTCTCGAGAAAGATCCCGGTCTGTGGCGACGCTCTTGGTCCAATCCATACCAACCGTACTGAACCAGTCGCCCAAAGTCAACACAGCATCGTCCACGCCGATTTCAGAGTACTGCTCCTCGACCGCTCTGCACGCGGCAAGGCGGCTGGCCCACTGTACTTCGGCGCTGAATGTCGCTTTTGAATGCGGGATATCTGCAGCGAGTATGTTCATAACCTGCCTCGCCTGTACCGCGTCGCCCGTTGGAAGGAGAAGGTAGACGTACTTTAACGCAGTCAACGCGCAAATCTGTTCCGCCTTTCTATCTTTAGGCATATTCAGCGCCGCTTGAAACAAATCTTCAATCAAATCCGCGCGATCAACGCCGACGCGTTCCCAAAACGATTTCGCCGCCTTCGGTCCACGAGGTAAAGCCTTGAGAATCACTTGGATGACTTCGCACGCGTTGCTCGAGAGCGCGCGCGCGCCTTTTTCGTTTGATCGTTTCATGGCGCATGCCGCCAAACGGAAGACGATGGGATGCGTCGTGAACACCTCGCGCACTATTTGGCTATCGCTTCGCTCTAACGTATACGCCAGCGCAAACCATAGCCTTGCCTCCACCGGGACGAATGGCTCGTGATCCTTGGGCACGTCGTCGCGAATCTCCTCGCACGATGTGCGCCTCGCCGATTCTCTCTCCACCTGAGCTCGGGCTAAACACTCGATCCAAAACGCCAAAACTTCGTCCACAACGTCCCTGAGCGCGTTATCGCTCGTCAACGCTCGCATGCGCGTCTGTGGTAACCCCGTATCTGCATCCATCACCGGCTCGCCGTTTTCATCCGTCTCGGGCTCCGACAACAACTCCTTAACCGACTGTCTCGTCTTCCTGTCATCGATCGCGAGCAGCGCAAACAGTCCCGGAAACGACCCACACGGTCGCTCCCGTATCTCTCGCATCAAAGACGTCGCCCACTCATCCCCACCCGCCTTCGCCTTCTCGCAAGTCTCCGCGAACGCCCGCGCCGCCGCCTCGTAAATCGCCCGTCCTCTCGCCGGCGCCGGCGCCGTCAAAATCTCCCTCAACGCGTTCCCTCTCGCGCACTCCCTCAAAAATTCCGTCTCTATCCGATCACTCGTTCCTTCGCAATCAAATCCTCGCTCAACGCGTTCAAAATCAAACCTCAACCGTTCGTTCTGAGTCGCCTCTTCGTCTCCCGTCGACTCGACGCCGCCTCGCGCGTCTCGCGCGTCTCGCCGCAGCTCCAAAAACCCATCCAGGCACCGCTCGCACGTCGACGTGCAGTTCACGCTCACGACGCGCGCGTTCTGTCCCTCATCGACGCGTCCGCGTCGCGTCGCGCGATCGACGCGGCGTTTCGCGACGTCGAGATCGCGCGCGTTCGCCACGAGCGTCGCGTCGTTCGCGAGTTCGCGCTCGAGGGCGTCGTACGCGATGCGCGCGACGTCGGCGTCGCCGCAGTACGCGTGCGTGCGCTCGACGTCGGTGAGCTCTTCGAACAGGCGCGGCATCGCGCGCGCGCGCGCGCGCCACTGGCGACGGGCGTCCGTCGATCGTCGTCGCGACCACCGGTCGCGACTTTAATTACACCGACGGCGCGTCCGAACGCGCGCGCGCGACGACAAACGACGCGGGACGACGCGGACGTCACGCGCGCGCCGTTCGACGCGCGTCGCGTCGCGAAATGCGTCGTTCGACGCGCGCGCGTCGCCGATGGTTGACGAAGGTGACGCTTCGACAGTTTCGATGCGACGTCTCGACACACCGAGGCGACGGACCGAACGACGCGGGCGCGAATCGCGACGGCGGCGCGCGCGCGCGGCGGCGACGCGTCGCGCGGTCGAGTCGCGCGCGCGTTGAGACGCGCGGCGATCCGCGGACGTCGGTCGAGCGCGTCGAGGAAAAAGAGTGAGAAGCGTCAGAAAAGTCTCTTCGGTTCTCGGCGCGAGTGAGGGCGCGCGCGCGCGCGCGCGGGATGACGACGACGACGTGGGACGTCGTCGTGCGCGCGGGTGTCGTTGAAGACGATCGGGCGAGCGAGACGGTGCGAGATCGGGTGACGCACGTCGTCGGGGGTGGTGGGTTCGAGCGCGCGAGGGCGAGGACGTTTGAGCGGCGCGTCGTCTTCGTGGACGCGAAGAGCGAAAAGCGCGCGAAATCGAATTCGAAACGACGTGACGCGGTGGAGCGAGATTCTGATCACGAGAGCGCGCGCGCGGCGCACGCGGCGGTGAAGGTTCGTGATGCGGCACTGATGCGGATGGATTTGGTTTCGCGCGGCGGCGCCGACGACGTCTCGCGCGTCGATTTAGCGAATCGTCGCGAGTGGCTGCGTGCGTCGAAAACGTGCGCGCCGGCGATCGCGAGTCGTTCTTTCGAGAATGTGCGCGTGAAAGATGCGATGCAGAAGATCGATGAGGCGCACGGGGACGGGATTCGAGCGATGCGGGCGTTGTGTTTTAAATCAAACGCGCGAGCGAGATCCATCGCGAGCGACGCGTCGTCGGCGACGCACGTCTTAATCGAGACGCGCGATGACACCGACGACGAAACGAACGACGAGGGATTCGGTATCGCAGTGACGACACGCCACGTCGTGCGAACCGTTCGTGAGTACCGTCCGCGTTGGCGTTCATGGCTTCCGGAACGCGTGCCGGGACAAAAGCCGTTGCCGCCGCCGCGACGAGCGTGTACGGCGAGCGCAAAGAAGTTAATTTCGATCGACACCGTCACGGTGGCCGAGCCTGTGGTGAAAACGACGAGTGTGCGTGTTGACGATGAGTCTTCGTCTGAAGATTGGGCGTGGCCTTTTCTCGACACGGGGTCCGTGGCGGATGGTTTGATTCGCGTAGCGTGTGCGCGAAGCGACGAGCGCGCACGAGCGCCCGCTGCCGCGGTGGAGATCACAGATTACAACAATCTGACAAATTCTGCGACGTTCACATACGAAGACTTATTTGATCGCAGTGTTAAAGCTGCCGCCTTCATGCGCCACGTGCTCGGCGTGCGCCCAGGCGACGTCGTGGGCGTTTTGAGCAGTAACTCTCACCAAGTCTATCTTCTCCATCACGCGTGCAGCTTGGTCAGATGCACACTCCTGAATCTCAACACGCATTTGGTCGCTCGCGAGCTGTCGTACATCGTTCGCGACTCGCACTGCAAGTTCATCTTCGCTCGAGCGAGTCACGCCGACGTCCTTCACGAAGTGATCGACGCGAGCAAGGTGTCCGCGATCGACGCCGTGGTTTGGATCGGCGACTCGCCACGTTTCCCGCGAAGCGTGAAAAATTTCGACTGGACGCTCGATGTCATGGCGTACGAGGTCCTGAGTCGCGCTTTCGTTGTGAATAACGCCGAACTCGCGAGTAAGCGCAACGCGCATTTGTACTACACGAGCGGCACAACCGGGAATCCGAAAGGGGTGACGTTGACGCATGACATTGTCCGAGCGCACGCGCACGCAACCGGCGAGGAAATGCGTCTGCAGGAATCCGATGTATGGCTTCATGCGGCGCCAATGTTTCACTTAGTTGACGCGTTCGCAATTTACTCCATCACGAACGTCGGCGGTCGGCACGTCTTCTTGCCCGCGTTTGAGGCGTCACGGCTGTTGCGAGTCGTCGCTTTTGAGCGTGTTACCGTGAGCAATCTTGCGTCAAGTATGGTATCAATCTTAGCACACAACCCATTTTGCGATGTGTGCGATTTGTCGTCTTTACGTGTGGTTTCGTGCGGCGGATCGCCTTTGCCGCCGACTGTAGTCAAGCGCGCAATCGCGTTGTTTGGATGTGAATTCTTCGTGAGTTACGGCATGACGGAGTGTTGCGGGAAAATATCTATGAGCATTTTGAGTGATGACTTTCGTGAAGCTCGCTCACTTGAAGAGCAGTTGGACGCGATATGTACGAGCGGAAGGCCATTCTCATTGATGTCGGTCAGAGTGACGAGGAGCGACGACCCAGACGAAGACGTTCCGAGCGATGGAGAAACGGTTGGCGATGTACGCGTGCGCGGCCCTACGGTGTTTGCGGAATACTTGAATGATGCGGACGCGACGCATCGTGCCTTCGACGAAGATGGTTGGTTCGCCACGGGCGATCTCGGCGTGATGCGTCCGGATGGTTATCTTGTTGTCGTTGATCGTAAAAAGGATATGATTTTAAGCGGCGGCGAAAACGTTTACTGCGTCGAAGTGGAGCGTGTCTTGCACTCTCACGATTCTGTGCAACAAGCGGCAGCTTTCGGCGTTCCACATGCGATCATGGGTGAATCTGTGCACGCTGCGGTGACTCTGTGGGGTGAATCTGCCTCAGCCGACAAAGATGCCATCGCGCGAGCGCTTTCCAAGCATTGCCGTGAACGTCTGAGTGAGTTCAAGTGTCCAACAGAGATTCACATCGTCGACGTGTTGCCGATGAATGCGAGTGGGAAGATTTTAAAACGCAATTTGCGCGAACTCGTTACCGATGAGGCCCATCATCGTCGTTCACAAAACGAGACGCGTTATTTGCAAAGGCAATTTTCTCGCGCTGTCATCACGACAGAGCCATCAAAGCCAAAGTCGATCACATCCAAAGAAGACGTCGATGCCGATGACGACATTCCAGGCGCGGAGATGTACGTTTCAGCTCTAGTACCGCTCGCCGCGGGCGATATAGAATGTAGGTTGTCGCTGCACGGCGAACGTTGGATCGTCTTTGGCTCGCACGCGAGATTGCAAGATTTGATTAAATCACTTGGCGCAGACGTTGAGGCGACGAATCATGTCGTAGATGCTCGAGAAGATTGGTTCGCGCACGCATCTCGCTATCGAAAGTATTTAGTTGACGTTAAAAGTGGCGATACCATCGTGCTCGCAGAATGTCTTCAGTGTTTTGAGTCGAAAACGGACGGTGAGGCGAAAGCGGTGGCGGCGGCGACGTACCTCGCCGCAGGATTGGTGCTATCTCTCATACGCGCCATCGAAGCCGCCAATGTGAAGAACGTCCGAGTCGTCGTCTTAACATCCAATGCTTTTGTGGCGAGCGACGAAGCTGAACTCGATGGCATCCGCGATGGCCGCATCAGTCACGCGCCATTGATCGCAATGATGCGCGTCTTGCGCCGCGAGCATACTGGGATTGACTTCGCCACACTAGATGTATCGCAAGATGGCGAACGATTGGCGGGACCGGATGCATTGAAGCTTGCGATTCAACGGATCACTGACGACGAGAGCGTGTTTGCCGAGCGAGAGCTCATCGTTCGCGACGCGTCTGTGTCGACTCCTCGACTTCGACGCGCGTATCTACGCGGTGAGTCGCGGCTCGTCCACATGTTCGCATCCGGCGCGTCGTGCGTCATCATCGGCGGACTAGGCGCGTTGGGTGCTATGCACTTGAACTTTGTGGCAAAACAATTCAACATCCGCCGATTTGTGCTCGTCGGTCGAAGTATTCGAGAAAATGCCATCGCGAGCGTCTCCGACGCCGTCACGAACTCGAACGCGACGTCCATCGACATCGTCGCCGCGGATTGCTGCGATGAGGACCAAGCGCGTGCAGTCTTTCTCTTGTCTGAACCCGTGGCTTTGACTTTGCACTTGGCTGGCGTTTTAAACGAACACGCCGCTGTGGATGTGACGCGCGCGAGCTTCGTCGCCGGAGCCGAAGCCAAAATTGATGGCTCGTTGAACATCTTCGCCGCCTTGTCCGAGCGCTCATCGCAGCTCGCGATCGCGTCGACTTCTATTTTCGGACATATCGGGCAATTGCGTTTGACGTCTTACGCCGCGGCGAATGCGTTTCAAGACGCGCTATGCGCAGTGAAGGATCGATCGACGGGTGGGGGACCAGACCGCGTCGTCGCCGTGCAGTGGGGCACTTGGGACGAAGCTGGCATGGCGGCTCGCTCGGGCGCGGCGTTTCGAGCGTACTGGACCAACCTTGGTATGGGTTTCATCACACCAGCTGCTGCGCTGGAATTCGTTCGCCGGATTGTAGAAGCACGCGCAATCACTCCGCCGTCGATGGCGTGCTTTCCACCGACGGATTGGTTCAAGTTCTTCAACGCCACGCGATCCGCCGGCGCGCCGCCGGCGTTTATCGAGGAGTGCTTGCCGCCGCCAGATGATTCAAGCTCGAGCTCTAGCGTAAGCTCGGAGCCGTTGACGACGAAGGCTATGGATCCATGTTTCATCAGCACGGTGCGAGGCGTAGTTCTCGAAGTTCTCGACGCCAAGACAATTGACGACGACGCGCCGCTCATGTCCGTCGGGCTCACGTCTACTCGAGCTATTCAACTCACAGATAGACTTTCGAAGGCGACTGGTCGCGCTGTTCCTTCGACTTTAGCGTTCGATTATCCTACACTTCGTGATATTTTGGCGCACTTTGTGTCCGACAACGATTTGCATCTGCGCTCAATGTCTCCCAGTGTCGTGGAAACAGGACGAGATGAAATCACTAAAGTATATTTCATCGCTAGTGCGAGCATCGCTCCGAGCGCCATAGGGCGAGGAAAGTTTATGGATGGTGGAGACTCCGTGGATGTCGTACCTCTGACGCGTTGGGACACGGCAGTCGCGGAGTCACTCTGCGTCTTCGGCGTCTTCGTCGAAGAGTGCTTCATGTTCGACGCTCGCGTATTTGGTGTCTCGCACGCCGAAGCGTGCGTCATTGATCCTCAACAACGTCTGGTTTTACGTGTCGTCGCATCATTGCCAAAGCCGACTGCGGCTGCGAGCGTGCATCTTGGTGTTTCCCAAGTCGAGCACCCTCGCATGCACTTAAACGCAAGAATCGAGACACTCTCGCCATACTACGCGACATCGGCACATCTTTCCGTCGCCGCCGGTCGAGTGTCGTATGTTTTCGCCCTCACAGGATGTGCAGAGAGCATTGACACCGCGTGCTCGTCGTCACTTGTCGCCATTCACCGCGGGTTTGTATCGCACCATCGCCGGGATGATGCGCTCGCTGGCGGGGTGAATTTAACGTTAGATGTCACCTGGAGTTTGGCGTGTGCAGCGGCTAATATGCTCGCGACCGATGGTCGATGTAAGACGCTCGACTCGAGCGCCGACGGCTACGTTCGCGCTGAACAATGTTCGATGACGTTGGTTGGATCAGATTTAGAGCGATCGTTCGTTGAGCTCGCGGGCGCGGCTGTGAATCAAGATGGTCGCAGTAGCACATTGACGGCGCCAAACGGTCCAGCACAAACGCGCGTCATCCGAGCTACGTACAATGCTTCGAAACATTCAGAAGACGAAGTTCCGATCTTCGTAGCGATGCACGGTACCGGCACTGCGCTCGGTGATCCCATCGAAGTCGGCGCGCTTCGAGCGGCTGCGCGCGACGGCGTCATCATTCGCGTTTGCGCAGTGAAATCAATCGTAGGTCACAGCGAGCCGGCGAGCGGCGTCGCGGGGCTGCTTCTCGCCGCTGATGGTGTTCAAACGTTCAAGTCTACGGCGATGACGCATGTGCGCGCCGTGAATCCGCACTTGACGAGCGGTGACAACGCGCTCGACTTGGCGATTCCTCGCGCACGCGTCGCGATGACTGATGCGGAGTCAGCCAGTGCGTCGGCGTTCGCTTTTCAGGGCACAAATGCGCATGCTTTAGTTCGACGGATCGTCTTTCGCGGCGGCGAGTCCACCGCTGCGTCGCCGATGACTGCGAAGCTCGAGCGATCGTTTGCGTGTTGCCAAGCCAGATTTGGGCACGGTTGGATTAAGCACGGGGAAATTTTGTACGGTCGCATCGTTTATGTGGCAAAACTTGTCGCGGATTCGCGCGCAAGCGCAGCTCTATTTGATCACGCGGTGCATGGCGAACGCATCGCGCCCGGAACGTCCCTGCTCGAACTATTCCTTGAGAGCTTCACGCAGAGCGTTTCGAGCGGAGCCAATCACGGTTGCGACATCGTCATTCCACATGCCATGCGATTGGTATCGGACAAAAAGAACGGCGGATTGGTCGTAAATGTAATCGCGAGACGACATGACGGCCGCGCGAGCGTGACTACGGGTCCGCTTTGTCGTCCTCGGACGCACTTGTATGGCCGCGTGTCGCAAATCACCGCCGTGGGTAAACCGATGCATGGCCATCGTCAACTATTTGCGAATAAAAGTGCAATAGTAGCAAAGATCACGCGAGAACACGCAAGTGCTACCCGCCAGTCGCAAAACACTACCGTCAATGTGTATGCTCTCGACGCCGCCATTCATTTAGCTGAAGGCGTTTTACAATGGGACGGCAAGTTCGCCGCTCGTGTACCAGCGGCTTTGGAATCTATATTTTGTGCGTTTCGTCATCGAGGCGACGGTTGGCGCGAGCCACGGACAATGTACACGGAGTGCGCGACGACGAAGGATGGCGGCGACAGATCGCGGAGAGCGTATCACAATCACACAATTCCGGGAACTGTTCTCAAACAGCTTGACATTCGGCCACCGTTCCGATTCGTGCGCGCGGATAAGGACTCGCCGATCGTGGATGATGCGAAAAAAATAGCGTCGAACCCGAAGTCATACTCGATGTATGTCGCGATAGCACTCGTCACGGCGTCGACGCGAACGCGAAAGCCTGCAAAGCGCGAGCATTTATCGCCCAGTGCGCGAGCGCAATCCAATAGCGGCACAAGGTCAGTGACGGCGTATGTTCATCACCTATCCCTTCGATTCAAAGTGCTGTACACGATAACTTTGCACACCTTCGGCGCATCATCGAGCACATTTGATGCGCCGTCTGCTTTAGTCGGCGCTACGCGAAGCGCGGCACATGAACTTGCGTCAGAGTACGAGTTCAAGTGCGTCGATCAGCATGTGAACGCAGTCGAGACGGATGAGGACGGTGCGTATGATCCTTGGCAGACGGCAACGTTCCAACATGATTCGTTAGTCATACACACGCTCGCCTTAATGCCATCATCGGCATTGACGGAGCCCGTACGCCGTCGCGAGTTACTCGAGCGTGCCGCGAATCCGGCGCCTCCGCTGCTTGTATTCGGTGGATTCGGCGCCTTGGGTGCTCGCGCGGCTCAAGGTTACACGCACGGTGGTGATAATCGTCGCGTGATAGTTGTTGGTAGATCTGGACGTGCTCGTAACGTGGCACGACGAACGTCGCATTCGGCAATCATTCGCGCTCGACGGCTAGACACCGCCGTGATCGAAGACGCGCGAGATAACAACTTAGATCCGATGACGCATCGATCGCGCATGGTGTACGCAAGTGGCGTTTTAGCCGATGCATATGCACGTAATGTTACTGCGAGGTCGGTCTTCGCCACGTTCGGGCCGAAAATGGTGCGAGACGACTTCATGGATGTTTCGTTGAGAGCGTCTGAGTGCACGGCGGTGTTTTCAAGCGCCACCGCATGTGTGGGGAACGCCGGTCAAATATCGTATGGCGCGGCGAATGCGACGCTCGATCGACGGGTCTCCGCGGCGTCGCGCGCTGGTTTGAAAACGATTTCATTGCAATGGGGTGCGTTCGCCGGAGGCGGCATGGCGGCGGGCGTAGAGACGCGCATGACGCGAATCGGCATAGGTTTGCTTCCCCCGAGTGTGGGCGTGGGCATCTTGCGGGCGTTCATGGTAAAATGTTTCAGTACATCACGTTGCTGTGTCGGCGCGTTCGATTGGGCGACGTATACCGAACATCATGCGCGCGCAAACGTGTCGCCATTTTTTGCGAACGTTGTCGGTGTAGCATCTTCATCCGGTGGCGAGAAACACGTCACGCAGCTTCAGCCGAAACAATCTCGCGGTTCAGCCGTCGCCCTGGACGCAAAGCAAATCGTTTATGATGCCATGAAAGCGATACTAGGATCAGACGCAAGTGTGAGCGACGCAAACGCACCGTTTTTCTCGCTGGGTCTGGATTCGCTATCGAGTGTGGAATTCACGACGGCTGTCGAGAGCAAGTTAGACCATCGACTTCCCGCCACACTCGTCTTCGACTACCCAAGTCCTTTGGCGTTGGTGCGGTACATTCAGTCGCTTCAAGAAAGCGCTACGACGATGGCTGCAAAAGGTGAGTTCGACGACCGTCTTCTACCTGAGCGCGATGAAGCACAGAACGAACGCGACGTCGTTTCAGCAGCCGGCGCCGACGCGCCGGGAGCATACAACCACCGCGGCTTTGACATCGGCCACCAGCCGTGGCGAGGCGATGACAGAGTATCCCGAGTCATGTTTGATCGATGGGATTGCGAACGCACTGAGTACGCCACCATTCCAAGATTCGCTGGGTTTTATGCTTGCGATAGCTTTTGGCGAAACTTTGATTCACAGACTTTTGGTTTGCAAACGAACGAGCTCGTCGTCATGGATCCACAACAAAGATCAATTTTGCACCGCACGGCGGTATCATTGCGACGCATGTGTGTTGATGATGGGCGTGCATCAGTATACATCGGTGCAGCGACGAGTGATTATAAATCGATCGTGTATGAAGCGCGATTCGAAGCGAATCCATTCTTCTCTACGGGAAGCGCGTTCATCTCCGTCATCGCCGGTCGAGTGTCGTTCGTCTTCAATCTCTCTGGTGGATCTTTGGCTATTGACACCGCGTGTTCGAGCGCGATGTGCGCGATACACGTCGCTCGCGGCGATGTGGATGTACCTCTTCGAATTACCGGCGGTGTCAATGCGCTCTTGGACGCTCGCTCAAGCGCGATGTTCGCCGGCGCGGGTATGCTCGCCAACGATGGGCGATGCAAAACATTTGACGTAGCTGCGGATGGTTACTCTCGGGCTGAGGCGTGCGCTATCGTCGTCATTCATCGTTATTGCGTCAAACCGACTGCATCGATCGTTTTGTTAGCGGGTACCAGCGTGAATCAAGATGGGCGTTCATCCGCGCTCACGGCTCCAAATGGACCATCGCAGACACGCGTGATTCGCGACGCGACTTGCGTGATCGACAGAACTGATCTGCGGCTGCTGAGTCTCCACGGTACAGGTACACCTTTGGGTGACCCCATTGAAATCGGCGCCGCTTCCGCGGTGATCCCGACGAACGCAGTGCTGATGGCGACAAAGACTTCGTGCGCACATTCAGAATCTCCATCTGGATTAATGGGCGCCCTCGCCGCATTAACGACGCTCACGCACGCGGCTACGTTAGCGATCGCGCACTTGCGGATTCTAAATGCGTACGTCGAGCAAGTGCTCAAAACGACCGACTTTGCGACGCCGAGAACAAAGTTTGCCGTCACGCGCGCGGGGACGTCGAGCGCGGCAGGCGCGAGCGCATTTGCGTTCCAGGGTACAAACGCGCACGGTGTATTTACTCGATCTCACGTGTCTTCGTGTGGGACTGGAGCTCGAACAAGGCTATTCTGGCACCAGATACGGTCGTGGCCCGCGCCTCTCGCGTCTCCTTTGATTCAGCGACGCTATGATGATATATTTTCCATTCGCCCGAACATCGGCACGTATGATCATCGAGTGCGCGATCGAGCGATTCTTCCGGGCGCTGCCTACCTCGAATGCATTCATGCTTACAGTAAACTTATGAACGCTACATTGACCATCGCGCAGTCAGCGTGCTTCAACGCGCCGTGTCTTCTTACGACTCCGGAAGCGCACGTGTATCTCAGAGTATCACCACGGTTTGGGCGCTCAACGTTTGAATCGTACAGTGATCGTACATTGTTCGCGTTGGTCAATGTGGCCACAGCGTCCATATATCAGGTGGCGCATCGTTTTGATGTGCCAACGCGTCAGCGTCGAATATTTGAAGTCGCTGGAATCGTGTCTCGTTCGTCTTCAAGGGCGGTTGAAATTGACGCCTCGTTTCATTTCATTTCCGCGACGTGGCGCAACGACGACGGCTTGCGAATTCCACGAACGGTGGATTTTTCTTGCTTGACAGAAAAGCTTTTGGGCAGATCCATGGGCATCGCGTACGTCTCTCCGCATATGCACGTGAGTAAGCATGCGTCGGTGGACGCTCGTGTGGTCGGATTACGAATGGCGCCGCTCTCTTCGTCTCGGGTGACATTTAAATCGCCGACGCCGCGAGCGTACGTCGTTGCCCGTCGGCGAGTTGTGTCACGCCGTCCGTCGCAATCTATCACCTTATCGTGGAACGTTAGTAATCATACACGTTCAGCGCTTGTCGCGTTGACAGTTCCTTGGGCGTCGGCATCTTTGGCGATTTTGTCTGAGTCGTGTGCGTTCTTTGGCGCAGTTGCATTGGCGCGGTCAGTTGCGATGGAGTCGTCGCGAGTACGCTTTATTCAAGTGAATGATGCGCACAAGCACATGCTTGATCGACATCGGGTAGTATCCGAAAAATGTTTAAACACGCGCGCCCCGCTCGCGCATTTTGAGCGAGTCTGCCGCACGATGGACGAAATGTTGATCATTGGAGGCGCCGGCGCTTTGGGTCGGCACTTCACAAGGTATTTCGGCGCGTTTACCCATGTTCGATGGACATCGACTTCTGGACGCGCGCGCATACTCGCCTATTCAGCAGTCGATACAATGCTACAAGTTGACGTCCAGTCGAGTGACGCGCCACCGCCGTCGCTCGTTGTGCGCGCGAGCGGTGTGCTCGCAGATGCTTCTTGGCGCAACGTCGCCGCGCGGTCTGCGCGTTTGGTCTTCGCTTCGAAATTCGTCGGCATGGACGACTACAGCGCGCACGTTCCAGTAGTTCGCGCGGTTGCGCTTTCGTCAATAGCTGGTTTGCTTGGTTCACTCGGGCAGGCTGTGTACGCCGGGGCAAACCAAATGTTGGATGAACGATGCAAGACGTTTGCCGCAAGAGGCTTGGACGCAAAGGCGTTGCAGTATGGTCCGTGGCTGGGCGAAGGTATGGGGAATGACGACGCCGTGCGAACGCGTCTGAAGATGATCGGTATGGGTTACTTGGATCCACAGATAGCGGTGGCGGCGACACGAGCCATCGCGATGAACATGTGCTCGCCGACGGTGACGTGCGTGGCGACGGTGGATTGGACGACACATGCGAAGGCGACTCATCGCGGCAGCGATGCCATGCTCGAGAACCTCACCGTTGACATGACAGACAACGGTATACCGAATTCGAACGTCGTAACGTCCAACGTCGCAGAGTCCCATCTCACGGCTGCGACAACGAAATCTTGGAGTCACGCTGCGGCGCTCAAGGTTATATGCGCATGCGTGGAGCGCGCCATCGGATCAAGCACGGACGCGAGCGTGCCCTTCATGGACGCAGGTGTAGACTCGGTAACGTCTACGGATATATCCGGCGAGCTCTCGCGTGCGTTCGCGATGACCCTCCCGGCAACGTTTTTGTTCGACTATCCCACGCCCATTTCTGCAGCGACGTTCATTTCACGTGAATTGAAGAGTATTACAACGCCATTGTCAGATGTCGTCGCGTCTTCGAGCGTGGAGGACGCAAAGCGTAGCGTATTCTTAGACGGCATTTGCGCGTTTGATGCCTCGCCGAACGCCGTCGATGACATCAACCCAATTCATAGCGACAAATGGGACATCAACGCGGCGCGATGCGCCGATAACTTGAGACTTCCCGCTGCGTTCATGCGGTCGATGTCGCGCCTCGATGCTTTCGACCCCGACGTATTCGGGATGCATGTTGACGAATCACGTCGATGTGATTGTCAGCAACGGCTCGCTTTGCGTGCGGCTTCGGCTTTCCGCGACGCACGTGATACAAAGTTTGCCGTGTATGTGGGCGTTGCAAGTCGTGATTACGGCGACGCCGTGAGCGCGACATTTTCATCGAGGACTTCATACGACGCCGTGGGATCGTTCGGCTCTGTAGTGTCTGGGCGCATTTCATATGTATTCAATTTCACTGGTCCTGCGTGTTCGATCGACACTGCGTGCTCGTCTGCGCTCGTAGCGGCTCACATGGCGCGCGCAGAGATGGCGCTCAGACTGTTTGAAGACGCGTGCACGGGCGGCGTCAACGTCATCCTGCGGCCGACGGTGACGGAACAGTTTAATCGCGCGGGAATGCTGTCGCTGAGTGGGCGATGTCAGACACTCGATGCTGCGGCGGATGGCTATGTCCGTGCCGAATCGTGTGGCTTATTACGCCTGGTCGTATCCGAAGAATCCTTCAAGCGCGTGGCCAACTTTCGCGCGAGCCGGGTGAATCAAGACGGTCGTTCGAGCTCGCTCACTGCGCCAAACGGTCCATCTCAAATGGAAGTCGTCGTGGCTTGCCAACACGACGATGCCTTCGTCGCACACCTGCACGGCACAGGGACACCATTGGGAGATCCGATCGAAGTAAACGCATTGCTCGAGTGTCGCTCCATGGTGCGATTGGAGGCGAGTAAGAGCTGGATCGGGCATGCCGAACCGGCGAGCGGCATCATCTCCGTCGTGTACTTGATGGATCAATTTTCCGCGAGGCGATCGTCAGGAATCGCGCGATTGACGCGTGTCAACAGTTATATCGCCACAGCGAACGATGTGCGAATATGTGTGCACCGTATTCGAGCGCCGACGACAAATTTGTTGTCTGCCGGCGCGTCGGCGTTCGCTTTCCAAGGTACCAACGCGCACGTGGCGCTACGATTCAATCAATGCAACAATCGGTCGTATATCACGCAAAGATTAGGTGTCGAAAACGCGCGTCGCGTGTGGTTTGAACCGTTTGCATTTGTCACGCTCACGCGGGTCAACGTCACACACGTAGACGTCATTCTATGGATGGGTAGTGTCGCCGCAATCGTGGGAGTCGAGGATCATCGCGTTCGCGCACGTGGCTTATTTCCAGGAGCTGGGATGATGAGACTCGTCGCCTCGGCGGGAGTGACGTGTCTCGACACACACGATGCGCGATCGTCGCTCGCGTGCGTTGGCGCAGTGATTCCGTCGTCCTGGCTCATGTCTGAAGGCGGTGGTAGATATGAGTTGCGATTGCGACAGGACACGGGAGTGTTTGATATTGCAACACAACATTGTGTGCGATTTAAAGCCACGTCATCGTCCTGCTCCAAAAGTGGTACTCTTTACAAAAGTAACGCTGGCTCACACCAATCGCAGCTCGGGCGAGAAGGGTCACGCGCCAGACATTCGTTACCGCTGGATGCCGAATTCATCTACGAGGCGCTCGCGAAACGGGGACTCGAATACGGTCGCCGATTCCGTGTTTTACGTACTGTTCGCACTCAGAACGCACATGTCATGTCTCGAATCGCCGTCATAGCGGGCGTTAGCGATGAGTTGGACCGGATTGCAGCTTTGGACGGCGCCATGCAGCTCGCAGCGCCGACCGCGTTGAATGTGAAGCTTGCAGTTCCGGTGGGATGTGATGCATATTTGGCTTGTGCAACTGACGATGTTACACGCAATGGGTTTGTTGCCGCAAATGTTCATTCATCATCTACTTCGGAACACACGATGGTTTCGGATGTCGATGAACAGGACGCGTTTAGATTGCTTCGTCTGTGCGCAAAAACGATTGGGAAAATTGGGCAGGTACGCCGAGCTTCCGCCGCGGCGTCGTATTACGTGGAACGACACGCGCTCGTCTTTTTGGCGAACAAGACGTTCGGTGACCTCGTTCGCGATCACGCGCGGTGCGCAACATCTGTTTTAGAGTCACTCACTTGTGTTCGCGAGGACATCGGTGCGGATGTCCGTGGCGTAGAGACGGAGCACGCACTCGGATTAGTCAAGTCTGTAGCGAGCGAGACGTTTCTGCACGATATACGCTCGAACGGATCTCGTGCGAGTGAATCTCATGAATGCGTGGATCGACTCGCCTCCAGTAGCGCGCATCGCTCGATTACACCACGGCGGATTGGTTTCGGCGCGGCGATCGAGTCGCCGCAATCAATAGAAGGTGTCAGAGTTATTGGCGCGTTCGGTGCGCTCGGCGCAGTCGCAGTACGTTCGGCGATAGAGAGTAGCAATCCGTCTCATATGTCACTCACTGGCCGGACCGGACGCGGTCAGTATGATTTTCAAACGTCATCAACATTCGCACTTTTGTGCGTTCTCGATGGTTCCGCACGAGACGCCGCAAGTCGAAATTTACCAAAGTCGAAATCGATTCATCGAGATTATTTCGTCAGCGGCGCGATCATCGATGCTTTATTGCGTAATCAGTCCGTGGCAGTGATGCGCTATGTGTTCGCGCCGAAGACGCACGCCATCAAACTCGAGACACAAGACGATCACCGTTCGCGCTGCTCAGTCTCCGTGTACTTTTCTAGTATCGCGGCGTTATTAGGATCGTCCGGGCAAGCAAACTACGCTGCAGCGAACGGGACGGTAGATAATATGGCGCGGTGTAGACGTCATACTGGTATGAGTGCCGTCTCTGTTCAATTTGGTCCTTGGGCATCACGTGGGATGGCGACGCGCAACGCAGCGACCATGCGTCGATTAGAGAGTATGGGCATCGGCGCTTTGAGCGCGGACGAAGGCGTCATGGCGCTCTTAAGCGCGTCAGATTATACGAGCACAGTACGTGCCGTGATATGTTTTGCTTCATTTAACGTCCCCGTGCTTGCGCAGGCGTTCGAGCATCTTCCTGAACTATTGTTGGATCTCTCGCCACCTACCGTTGCATCGAAAGGACTGAGTGTCTCTTCACCGACCGCTCCTCCGGCAATCTCACTGGATGCAGAACGAGTTGAACGTGACATTGCTGGTATCATCGAGCGTGCGCTTGGTTGCAAGATAGCACGCGATGCGCCGCTAATGCAGTCCGGTCTCGACAGTCTCAGTGCCGTGGACGTCGCGAGCGCAGCGAGCGAGCGGTTCAAGGTCAATCTTTCTTCCACTACGTTCTTCGATCACCCCACGATAGTCGCCGCAGCGCGTGAAATCGTTCGATTACGGCTCGGTCGCGACGCGTTGGCGATGCATCATCGAGCGACTGAACGCACGGTGATGAGATCTGAAACTGAAGCGTCGTCACTGCCTCGCGTCGTCGCTCGCGCCGGCGAACTCGCGTTCGGAGCTATGGATCGCGATTCCGTTCGTTTCATTCCTGTGGAGCGCGAATCTAGTTCATACATTGACGCACCGAACGCATTCAATGGCTTTGCGACGACTTTTCTACGCGTTTCAGAGTTCGATTCATACGCATTTGGTCCCGCGACGGCATCTGAACTCATCAGATTGGACCCACGTCAGCGACTTTTGATTGATGCCGCGGCGAAGTGCCTTTTCGATCTCAAATCTGAGCCAACAGTTGGGACCGGTACGTACGTCGGATGCGCCGGGAAAGACTATGTAAACTTATTACGCCTACACGGTATGGAATATGGCGCGTTCGCCGCGGTTGGGAATGAAACGTCCGTCGTCGCCGGTCGCTTGGCGTACGTCTTTGGACTTCAAGGCCCAGCGCTGAGCGTAGATACAGCGTGTTCTTCATCCCTCTGCGCTGCGTCGCTTGCACTAATGGGATGTTCGAGTACGCCGCGAGCGCTCATCGCAGGCGCGTCACTCGTGTTTACGGATGATATGCATCGAGCGCTCGGTGGCGCCGGCATGCTAAGCGCCACGGGTCGATGTCGCGCGTTTGATGCCGAAGCTGATGGGTATGGGCGTGCAGAAGCGATTGAGGTGCTCGTGTCTGACGTAAACGGGTCTATCGGTGCAGTTTTTGCCGGTGGAGCGATGAATCAGGATGGTCGTTCGAGCTCATTGACGGCGCCGAGTGGGCAAGCCCAGCGAGACGTCATCGAGCGTGCAAGCGATGCTGGAGAGCGATGTGCGAGAGTGTTGCACGCGCACGGCACGGGTACTGCACTAGGCGATCCAATTGAAGTAAATGCGGCAGTGTGCGCGCTCGAGCGAGCAACTGAGACGTTGCAGTTTCAGGCATTGAAGTCTTGGATCGGACACTCTGAGCCGGCGGCTGGGATTGTCTCGCTCGCTGTCGCGCTCGCCATGGCGCTGGGAGCTCGACGATCGAGCGGTATCTGCCATCTGCGGCGCGTAAACGATCACGTGCGGTTCATGAGCGGCAACAGTGACTTTATTGCCGTCGCGCCGCGAACACGCGTGGCGAATGAGTGCGCGTCCGCAGACGGCCGTTTGCTCGCGCACGCGAGCGCTTTCGCGTTCCAAGGGACCAACGCGCACGTTGTCTTATCAGCATCATCTTCTGAGCTGTGTACGAACGTCATCAGGCACGCAAAACGTGTCATCACGCATTCGCACAGATACTGGCCCGCAAAGGCCCACTTGGTTCGTTCGGTGACGTGCTCGCGCCATCTTGCGATGCGACTCGAGCTCATTTCAGAGGATACAAGTGTAATCCTCTTGATGTCCGCCGCCGCATCGTGCGCTTTGAACGGCGACGCGTGCGTGTTCGTGGATTTTGTGACCACGCATGAATGCCGCGCCGTTCGTCGGCTCGAAGTAAAAGGAGGTTCGATTCGATCACCTTCGCTTTCGGCTTACGTTAGACGGCGAACAACGCGCATTGGCCAAGTCAGAGATCTAGTCGTGTCCGCGTTTACGTCGGCGACAGTGCGCTGTGTGCGTCTCATGCGCTCGTCCACAGTTACTGGTGTACTGAATGGTACACCCGCAACGTGTGACGCGTTCGTCGTGTCGCAGAATTCATTGGAGTTTGGTCGGCTCATCGCCGCGGAAACGTATTCTGGAGGACTCTCTGTCTGCGCCTCGCGAGGAATTCTACTTCACGCCGCTGGTCTCTCTCGACATCATCGACGACTTAAGTCTCCACGACGTCAAGTCGTATGCTACGAAATTGTCGATAACGACGAAGTCGTTGTCCCGAGAGGTGCACGGGAGACGTCAATGGTGATAGTTTTAGTACAAACGGTGCTTCCGTTCAGTCAATCAGCAACAGATCCATTGGGAGGCGCCTTCCGCGTTGTCCTTCGATGTGCCGACGAAAGTCGCCCACGACAGCGCCTAAGACCAGTCGCGAGCGACTACTGCACCGATCATCGAGGTTCTTTGCGCAAAGAAACATTATCCGGTGCGCTTGTGCTCGGCGGCACAGGCGCACTCGGTCGAGCCATCGTCACGTCCATCTTGGTTGATTCAACATCTTACTCACGAACTGGAAGAACGCAGTACACTGTGTCAGACCACGAAATAGTTCGCATAGACTGCGCTGTACGCGCAGATCTAGCAGCGGTACCGTCACGGCGCCATAGGAAACTGGCCTTGCACGCCGGCGGTGTATTGTTGGACGGCGCGTTGATAAACCAAACTCACGACGCCGCTCGGCGCGTTTTCGCACCGAAGCTTCCCGCGGCGAAGAACGTGGTCGATATCAATTCAAAGTGTTCGCGACATATTTTGTTTTCATCAGTCGCCGCACTCGTGGCGCCTGAAGTGCAAGTGAATTATGCGAGTGCGAATGCAAGCTTGGATGAATACGCTTTGTACTCACGCATGCGCGGGTCATGTGTCACAAGCATACGATGGGGTGCGTTTGAAGGCGTAGGTATGGCAAGCGCTCGGACGCTCGCGATGGGCTTGGCACGACTAGGACTCGAACCGCTTCCGATGCACCGTGGCTTGGAGATTCTAAGAAGCGTCGCGCTTGGCGCGACCACACCGGCGACGTTCGTGGCGTCACCGTTCATGCAGAGTTACTTCCGGCGTGAAACCGAGGAGACAACGACCGCTTCCGAAGCCAGTTCGCTACAGAAACGCAGCAACGCCGCCCATTTTGATGCAAATACTATAACGAGTGGTATTGCGAAGATCGTTCACGGCTTTTTTGGTATGAGAGATATTCCTCTTGACGCTCCGATGATGGCTAACGGCCTGGATTCCATCTCGAGCGTGGAGCTCCGCGACGAACTTTCTCGAGAATTCGACGTTGAACTTCCTACGACTGTGGCGTTCGATTATCCATCGATCAATGCGTTAGCTGCATTCGTCGTTACAGAGCTCGGCACACGTGAAGGTTCCGTCAAAGTGCAAAACATTGACGTCGATGTTCGCGAAGCCAATCCGACCATAGCTCGAACGTTATACGCAATCGCGAGATCTGCGAGATTGTTCACAGGCGACGACGCGAATGACAATCTTCTAAACGAAACGAAAGGCGCTATTGCGGTACCCGCGATGCGTTGGCGAGTCGATGCCGACGGCGTGCGTTTTGCTGCCTTCATAATGAATGTGGATGCATTCGATTATGAATTATTCGTCTCTAGCGCGCCCGAAGCGAGAGCAATGGATCCACAGCATCGCGGCGTGCTCGAACGCGTGTATGCGTGCGTAATGGGACTAAATACTCACATCAACGATGCGGTAGGTGTTTTCATAGGTATTCAGCACTTCGAATATGGCACAATTCAAGATCCGCCTGGCCCGTTTTCAGCCACCGGCGTCGCGCTGTCGGCGTGCTCTGGGCGGGCGAGCTACGTCTTCGGTTTCAACGGACCTTCGCTTAGTGTAGACACCGCATGCTCAGCAAGTCTCACGTCGGTACACTTGGCGATGTACGACCATTCAGCCTCTCGCGCTTACATGTGTGGTGGCGTGAATTATATGCTCGGACGAACGAATTGCGACGCAGTGCACATCGCCGGTATGCTCGCACAAGACGGGCGATGCAAGACGCTAGACTCGCGTGCAGACGGATACGGCAGGGGTGAAGCGGTTGCGTGTTTGCTTCTGTCACCCGACGAAACTGCGTCGTTCTTTGTCGTGTGTGCCAGTGCATGTGGACAAGATGGACGCAGCACCTCGCTCACGGCTCCAAACGGGCCAGCGCAGCGGCGAGTCGTCGCTCAAGCGTGGTTCGCCGTGGAAGATTTCGTCGCGGATATCTCTATGCACGGTACTGGCACGCCATTGGGTGATCCCATTGAATGCGGATCACTTCGTGAATTCGTTGAGCGTGACAGGCGTGGTCGTTCGCTATCGCCCATCACGCTCTTGGCGAGCAAGTCTTCTGTCGGCCATGCAGAAGCCGCCTCAGGCTCGGCATCGTTGCTTCATCTCGCTGCTCGGTTCGATTTGAGCGTCACACCCAGCGTGGTTGGGCTTTCCAGGTTAAATCAGCACGTCGTCGTATCTTCGCTATTCCATATGCCTCGGCAGCGTACGGTGCTGACGATGCGCGATGGCGATGTAGCGTCTGGATGCTCGGCGTTCGCGTTCGTGGGTACGAACGTCCACGTCGTTGTTCGAAAAATCTCGCCGTCAATCGTGGCATCAAATCGTGTCATATTTGATCGTGAATCATTATGGCCTCGCATGCTTCTTCCTGATGTGATCGCGCAATCAGATGGTGCTTTCGTTCGGTTGGGGCGTGGAAACGTGGCGGACTTTGTCGTCGCGCGATTACACGAAGGCGCGACGTGTTGGGCGGTGGCTCGGTTGATGTTGGCGTGTGCGTGTGCATGTGATGGTAACCGTCGACGGCAGCGCGCACTCGCGACCGATGTCGTCGTTCAAGCGATCGCCGTCGCGGTTGACACGGCCGTCGAGGTGAGCGTGCACTGCGATTTGGGTAGCGTCAGTGTTCCGGCGCTCGGCGCTAAAAGTCGGTGTCTCTGTTCCCGGTCGTTGTCGCGCTCTTCACAAGTTGTTCAAAAGTTTAAACCAGCACGTATGCTGTGTGTCGTGCGACACGAGGGCGTCATAGACGCCGTGTCGGTGATAAAAGGTGTCGCAATGACCACCATCGAGGCGTATCATTCGGCGCATTGCGAATCGCTCGTCACCTGTTCGAAGATCACGGCGTTGACGAGCAACTCCACCGCGCGTTATGCTACGCGCGAAATAATGATTGGTTATGGAACGAGTTCCGAAAAATTGACGCCGTTGCTTCTTGCTCGCCCGCGATCGACCGCTATAAGGCAGCCCTACGCGGAACGCGCAAAAATTCAACGAGCAGACGTGACGACGGTTGTGTTCAAAGTCCTTCGAGAGCTCTTTGGCGAAGAAATGGGACCAAACGACGATTTATCGTCGAAAGGGTTGGATTCTATAGGCGCCATTGAGCTCGCGACGACCATCAAGAGAGAGTTGCACATTGATGAAGACGTGGACATGGCCATTTTGGCGACTTTACCGACTGCGAGTAAAATCGTCGCATTCCTACAAGACTTGTCATCATCGACCGTGAACGCGCTCGAAGTTTCGACACCATCGTCGAAGACGGAGAAGTCACAAATGGTGAAGTCTTTGAGGGCGAGCGATCGCACGCCGAGCCTCTACCTCGGTGCACCCGCTTTTGGCGATGGGCCTCTGGCGTACATGAAACTCGTACGAGCGCTCGAACTCGGCGCGCATCCCGCGAGAACGCTCGAGAGAGACGTCACTCAGCAGCCTTGGCCACAGGTCGCGGTCGATCACGCTGATTTGATCATGCAGCAACAAGGGGAGGGCTCGATCGCGATCGGTGGGCATTCGCTCGGTGGCGTGCTCGCGGTGGAGACGGCGCTGGCCATTGAGCGCGCCGGTCGAGAATTGTCGACGATTTTCTTATTCGACGCACCACATCCAGCGCAATTTAAACCCGATTGGAACGACCTCCCAGAGTCTATAAGTGACGACGAGAGTACTGGGCTGAAGTACATGGAAGTTGCGTTGCAGAGCTTCCATTTTGACACCGTCGCCGCTGGATGGTCAAAATTATCACGCGAGGAAAAGTACACCATGTTTGAAAGCGTCGCATTTCAAGCTGTCGGTCGTGAATTCGACGCCAAGAAGTTAGACGAAGACATATCACGCGGACCGTACGCCGCACAGTGGAACAGCGGCATGCCTCTAATGGAAGACGGCTCGATTGATAGCGGCGCGTGGTGGATGTTGTGCGGCGTCGAGGCGGCGGAGCGGACGGACACACGCTCGCCGCGAACGGGCACCGCTTTCGCACGCGTCAACGCTAAAGTTATTCACTACAAAGCCGGAATTGAGAGCGCGGCGTTGTTTGAAACCGACCTCCTTTTAGAGGACAACGGATCTGTTCTTCAAAGCGTCGGCGGATACGTGTGGCCGCTCGCGTGCGATCACGTGGAGATCGTGAAATGCAGAGGTACGCACATGAATCTGATGACGGATGAAATTGATGGTGGTGATTTAATTGAAACCATCGCTCCGCACATGCGTCAAACGCTGGCGTTGCAATGGCGAGATCTTCATTGCATCGAAGGCGTCTCGAAACGTCAACGTTCATCCTCATGGACGTCTCGCGTGTGGCATTCCGATCTCGGTTTGTGGATGTTCGCGTCTCCAGCACTCGACGAAGTCGAAGAACTCCCATCCAATCAAACATCGAAGACGAATGAGAGTATTTTGAACGCCGTGAACTCTGTGGAAAAGTTCGATTGCGCGGTGATGGGGCTGAATCATCAAGCTTGGGACCAGTCACCTTTGACGCCGCAGGTATGGATGGTCGGCTCTTTGCTCACCGACGTGGAATCATGGAGCCATGTGTGCGTGGCATCGACACTTTCGTGTCGCGCGGTGCACATTCCACGCGATGCTTTGGCAGTAGGTATGTGCGAGCGTCTCGCCGCGCGTTTTGTCAGCGCCATGCGAAACGCGTCTGGATTTCACGAATGCGCCGACAAGTTCGAGGCACCGATCATCATCGTGACATACGGCGACGACATTGCGTACGAGCAATTGTCGCACGAAATCGCGCGGCAGCTCAAGCGTCGCGGCGAGAACACGATAACGCTCATCATCGCAGCGAAGAACGCGCCGCCGAAGTCAAAGGACGCGTTCGATTCGCCCGCGATTCAAGCGCTGTCGCTGAAACTCGCCGAAACGAGCGTCGAAAACGCGCCCGCGACGCTCATCACACATCTCAAACGCATCAAGGCCGTCAAACACGCCAAGATTCTTAAACACGCGAAGCGCTTTCTGTGCGCGAGTCGCCCGCAGAGCGTCCGCTCGGAGGCCTGGCGCGCCGAAATCGACGCCGAGATTCGCCGCGCGGAGACTTTGCTCGAGTACGCTCGCGCCGCGTTTCATCCTCGTTTACGAACGCGCGGATCATCTCTCGCGCACGCACGATTATAGCGTGGAATGTCAGCACATCCGTCCTCCGCTCGACGCTCCCGCATTTTAAGCCTCGCCTCAACCGCCGTCGACATGCGAGTCTCGGTGCACGTCGCCGAACTCGACCTCATCGTCAACGTCGACGTCTCTCCGGACTGTACGGTCGCAGACCTCAAAGCTGCCGTCGCCTGTGAGTTCCCAGACGGCGATCCGCGCGATATAACGCGCGCCAAAGTTTTGAAAGATGCCAAGCAGATTCCAGATGCGTCAAGTTTACGCGACGCCGGCGTCGTGCAGGACGACCTGTTGATCGTGTCGCTGGGTGCATCCGGTGGGGAAAGCATCGCGTCGGCGGACGCGCGCGCGCTTGCGGCGGATGGTAGCGCAGTGGACGCGCAGGCGATGATGGAGAGTTTTCGCGGCAACGCCGGCACGCTCGAGGCGTTGCGTCGGCAGGGAGGAAGCGAACTCGTCGATTGCATCGAAGCGAACGACGTGGAGGGGTTTCAGAGAATGATGCGGGAGATGCGGAAACGGATGTTAGCGGCGAGGGAACAGGAGGCGGAGGAGATGGCGTTGATGACGAGCGACCCGTTCGACGTCGAGGCGCAGCGGAAGATTGAGGAACGCATCCGACAAGAACAGGTGTTAGGCAATTTTGCGACCGCGATGGAGGAAACGCCCGAGGCGTTCGCTCAGGTGGTGATGCTATACGTCGATCTGGAGGTGAATGGAGTGGCGCTGAAGGCGTTTGTCGATAGTGGGGCGCAGATGTCGATCATGTCGGTGACGTGCGCGCGACAGTGCGGACTGGAAAGGCTCATCGACAAGCGGTTTAGCGGCATCGCGAAAGGCGTGGGGACGCAGAACATCATTGGACGCGTGCACCAGGCACCGATGAAGGTGGGTGAACACTTCTTGCCGTGCGCGATTACGGTTTTGGAGAAGGAACAAGACATGGACTTCATCTTTGGTTTAGACATGCTGCGCAGACACGCGTGCTCCATCGACTTGAGGAAGAACGCCCTCGTTATCGGTTCGGTCGACGTGGAGTTGCCGTTTTTGAGCGAGAGCGAAATTGGAAAGACAGCACAGGAAGCGTTTCAAGGCAAAGCGCCCGAGGCGGCGATCCCGACCCCCTCGGCGGCGGTCGCGACCCCCTCGCCGGCGGTCCCGACGCCCTCGACGACGCCTTCGTCTTCGTCGGCGCACGACGAAGAAAAAATTGCTCGATTAACCGCGCTCGGCTTTTCTCGGCAGCAAGTTATCGACGCCTTGAACGCGACGAGTGGTAACGAAGAGTTTGCGGGTGCGCTATTGTTCGGTTAAACGCTGTTGTCATGAATGAAACGATCTTGTATGCGACTAAAGCGAGGTGTGAATTGTTCGGGTAAATGCTGTTGTAATGAATGAAACGATCTTGTACGACTAAAGCGAAGCGTGAAAAGTACGAGCGATGACTTCCTCTTGATGTGCTCGCGAGAGTTTGATGAAATTCACCGCATACCCGCTCACGCGAATGGTGAGGGTGGGATAGTTGTCTGGATGCGCCATGGCGTCTAACAGTACCGATCTATCGATACAGTTAACGTTCAAATGTTGAGCGCCGTGTGAGAAGTAGCCATCCAGCAACGCAGTCAAGTTCGAGACTCGAGTCCCGTCCGTCTTGCCGAGCGATGGCGCGGTGATGGAGAACGTGTTGCTGATGCCATCCATGCAACTCGCGTACGGGATCTTTGCCACAGAATTGAGTGAATTCAAAGCACCCGTCTTGTCGCGATTGTGCATCGGATTCGCGCCCGGCGCGAACGGTTCACCGAGTTTTCGCAAATCCGGCGTCGCGCCAGTATGTTTCCCGTACATGACGTTGGACGTAATCGTCAGAATCGAAAGCGTGTGCTCGGATCCTCTATACGCTGGCGTCTTTCGTAAACTCGAGATGAACGTTTCCACAACACTGGCGGCGATGGTGTCAACCTCATCGTCGTCGTTGCCAAACGCGGGCCAATCGCCATCGACCTCGAACCGAGTGGATAATCCCGACTTTTCGTCGCGAATCATCTTGACTTTTGCGTGCTTGATGGCGCTGAGAGAGTCGGCCACAACGCTCAACCCAGCGATGCCGAACGCCATCAACCGCTTGCAATCGGTGTCCATGAGCGCGAAAAACAAGGCCTCGTAGTTGAATCGATCATGCGAGTAGTGGATGCAGTTCATCGTCTCCACGTAAAGCTTGGCGAGCCAGTCCATGTACGCCGTAAAACGCTTCATCACGTCATCGTATTGTAAAACACCTTCAGGAACTTCGTCGTCGAACAGCGCGGGCGCGACGCGGGCGCCGGTGATTTCGTCGCGACCGCCGTTCAGCGCGTAGAGAAGAAGCTTGGGTAGATTGCATCGCGCGCCGAAATATTGCATGGTATGCCCCAACTGCATTCCCGACACGCAACAACTGATACCGACGTCGCTCGATTGAAACTTTTCCCGCAGTAAGTCGTCGGAGATGAACTGAATTGAGCTCGACTCGATGCTGATCGCCGCCGCGAATTCTTTAAACGGCTTCGGCAACGATTCGCTCCACAAAACCGTCATGTTTGGTTCCGGCGCCGCGCCCATGTTGCGTAGCGTTTGTAGAAACCTCCAAGAAGTCTTCGTCACCAACGTGTCGGTGCCGTTCATCTGCATGCCACCCACGCAACACGTGGCCCAGATGGGATCGCCGGCGAAAATGTCGTCGTACGCCTCCGGTCGAAGATGCCGAACGAGTCTCAGCTTGAGCACAAAATTGTCTATGAGTTCCTGCGCGCCCGATTCGTCGATGAAACCAGCCTTCATGTCGCGCTCGATGTACACATCAAAAAAAGCGTCGACTCGACCGAGAGAAATCGCCGCGCCGTCGTGTTCCTTCACGCACGCGAGGTAGGCAAAGTACGTCCACTGAACCGCTTCTTTGCAATCGCGCGCGGCGGCGCCGATGTCGAAACCGTACATTTTTGCCATCGCCTTGAGCCGCTCCAACGCGCGAATTTGCTCCGACACCTCAAATCGTGCGCGCAAGTCCTCCTCGTCGCTCGTCGCGATGGCATCTTTGTCGATTTGCTTCTCCGCGATCAACCGATCGACGCCGAACAGCGCCACGCGGCGATAATCCCCGATCAAGCGCCCTCGTCCGTACGCGTCCGGGAGCCCGAGCAAGAGATGCGCCTTCCTCGCCGATCGCATTTCATCCGTGTACAAGTCGAAAACCGCGTCGTTGTGCGTCGTGACCCAATCGTCAAAAAACTTCTTCGCGTCCTCCTTCATCGTCGCGCCGCGCTCGCCCAGCGCCTTCTCCACCACGCGCAACCCTCCCAACGGCTTCATCGTCCGCTCGAGCGCGCGCGTCGTCTGCAGCCCGACCACGACGTCGTCCACCTCCTTCGACAGCACGTACCCCGCGCCGTGCGACGTCGCTCGCGACGGCGTCTCCGCATCCACCGCCAGCGCCCCTCCCGCGCGTCGCTCCAGCTCGAGCAACCGCCGCGCCTCCGCCAGCAGTTCCAGCGTCTTTCCCGTCGGTTTCGCGAGCGTCGTCGCGCAGTCGTCCGCGCGCGGCGTTCCGCGCGCGCGCACGAACGCGTCCACCGCGTCCACCGCGAGCGTCATGTCGTCGTCGTCGTCGTCGCGCTGTGCCGCGCGTCGTCTCGCGTCGTCTCGTCGTCGTCGTCGTCGCGCTGTGCCGCGCGTCGTCTCGCGTCGTCTCGTCGTCGTCGTCGTCGCGCTGTGCCGCGCGTCGTCTCGCGTCGTCTCGTCGTCTCTCGTCTCGGCGCGGCTCGGCGCGGCCGAGCACGTCGATTCGCATCCCGACCGAACCGTCGCGAGATTCGCGTCATCGATTTTACATTTCGTGTCTTCTTTCGGAGACCCCTTAGGTCAAAAAAATCTCGCGCGACATTCCGAAGCGACATTCCGAAGCGACGCGCGCGAATCTCGACGGCCGCCGACGCGCGCGCGCGGGCGATGCGCGCGCGATGGGAAGGAACGCGCGCGCGATGGG